>Ga0207650_10000173_pt1 | contig 76023 bp, 78 predicted proteins | sample KBSS63metaG_FD_184325 | JGI IMG/M metagenome (GOLD analysis project Ga0207650, IMG submission 184325) | Switchgrass rhizosphere microbial communities from Kellogg Biological Station, Michigan, USA - KBS S6-3 metaG (SPAdes) (version 2) | ecosystem: Host-associated > Plants > Roots > Rhizosphere...
CGGCAACGCAGAACGCAAACGACAACGAACCACTCAAAAATCAAACGCGATGGTGCGGCATCGCTCGAGCGCCAAGGCGCTCTCCCGATGCCGACTTGACAGATGATGGCCTTCTCATGGAAGTGCGGTGGCGGCCGAGCCACCGCTTTGGGAGGGAGGGGGAAACGTGATGACACGCAGCGTGTGATGCTGGCTGCGTCGCGATGATGCCCGTTCCCCCTCCCTCCCAAAGCGGTGGCTCGATCGCCACCGCACTCCAAAGCTTCGCGAAATATGCCGCGAGTCGCGCTAGCATCACGATCAGAGTTTGAAGAGCTGGCGCCGCTTGTTCATCCGATCCGTTGCTCCCCAGGCGTACTTGTACTCCTCGGCGCCTCGGAGGAAATCGAAGGTCGTGGCGCCGTCGTGGACGGCTTGTTCGACGGCGTGGGCGACGAGGAGCGTGCCGATGCTGAGTTTCTCGAGGGCGGGGTCGTAGCCGCTGAGGTAGTAGTAGACGATGCCGTTGAGGGCGAAGCCGTAGAAGACGGCGGCGATGCGGTCGTCGATGCGCGTGGCGTACATGCGCAGCATCCCCGCGTTCAGCATGCGGCGGGCGGCGTCGCGATGGAACTGTTGCGTGGCGTCGTCGGAAAGGACGCCGGGGAGATCGCGTTTTTTCCAGCGGGCGGCGTGGAGGTCGAAGAAGACGGTGAGTAGATCGTCGAGCGTTTCCGCGGTCGGCGTGTCGATGCGCACGTTGCCGCTGCGTTCGAGTTGGCGGCGGTAGTAGCGGAGCTTTTTTTGGAAATGAGTCGATCCGAGGGACTCGAAGGTCGTGCCGAGGGGGAGGACGGGGCAGGCTTCCTGATCTTCGACGTTTTCGGAGAAGCCATCGGGCAGCGCCACGTTCAACATTGATGACGACGGCTGGAGTTGCTGGAGGTCCCAGAGCTGGCAATTGAGTTTCGCCATTTCGCCGATGACGCGCGAGGCGTCGCCGATGACGTCGAGGTAGTCGCTGATGCCGGTGCCGAGGAAGAGGCCGAGCGATTCGTCGGAGTCGTCGTCGCGGAGGATGTAGAGGGGGGCGATGGCGTCGATTTCATCGCCGTTGCGCGAGACGATCACGGAGAGATCGTTCGATCCGAAATGGCGCCACCAGGGGAGGAGCCACATCGGGGTTTGGAAGGGGGTTTTGCAGAGGGCGAACCAGGCTGGCGACAACGCCTCGAGTTTTTCGGGGTCGGTGATGACTTCAGTCGACATGGGGCGCGGATTGTAAAGGGGAACCGGGTTCACGCGGAGACGCGGGGGACGCGGAGGAGATACCCTTGCCGCGAATGGATCTGGTTACCATCAACACCCCGCATCTCTCCATCGAAGGCCAATCGCGCGCGGGACACGAGACGTGGTTTCGCGTTCGCGAGTTGAATGCGGCCTTCGATATCGGGCGCTGTCCCGATCAGCTCATCGGAACCTCGGACATCTTCGTCACGCATGCGCATCTCGATCATGCGGTCGGGATTCCGTTTTATGCGGGCCAGCGTCAGTTGCATCGGATGACGGGAGGGCGCGTGTACGTGCCGGCGGATGCGGCCGAGGGGATGCGCGAGATCATGACCATCTACGAGCGGATCACCGGTGCTACGTTCGATGAGGTTGAAGTCATCGGACTTGCGGTTGGCGACGTCGTGCGGCTGGGCAGGACACACGAGATTCGCGTGCATCGGGCTACGCATCGCGTCGCGGCGAATGCGTACGAAGTCGTCGAGCTGCGGCATCGGCTGCGCGATGAATTCGATGGGCGCAGTGAACACGAAATCGTGGAGTTGCGAGCCAGCGGCGTGAGCGTGACCGAGGAGTGGCGAAGATCGATGCTGTTTTATACGGGCGATACCGATCGCGGGATTCTCGAGCAAAACCAGGCGCTGTATAAATCCGAGGTGCTGATGATCGAGTGCTCCTTCATCACCACCGGTCATGAGGAACGGGCGGCGAAGTACCGCCACATCCACTTCGACGACATCGCCGCGTTCGCGGACCGTTTCGAAAACGAAACGATCGTGCTGACGCACTTCAGCCGGCGCTATTCTCGGAGCGTGATCCATGATGAGATTCGCCGCCGCTGCCCGGCGGTGTTGCGCGATCGGATCCGGCTGGCGTTGCCGGAGCCGTATCAGCGGTTGTGATTTGCGGTTTCGACGCACGGCGCGCGGCGTGCAATCAACGACAATTGACGCGACAACGCGGGCTGGTGCCCGCAATTGAGAAAGGTTCCTCGCATTCGATGACGGTTCGGTCCACGCGATTGGTAGCACTCGCGCTCCTTTTGATTCTGCTCAGTCCCATCGCCGGCGCCGCCAAGCGCCGGACGAGGAAAAAATCGCGCGCGCGCAGGGCCGCGCCGGCTGCTCCTGCCGACGCCGCGTCGGGCAACACGCTCGCCGAGCGCATCAACTCGCTGATGAACGGGCGCGTCGCGAACAGTTCCAGCGCCAGTCTGCAGGTCGTCGAAGTCGACAGCGGCACCGTCGTCGCCGAGCGCAATCCAAGCACGCCGCTCGCTCCGGCGTCGAACATGAAGCTCTTCACGACCGCCGCAGCGATCGATCTTCTCCATCCCGATTTTCAGCTCACCACCACCGTCTTCATGCGCGGCGCGGTCGATGCCGCCGGCACGCTGACCGGCGACGTGAAAGTGGTCGGCCACGGCGATCCGACCATCGGCGGACGTTTTCACGACGGTCACGCCACCGCCGTCATCGACGAATGGGCCACGGATCTCAAGCGCGCCGGCGTGAAGACCATCCGCGGCAATCTGATCTTCGAATACGGCTACATGGACATCGAATACATCCATCCGACCTGGCCGGTCGATCAGCTCGTGAACTGGTACGAGGCGCCGGTGTCGGCGTTCTCGATGCAGGAAAACTGCGTGCAGGTGCGCGTGACGCCGTCGCGGCCGGGCAAGGCGTGCGTGGTCCAGTTCGAGCCGCCGACGTCGTATCTCGAACTGCAGTCGTCATGCATCACCGGACGCGGACTTCCGTTCATAACGCGCTACCGCAACACGAACACGATCATGGTCCGCGGCGGAACGCCGGCGCGCACCGGCGTCACCGAGGTTTTCGTGACCATCGAGAATCCGGTGCAGTATTTCGCGTCGGTTACGCACGAGACCTTCGTCCGCAACGGCATCAACGTGCAGGGGCAGATCATCGTCACGCCGCGCGATGAGCGGCCGGATTGGAAGGCGGTCTCGCAGCACACGACGCCGCTCAACGTCGTCGTCTACGTCATCAACAAGAAGAGCCAGAATCACTACGCCGAGGAGTTGGTGAAGATCATCGGCGCGGAGAAGAAGCAGGCGGGGACGTGGCCTGCCGGCACCGGCGCGGTGACGGAGTGGCTGACGGGCAAGCTCGAGGTGCCTTCGAACGAGTTTCACCAGGCCGACGGCTCCGGCATGTCGCGCGAGAATCGCGCCTCGGCCAACGCCTTCATCCACCTGCTGCGCTACATGTGGAAGAGTCCGTATCGCGAGGATTTCGTCAGCTCGCTGCCGTACTCCGGCGATCCCGATGCGAAATTCGGCCACCGCCTGCGCGCCGCGCCGTACGCGCGCCAGGTGTACGCGAAGACCGGCTACATCGTCGGAGTGGTCGGCTTGTCTGGCTATGTTCACGGCGCCAGCGGCAAGGTCTACGCGTTTTCATTCGTCTTCAACGGCTACCATGTCGGCGTGTACGCGATCTACCAGCTTCAGGACAGCATGCTGAAAGAGCTCATCACGCACGGATGAAACGAGAAACGATCATCTTTACCGCCTGCGGTTTCCTCCTCGGGCTCACCCTCGGCAGTTTCGTGATCGGGCCGAAGATCGCGTCGTCGAAGCTAGCCGGCGCGCCGGTCGTCGCCGAGTCTGCGCCCGTCGAAACGTCGTCGGCACCAGCGACGACGGCGACGGGCAATCCGATGGGCGCGGTGATGCAGCAACTCGCGTCGCTGAAGGAAGCCGTGGCGAAGAATCCGAAGGATGCCGACGCGCTCGCGCAACTCGGCGACATGTACATGCAGGCCGCGAAGTTCCCGCAGGCAGCGGAGTATCTGGAGCGAGCGCTCGCGGTCCGCGACGACGCCGCGCTGCGCATGGACCTCGGCATCTGCTACAAGCAAACGAATCAGCCGCAGAAGGCGTTGACGGAGTTCCAGCGCTCTGCGTCGATGGCGCCCGATCAATGGCAGCCGCTTTTCTACGAGGCGGTCACGCTCATGGAAATGCAACGGATGGATGAGGCGCGCGCGATCGCCGCGAAGGTGCAGAAAATGCGGCCGGATGATTCCGACGTGCAAAAGCTCGTGGCGACGTTGAACAAGTAAAACCGTTTCACCACAAAGACACAAAGAGCACAAAGGGTCTCTCTTTGTGTCCTTTGTACTACTAACCACACGTTTCTGCGCGCGACGCGAAGATTTCGTGCAGCGTTGGGATTCACGGGGAACCGGTTTCACGCGGAGACGCGGAGATGGATGTCTCTCACTCCGCGTTCTCCGCGTTCTCCGCGTTCTCCGCGTCTCCGCGTGATGATGGTTCCCTGTAACGTACACGCCGGCCACGATCGAGACGCCTACACTCGCCTTTGGGTTGCGGGTAAGGCCCGCGCTGTGCCTTCGTGGTGAAAACGCTTTACCCGATCGGCGCGAACTTCTGGCTCGACGGCGCTACCTGCAGCGTGTACACGCCCTCGGTGTTGCGCACGGTCGCGACCGCCTGGAAACCGGGGAACTTCAGGATGTCGCCGATGATCTCGCCGCGATGCTCGCTCGCGAAACCCTGGATCGCTTCCGGCGCCGACTCCGCCTCGATCGAGTGAAACGAAACTGCCGCGGCCGCGCTCGATACGGGACGTCCGTTGGGATCAGTCAGGTGGCGTTGCTCGATGTTGAATCGCATGGGCACGGCGTTGCGGCATGCAATTACGGTGCACTCAACCGCTGTTCTATACTCACTCAAAGGGGCCCCGCATGAGCGACGAACGTGTACTCAAAGACATGCCTGTCATCGGCCGCATCGACCTTCACGAGATCGAGCGCCGCGAGCCGTTGCCGTCCGAACGCTTCGCCGAATCGATCGAAGTCGGACTCACGTTCGACGACGTTCTGCTCCGCCCCGCCAAGTCCGATATCCATCCGAACTTCGTCGAAGTCGGCACGCGGCTCACGCGCGACATCTACCTGAACATCCCCATCATCTCCTCGGCCATGGACACGGTCACCGAGGCGCGGCTGGCCATCGCCATGGCGCAGCAGGGCGGACTCGGCATCGTGCACAAGAACATGCCCATCGATGCGCAGGCCGAGGAAGTGGATAAGGTCAAGCGGTCGGAAGCGGGGATGATCGTCGACCCCGTCACCATGCGGCCGTGGCAGACCATCACCGAGGCGCTGCAGGTGATGGCCAAGTACAAGATTTCCGGCGTGCCTGTGACCGACGCGAACGGAAAGCTCGTCGGCATTCTCACCAACCGCGATCTCCGTTTCGAAACGCGCTTCGATCTCCCCATCGCCGAGCGGATGACGAAGGAGAACCTGATCACCGCTCCGGTCGGAACGACGCTGGAGCAGGCCCGCGAAGTTCTTCACCAGCATCGCATCGAGAAGCTGCTCGTCGTCGACACGCATGGCGATCTCAAGGGCCTGATCACCGTCAAAGACATTCAGAAAAAACTGCGCTACCCGAACGCGGCCAAAGACTCCCTCGGCCGGTTGCGCGTCGGCGCGGCGATCGGCGTCGGCAAGGAAGGCCTCGACCGCGCCCGCGCGCTGATCGATGCGAAAGTGGACGTGGTCGTGATCGACTCCGCGCACGCGCACTCGAACGGCGTGATGGAAGTGATCCGCCAGTTCAAGAAGCTCTTCCCCGACACGCCGCTCATCGCCGGCAACGTCGCGACGTATGAAGGCGCGAGCGATCTGATTTCCCTCGGCGTCGACGCGATCAAAGTCGGCATCGGTCCGGGATCGATCTGCACGACGCGCGTCGTGGCCGGCGCGGGCGTGCCGCAGATCAGCGCGGTCATGGAGTGCGCGCGCGCGGCGGAGAAGTTCGACGTCCCGATCATCAGCGACGGCGGCATCAAGTTCTCCGGCGACATCACCAAGGCCATCGCCGCCGGCGCGCATTGCGTGATGATCGGCTCGCTCTTCGCCGGCACCGACGAAGCGCCGGGCGAGACGATCCTCTACCAGGGCCGCACGTTCAAGGCCTACCGCGGCATGGGCTCGATCGGCGCGATGCAGGCCGGCTCGAAGGACCGCTACTTCCAGGAAGACGCCGATGAGGTGTCGAAGCTGGTCCCCGAGGGGATCGAGGGGAAGGTTCCGTACAAAGGATCGCTGAGCGCGATGATCCCGCAACTCGTCGGCGGCCTTCGTTCGGGGATGGGTCTGACGGGCTCAAAGACGATCGAGGACCTCCGCACGAAAGCGCAATTCGTTCGCATCACGGCGGCGGGCTTGCGCGAGTCGCACGCGCACGATGTGGTGATCACGAAAGAAGCGCCAAACTACCGGATCGAATCCAACGACTGATGCTCTCCCGCTTCCGAGTTCCCCTTCTCTGTTCGTTCCTCCTGCTCGTGGCGTCGATCGTTTCCGCGGAAACGATCCGTTTCGATCCACCCAATCCGACGGGCACCCGATCCGTTGACGCGATCCTTACCGGCGTCTGGCCGAATGGGTGTCTGCCGATCGTAAGGAGTGTGGTGATCACCTCCACGACGATCACGCTGCACCTCGACGCGACGCCTCCGCCGGGTGTTCTCTGCACGCAGTCCCTCGGGCCGTACACCCGTACCTTCCACATGGGCATTTTGCCTCCCGGCGGCTACACCGTCATCGCGGTCGCCAATGCCGGTTCGACGTCGACGGAGCTGGCGCGCGCGCCGCTGATCGTGCGCGACGCGGAGACGCTGAACATCTTCCCGTACGCGGTGCCGGTGACCGGCGCACAGATCCGACTGGCGAATCCGTTCTTTCTCTCCGGCGCGACATTGACCATCGGCGGCGTGACGGTGCCGGCAGAATCCAACATCGACGGCTTGCTCTTCGCCAACGCGCCGTCGCACGCTCCAGGAGTAGTCGACGTCACGGTCAATTCGGCGTCGGGAACGATCACGTCGAAAGCAGCGCTGATCTACTACGATCCTGCCGCTGCCGATCCCGCCGTCTTCGAGCCGATCCTCTTCCCCGTTTCCTTCCAGGGACCGGGCGCGCTCGGCTCGCAGTGGGTTACCGAGAGCTTCCTCTACACCAACGGTTCGACGGTGTTCCGCGATCCTCCTCCGTGCTCGTTCTGTCCGGTTACGCCGGGCTTCGGCACGAAGCAATTGGTCAACAACGGCAATCCCTGGGGGCACGTTCTGTACGCGATTCGCGGCACGGCCGACTCCCTCGCCATGGCCTCGCGCATCCGCGACACGTCGCGCCAGTCGCAGACCGCGGGCACCGAGGTACCGGTCGTGCGCGAGCGCGACTTCCGTGGAGAGCTTCGTTTCCTGAACATCCCGGTCGATGCGCGCTATCGCGTCACGCTGCGCCTCTGGTCGCTCGGCGACGACGGCCTGTTCATCGCCTCCGTCGATTCAACGCCGGCGCAATCCCGGGGCCTGACGCTCTCCAAAATCCCCGGCACATCGATGAGTTTCGGCTCGATGGACGTGACCTCGCTCCTGACCAAGGCCAACAACAACCCGACCAACCTCTCCGTCATGAGTCCATCGAATGTGCCGTTCCCGCCTGCAATCTGGGGAATGCTGAGCATCACCAACAACGACACGCAACAGGTCACGATCGTCTCTCCGCACTAGAACGATGGATTTCGATCTCGACGACGCACTGCGCGTCACCGACTTTTACCTGACGCTCGATGAAGAGCCGGAAGGCGGTCTTCACATCGTCATGATGAGCCGCAACCGCGGGCACCTGGCCGGCTTTCCCGCCTGGGACCACGCCGACCGCGACCTCCGCCACTTCACCCACGACGACATCCCCCTCGGCATCGACGACAAACCGTTCGAAGACGCCGACGAAGCGTGGCGCATCGTCATCCTCGCGCAAGGCAACGACGTCTTCATCCTCGAAGGCGACGCGCCCCATGGCGAATTAACCCGCCGCTACCGCGTCCCCCGCGACCACTACCTCGCCGCCTGGGACGCCCTGATCCGCGAATACCATCCCGCCCGATCCCTCGAAGACGTCCTCGGCTCCGGCGAGGATCAACCGGACGCGTAGCGCAAACGTAGAGGAATGATCTGAGTCCATCTGCGTCATCTGCGGATGAACTGCAGTTATTTGCCCACGCCCGACCGTTACCATCTATGATGGCCGGTTTGGAGCTGTGCGCGAAAAAGGAAAAAAAGAACTCATGAACGTATCCCTCCCGAGCCGTATCGTTGCATTGACCATGTTGCTTGTCGCCGTCGGAGCGTGCAATTCCGGTCCGCCGTCTCTCAGCGACCTGAAGGTTGGAAAAGACAAAGAGGTAACGCAGCCTGCCAGCGCCTTCGCCGCGCATGACTCGGTGTATGCCGAGGCGAAGATCGACAATCCACCGAAAGGCGGGAAGGTCGTCGGCCGCCTGGTCATCGTCGACGTCCCGGGCCAGCAGGCCGGCCCGATCCCGGGCCTCGAGAAGACGATCGACCTTGCCGGCCCCCTGAACACAGCGAGCTTCAACTTCACGGCTCCGACGGCAGGTTGGCCGGACGGGAAGTACAAGCTCGAAGTCGTGCTGCTCGACGGTTCCGGCGCGAACAAGGGTGAGAAGAGCAGCGAATTCACGACCTCCGGCAACCCGGCCGAAGCCCCCGCGGCCGCAGCGACGTCCACCGAAGCTCCCGCAACCGAAACAACGCAAACCTAGCGGAAAGCAGCCGGTAGCGCGGGCGGAGACGCCCCGCTACCGGCTGTGACCCGCGGGTTAGCAACATCAGGCATCCGATCTTGCCAAAGCACAGACAGGAGTGTCTGTGCCACATGAGTCCTGCCCGTAGTCCGCGATTGCTGTTATCGGCGCGAGCCGGTGTGGCACAGACACTCCTGTCTGTGCTGCTGATGCTCGCAACACATTTGACTTCGACCGCGCCGCCGATATTCAGTTATCCTTCCATTCGATGAACAGCCGCATCATCATCTTCCTGGTCGCCGCCGCGATCCTCTTCACCATCCTGGTGCCGGCCGTCGTCTTCATCGCCGCGGTCCTGCTGCTCATCACCCCGGCGCTTCTCGCCGCGCATCGCCCCATCGACGCCGCCGCGATCGCGCAGCCGCTGGCCCTCCGCAGCCTCTCCCTCTTCCGCGCCCCTCCCGCCTCCCGCGTCTGATCTCCCCCTCATTCGCCGTAGTCCGCGGGAGGAACCATGTCCCTGAAGAGTGCTCTGGGAAAACTACTGCTGTTCGGAATGCTGCAAGTCGGCGCCCTCGCCGGCGTCCCAATGACGCCGCAAAAAATCGAAGAGCTCATGGAAGTGATGAACCGAGTGCGCGTGGTGCAGGTGATTCACAAGGAGAGGATGAGGAGTAGGTGGCAGCGTTAGCGGAGAATGCGGCCTGCTTCGCGATGCTCTCGATCACATCATCGGACTTACGTTGAAGTGATGACATTTCACGGTTCGTAACGCTTCTTGCGCCGGACGGACACCGCCGCTTCATTTCGAAGCATCGATGCTTCGTTTCGAACCATGCATGCTTTGTTTCGAAGCATGAATGCTTCATTTCGAACCATGCATGCTTCGTTTCGAAGCACGCATGCTTCATTTCGAACCATGCATGCTTCGTTTCGAAGCACGCATGCTTCATTTCGAACCATGCATGCTTCGTTTCGAAGCATCGATGCTCGGTTTTGAACGGCCGTCAAGGATTGTCTGACCTCGGTAGCAACCCCACCAGAGCCCCCGCCCGCGCTCCGCGCACCGCCGCCTTAACAATGGGCCGCCGGTCCACATATATGCTGCAACAGCAAGTATTTAATGATTAACGCGCTGTGACAGTTGCAGCATCTTGCTATTACAGCATAAACCGCTTGACAGCCTCTTTGGATAGGCCTAGCTTCCTAGACGTTCCGGAACAGCTAGTAAGGCATCAGTCGACAGGTGCCAAACGCCCGTGAGCCCTTCGCGAGGGGAGTCTCGGGTAACCCGCAAGCCGCATCGCGCGCGTGGCGCAGTGCGGGACTGCAAAGACGAAAGGAGATGACTTATGAGAAAACGATTGGGACAGCAGCGCGCTGTCTCCGAACCCCTGCCGGCTCCTGCACCGGTAACGACTCCGTATCAGAAGATCGCTGCACAACTCGGTGGGGCGATCAATGAAACGGTCGGGCAGATTCCCGGCTTCAACGCCGATTTGTCCGACATTCCAAAGCGTCTTCGGCGGTCAGTCTCGGCCGAGTTTCTCGGTCTGACCGTCGCGGCGGTCGACGCCAGCGCTGAACTACAGGGAGTGAATCAACTCGACACGATCGACTGCCGCGACACTCTGCAGTTCGGGCAGGCGATGCGGCCTCTTGTCGATCAACTCCGCGGCGCTGCGCGCCGTATCGACCTGCTCATTCGGGTCAAGGAAGAAAGATCCGGACGGGGAGCGCTGGGCATCTACAACATCGCGAAACGCGTGGCGAAGAATCCCAACAATACGCACGTCGCGGTGCATGTGGAAAACATGAAGGCCGAGCTGCGGCGTACGCGCGTCGGACGTCAGGCGAAAGTACCGCCTGCGCCGCCTGCGCCGATCCCAGCGCCAGAAGGAGGTGCCAAGACCCAGAAAGCCGCGTAAAAAACCGCACGGCCGCGTTTGCGCGCGGCCGTGCCTTCGACATCAACCCCCAACTGTCTAAGAAAGGAGAAGTGTCTTGTCAAACATAACGCAATCCACCTGCGCTGTCATCCCTCCGCACATGCATGAGCACGCGGCAGCGCACGGTGACACCCGTCAACGAGAACGCATCAGAGCGACGTTCGCCCATACAGCGCAACTCGCTGCCATTCGGGCGGCGACGGTGATCGAAGCGCCGCGCGGCGCGCCCGCGCAGAAGAGCCGGCATGTGTACGACGCCGGACATCATCAGATCCTGCCAGGCAAACTGGTGATGGCGGAGAACAGTCCGCGAAACTCGGACATCGCGGTGAGGGAGGCGTTCGACGGCGCCGGCGCCACGTATGACTTTCTCGCACAGGTGCTCCTGCGCAATTCAATCGACGACCGCGGCATGAGGCTCGACTCAACCGTCCACTACGGCTCTCATTATGACAACGCCCTGTGGAGCGGGCGGCAGATGGTGTACGGCGACGGAGACGGAAAGCTGTTCAACCGTTTCACGAGACCGCTCGAGGTCATGGGCCATGAGCATATACATGGAATGACGCAGTACACCGCGGCGCTCGAGTATCACGACCAGCCGGGCGCTCTGAATGAACACATCTCAGACGCGTTCGGCATCATGATCAAGCAGTATCGCTTCGGTACCACGGCAGCCCGCTCCAACTGGCGGATCGGTGACGGCCTTCTTGCCAAGGGTGTTCGCGGCGTCGCCATCCGTTCGATGATCGATCCAGGCAGCGCGTACGACGATCCTGTTCTCGGCAAAGACCCGCAGCCCGCCCACATGCGCAATTACGCAGATGGCACGGACGACAACGGGGGAGTGCACATTAATTCGGGGATTCCCAATCGTGCATTCTGTCTTTCCGCGATACGGATCGGCGGATTCGCGTGGACGGTGACAGGCCGGATCTGGTACCGCGCGCTGACGGGGAAGCTCTTTCCGAAGGCGGGTTTCCAGGACTTTGCTAACGCCACGGTCTCCGCTGCCGGTGAGCTGACCGGCATCGGCGGCAGCGTGCAGATCACGATCGCGGACGCGTGGTCGGAGGTCGGCCTGCACGTGCCGGTCTCTCTGACGCGCTCCGGCAGAGGCTGGGGAAAACCTCCGCGCACTGCCGGCTCGGCGAACGCGTAATTGTCAACTTCTAACCATCAACCATTCAACCGCCGCGCATCGCGCGGCAGAAAGACGAGTTTTTCATGAGCACTGGACAACAGCACCACACCGAGCAGAACGCCCTCTCATTCGAGTTCGTCAACGCCCACGTCAACAACGTCGACCTGGCCGAGGTCACGGCGCCGACGGCGGTACCACAGTCGAGCGCGGACCGCGCGTCCCGTCTGATCACCGCCTACGCCGCAGCGCGCCCGATTCTGAGCGTGCTCGCCGCGACGCCGCTGATCCCGGCAACATGGCGCGCCATCGTGGCGACACTCGTCCTCGCACTGGACCAGGTCACCGCCAGCTTCAAGGCGGGAAAGGACCTCGCCGTCGGCGATGGAACCGTCAACACGATGGAACCGAAGCTCCCGGCGTAACGCCGCAAATCACACAACGAAAGGAGAACGGCATGCTTCGCATCCAGAAAGTAGCCCGTCACGCCGGCCACGGCCGATTCGTGCCGGCAGCGTACGCCCGCCGCTATCCATGGCTGACGGTCGTGGAAAAGATGCTCATCCGCATCCCTCCGCGCCGCCGCCTGCGGAAGCGGTAATCCACAAGCAGTAGAGCCGGGGCCCGCGCAAGCGGGCCTCGGCAATTAATGTGTGGACTAGTTATCAATGTGGTGTGCTAAACTAGTCCACATGAAATCAGATGTATTGCAGGAGAGTGCCCATCAACCGGACTATCAGAAGCGTTTGGAGGCGCATTTAGTCCAGTTGGCGCGCCTCGCCCTCTCCGGCCGCGCACAGGACATTCAAATGTACGTGCGTCGCGCCGCTCGCGAGCTCCGCCGATTCAGTCCCGAGGTCGCGACAGAGCTAAGCAGACACGTTGGCAGCTCGTTACCACAGGTTGTTCGAAAGAGCACCGTCATCACATCCGTCCCTATCGATCACGAATCACGCCTGCAACTCGCGAAGTACGAAGACCCGCAACGCGACGTAGTCGTGCCGATTCTTCACCACACTCTCCTGCCCAAGCTCGAACGTCTGATCGCGGAGCGCTTTCGGGAGGCGGAACTTTACCAAGCCGATCTCCACCCAACTCGCACGGTTCTCTTCACCGGCCCTCCCGGTGTTGGGAAGACGCTCGTTAGCCGGTGGGTTGCTGCAGCGCTCGGCCGGCCGCTTGTCACACTCGACCTCGCCGCCGTCATGAGTAGCTTCTTGGGTCGCACAGGCAACAACGTCAGGCAGGTGCTCGACTACGCGAAGTCAACACCATGCGTGCTCCTACTCGATGAATTCGACGCGATCGCGAAGCGCCGCGACGATTCGGGTGAGATCGGGGAGCTGAAGCGCTTGGTAACCGTGTTACTGCAGGAGATCGATGACTGGCCAGCGACGGGGCTGCTTATCGCTGCTACGAATCATCCGAACCTGCTTGATCCAGCAATTTGGCGCCGCTTCGAACTCATCATCGATTTCCCGCTGCCCGACGATGGCCTCATCGCTGCAGCAATCCATCACTTCCTCGGCCGCGACTCCGATGCGCTGCCCGTCGATCCGCTTGTCGCGCTCTTCCGGGGCCGCTCATTTAGCGACATTGAGCGAGATATGGCGCTTGTTCGCCGAGAGTCGGTGCTGTCTAGGCGGCCGGTTGCGGAAATCCTGATCGAGTTGCTACGCGCACGCGTTCAGACCACCCTTCCGCGCCACGAACGCCACGCCTTAGCCGAGGCGATGCTTCGACTCGGCTTATCACAACGAGAGGTTAGTGAGCTGACCGGCGTGAGCCGGGACACGCTCCGTAAACGCGCGCCGCGCAAGGCGATTGGGGACTAACTAGAATGCCTGACCGTCGCAACTTCCTCCTCGGCCGTGGCGAAAGCCTAACGAAGCAAATCGCCCCGCCCGGGCGCCCAATGAAGAAGGCGCACCCGTACTCATTTGCGGAAGCCCTCCAAACGGCGCAGGCACAACTCGGATCGATCGTCTCCGACATCCAATCGCTTCCGGACGGCGCGTGTCCAAACGACGAAGCGGTTGTTTCGATGACCCTCCATCCGGCATACCTTGCGAAGAGCTACTTCCCTGATGATCTATTGAGAAAGGCCGAGTTACGCGCTGTCGGTAGTCGATCGGCGACGATCATCCCGCGTCGTGATCTCCGCAAGAAAGCCGCGGACGAGCCGCAGGTCACCACGCGTATTTTCGTTGCCGGCAAGCGCAGCATCTTCCGCTCGTTGGCCGGTGTCCTGCCTGCGTGGCGTGAAGATTCGCCCGAAGCAACAGACCTCCGTGAAGTTGAAGAACTTGCTCCGGTGACCGTAGCGGAGCGATTGATGATTGACCCGGCGCTGGCCGGTGACGTTTACGAGGTCGTGCTTCACGTGCCCGGCCGGTACGTGACGAATGCCTTCGCTGAGTACGTGGGCGGTCTTGGCGGCGTCGTACGAAGTGAGAAGAGCTTCACCGTTCGGGGTCTTCAATTCGTTCCTGTGCGCATTGCAAAGACAGAGTTGCAAGCACTCGCTCGGTTTTCATATTTGCGCCTGGTCCGGCAGATGCCGAAGATGCGCTCCCTTCTCCCGAGCGTGACGCGCGTCTTCGGGCCAAGCGGAGTCACGTGCGAACTGCCGACAGCGCCGCCCGTCGCCGCCGACATCAGCGTCGCCGTGTTCGATGCAGGCATGCCGACGTTTTCCGATCTCACGCAGTACGTCAACGTCGTTGAGCCGAAAGGAATCGGCGGCCTCGTGGAGAACGGAGAGGCGCACGGACTCGCGGTTACCTCTGCGCTTCTCTTCGGTCCGCTGAAGCCGGGTGACAAGGCCCCGCGCCCGTACGCGAAGGTTGACCATTATCGCGTTCTCGACGCCGACGCCGACGATGATGAAGAAGTGCTGTACGACGTGCTTCACCGCATCGATTCCGTACTCAAAGAAAAGCCGTACGACTTCGCAAACATCAGCGTTGGTCCGGCGTATCCAGTTGACGATGACGACGTGCATCCCTGGACCTCGGTGCTCGACGAACGTCTTTCGAACGGAAAGACGGTAGCTGCGATCGCAGCCGGGAACACCGGCGAATCTGATCGCATCGCAGGCCTCAACAAGATTCAGATTCCCGCCGACTGCGTTAACGCGCTTGCAATTGGCGCATGCGATTCTCGCGACAGCGTTTGGGCGCGCGCGTCGTACAGTTCGTGCGGTCCTGGGCGCAGTCCCGGTATGGGCAAGCCAGACGCTGTAGAACGTCCGTTCCTTGTCTTATCCGACGAGGACCCTCGCGCAGTCGTCGGTATCTGCGGGACGAGCTTCGCCTCACCATTCGCATTGCGCTCCGGCATCGGTGTCCGAGCGCTTCTCGGGGCGGAACAGATTCGGCCTCTCGCGATCCGCGCTCTTTTGATTCACCGCGCCGAGGACGTGGGCCACCCCGCAGAGGAGTGTGGATGGGGTCGCGTCATCGACGATCCGAACCAGCTCATCGTTTGTGATCCCGGCGTTGTTCACGTCGTCTACCAAGGTGAGATTGCACCCAAGCAGTACCTGCGCGCGGCGATTCCGGTACCAGCGAATTTGCCGAACGTCATGCTCGACATCACCGCGACGATCTGCTTCGCCTCCGAAACCGACCCGCAGGATCCGTTGCACTACACGCGCAGCGGCATCGAGGTGTTGTTCGTTCAAGACACCACGTCTGTTCGTCCGAACGGCAACCGGAAGACGCAGACCTTCTTCGGCAAAGACAAACGCTTCGACGACGAATGGACGCTACGCGTCGACGCGCACAAGTGGGAAACGATCGTTCGCAGGAAAAAGTCGAAACGTGCGTCCAGCCTCCACGATCCCGTGTTTGAGCTTCACCATAACGCCCGTGAAGCCGGGCGCGAATCCAAAAGTGGGCGGGCGATTCCGTACGCGATGGTGGTAACGATCGCTGCACCGAAGGTACGCGATCTCTACGACCGCGTTCTTACTCAGTACCGCGTCTTGCAGCCCCTGCGTCCGACAACGCAGATCAGACTGCAGGCATAGCACTTCAACAAGAAAGGAGGTGATAGACGATGGCAACCAATCCGCCAAGCGGAGACGGACACCGTAACGGCGCAGTTCGCGGTCGGTCACAGGTTTACAACCCGAAGACTGACGACTGGACGAAGCGCGACACCGAAACGGGCCGCTTCATTGACCGGAAGACGTCCAACGACGATCCGTTCAAGGGCGTTCGTAAAGAGAAGTAGGGCATGAGGGGGACGGGCCGGCCGGGACAGCTAGCAGGGTTGATTCGCGGGTCGACCCGTCCTTCCTCATTTGGATCATAGCAAGTCTGCGGAGAAGGACAGCCGTTGACAGGTGAAGGGCGTCTACTTCTTGGCAACGCGGCTGTGCTCTTCGGCGTTGCCGTGTCCGACATTCCTTTCACGTCCACCACGATCCTGACTCGGCGAACCGACATCTCCGCCCGAACGTCCGCGTGATGTATTGATCGAGGGATTCTCTCTCTGATCACGACGAACACTCGGATTACTCTTCGCGTTATCGCCCATGGTTCAGTCCTTTCTGTCGGAGCGGTTCCGACGGAAACATATTTGCAACCTGAACGCCAACGTGGCGGATTACTGCGGCCAGCGCAGCGCGGCTGTGAACGCCGGGATCTTCTCCGCTAGGTACTCCGACTCCGAGGAGACGACGTCGAGCAGTTCGCTGGCGAGAATGGTGTCGACGGACCTGCCGTCGCGTTCCGCGAGGCGTTCCAAGGCGAGGATCTCGAAACGCGGGATGCGTACGTGCAGGTCTGCGAGGCGGAGGAGTTTTGGGATGCGTTTCGCGAGATCGTTGCCGAGGGCTTCTTCGATCGTTTCCTGCGGCCAGTAGTCCATGGCGAAGGAGATCAGCTCTTTCCCCGCTACGGTCATGCCGCAGCAGGTCCGGACGCCCTCCACCTCACCGCTTTCCATCCGTTCCTTCAACTGCAGCGGCTTGATACCGAGAATATCGGCGGCTTCGGCTGCCGTGTAGGTATCCTTTGGATCGAGGAAGAGATGGCGGATGTGCGTGACGGTTTCGGTCATGGCATGATGTCCTGCGAGCTGAACGTTCTGGCTTGTTCGATGTATCACGATCGCGATGTCACTATAGTGACATATTGCATGCGCACTGTCAAATGATTTTTTCTATGGGTGGCATATGAAAAAGGCGGCTCGCGAGGCGGAGATTTTCGGTGCCGCACTCAAGCGCTGGCGTGAAAAGCGCGGTCTGACCCAGGACGCACTGGCACATCTTGCCGGCACCGCCTCCAGCTACGCCAGCCAGGTCGAACGGGGCGAGAAGGTTCCGAGCCTGACGATCATTCTGAAGTTTTCGCTCGCGTTGGATATCCTGCCCGGCGACCTGCTGTCGGACTTTTCGAAGTCAACGATGAAGAAGCTGCGGATGGATGAGTAGCTAGCTTCACTCCCTCGTCATCGCCCTAACTCTCCGTTCCTTCACCACCTCGCCATTCTTCATTACGAATGGGACGTCATGGAGGAGATGGATGTTGCGCAGCGGGTCGCCGTCGACGGCGATGATGTCGGCGTAGGCGCCGGGGGTGATTGAGCCGAGGTCTGACGACGCATCGAGCATTTCGGCGGCGCGGGAGGTGGCGGAGCGGATGGCGTCCATCGGGGTCATGCCGAAGGCCACCATCTTGTCGAACTCCTGGGCGATCGGTTCGGTCCAGGAGAAGCCGCCGACGTCGGTGCCGAAGACGATTTTCACGCCGGCCTTCAGCGCCTTGCGGAACGAGGCCTCGTGCAGCGAGACGCGCTTCGCGTCGCGGCGGCCGGCGGGCGTGTCCGGCGGAGCATTGTGGTCGTAGTAGACGGCGAGCGTCGGCACGTACCACGTTCCCTGTTTCAGCATCTGCGCGATGTTGTCGTCGGTGAGCTCAAGGCCGTGCTCGATCGAATCGCAGCCGCCGTCGAGCGCGCGATGCAGGCCCTCGCCGTTGTAGGCGTGGCAGGCCACCTTGCGTTTCCAGCCGTGCGCCTCGTCGACGATCGCGCGCAGTTCGTCGACGGTCAGCGTCGGCTGCGAGACGAGGTTGCCTGCTTGTCGAGCCACGACCGGTGCGTCATGTAGACCTTGATCCAGTCCGCGCCGTGATCGAGCTGCTCGCGCGCGGCCTTGCGCGCCTCGACCGGCCCGTCGATGAGTTGCGCGCCCTTCGGCACCGTGATCTCCGGCGCGTATCCCTCCAGGTTGTAGCCGCCGGTGGTGGAGATGGCGCGCGTGGCGGCGAAGATGCGCGGGCCGGGAATGCGTCCCTCATCGATGGCCTGCTTGATGCCGATGTCGCCGTATCCCGCTCCCTCGGTCTCGACGTCGCGGATGGTGGTGAATCCCTGCTCCAGTGCTCGTTTGGCGGACACGGTGGCTCGCGCCGCGCGATAGGCGAGGCTGTACTTCAGCAGTTGCGCGTCGTATCCGCCCTCGGCCGGATCCTCTCCCTGCAGAAAAATGTGCGTATGCGAATCGATCAGGCCCGGCATCACGGTCATGCCGGTCAGATCGATGACGCGCGCTCCGTCTGGAATGGCGATCCCGGCACCGACGCTCTCGATGCGATTGCCGCGGATCACGATGACCTGATTCTCTTTCGGCGCATCGGAACGTCCGTCGATGAGTGCGCTGGTCTTGACGTACGTGACCTGCGCCGAGGCGAAGGTCGCCGCGAAGGCGAAGAGGATGAAGAGTTTGATTCGCATGGAGGGATTGTAGGTCGTAGCGCCGACGGCTCGTCGGCTGGACCGCCAGCGGCTCGCTGGCGCGTTTTCGGTACTCGCCGCCGAGCCGGCGGCGATCCAGCCGGCCAGCGGCCGGCGCTACGGTCGCGACTACAATCCGCCGCCATGCTTTACGACGAATCCATGCGCGCGCTGGTGCACCAGACGATCGATGCGCTCTTCGATCACGTCGAAGGCATCGCCGGGCGTCGCGTCGTCGATTGGCAGACTTCGGACGAACTTCGCGCGCGTGTGCGCATCGACGACCGAGGAGGCGCGGATGGGATGGGGTTGATTTCTCTTCTCAAAGACAACGCCATTCAGTTGCACCATCCCGCGTACATGGGGCATCAGGTCTGCCCGCCGTTTCCGACGGCCGTCATCGCCGATCTGGTGATTTCGACGCTTAACCAGTCGACGGCGGTCTGGGAGATGAGTCCGATCGGGACGGTGATAGAGCAGGAGGTCGTCCGCTGGCTGGCCGATCGCATCGGCTATCCCGCCAACGCCCTCGGCACTGCGGTCTCCGGCGGTTCGGCGGCGAACCTCACCGCATTGCTCGCCGCTCGCGCGCGGTGGAACGATAGCGGCCGTGCGGGGAAGCGTCCCGTGATTCTCTGTTCCGCCGATGCGCACTACTCGACCGCGCGGGCGGCGTCGATCATGGGCGTCGATGTCGTCAAGGTCGCAACGGACGCTGAACATCGGCTGGACCTCGATGCGCTCGACGCAGCGCTTCGGGAGAACGATGTCATGGCCATCGTGGCCACGTCCGGCTCGACGGCAACCGGCGCGTTCGACGATCTCCGCGCGATTGCCGCGCTGCGCGACAAATACGACACGTGGCTGCATGTCGATGCCGCGCATGGAGCGTCGGTGGTCCTCAGCGAACGTCTGCGTCCGCTGGTGGACGGTCTCGACCTCGCCGATTCGCTCGCCTGGGATCCGCACAAGATGCTCTGGATGTCGTTGTCGCTCGGCGTGCTCCTCGTGCGCGACGGACGCTGGCTCCGCCGCGCTTTCGAAGCCGATGCGCCATACCTTTTCAACGCCGAGCGCGCCGGCGACAACATCGGCGAGATGACCATCCAGTGTTCCAAGCGCGCTGATGCCGTCAAGCTGTGGATGACGCTGCAGATGTTCGGCACGCAGCCGTTCGTGTCGGCGATGGAGCACGTGACCGATCTGACGCGCTATCTGTACGACGTCGTCTCCGCGTCGTCCGATTTCGAGGCGATGCACGTTCCTGTGTTCAACATCTTCTGTTTCCGTCATCGCAGCGACGACGCGACGAATGCAGAGTTGCGCGAACGTCTGATTCGATCCGGACAGGCGTGGATCACGTCGACTGTGCTGAAGGGACAGCGCGTTTTGCGCGTGACGATGATCAATCCGCGCACGGAGCGGGGGGATGTCGATCGGATGCTGGCGGCGCTCCGAAGGTTCGCGGCGACGTAGCGCCGCCGAGGGGGCTTGCGCGACTCGCGGCACATTTCGCGAAGCTTTGGAGTGCGGTAGCAGTCGAGCTACCGCTTTGGGAGGGAGGGGGACTTCGACCGTCGCGAAGACTTCGCAAGCATCACACGCCGCGTGTCGTCACGATTCCACCGCCCTCCCAAAGCGGTGGCTCGATCGCCACCGCACTCCAAAGTGCTTCGCACGAAACGGGCGCCAGCAGTGCGCGATAAACTCCGGCGCCCATGCCACTCCGCATCGTATTGGTCGAGCCGCGCGAAGCGGGGAACGTCGGTGCCGCGGCGCGCGTGATGAAGAACTTCGGATTCGATGATCTCTGGATCGTCGGAAAACATCCGAATCTGCATCCGCTGGCAGGATGGTGGGCGAGCGGTGCGGACGACGTCGTCGAGCACGCCCACTTCGCGCCGACGCTGCATCACGCCGTGGCCGATGCACACATCACGGTCGCCACGACCTCGGATCGCGAGCGGACCACGCCGGTCGATCTGACCCCGGTCGAAGTCGCGCAGAAATTTGCGGCGATCGGCGAACAGACGCTGGCGCTCGTCTTTGGCCGCGAGGACAAAGGCCTCACGCGTGAGGAAGTGGTGCAATGCCAGCACACCGCCGTCATCCCGACGTCTCCGAATTTTCCGACCATGAACCTCGCGCAGTCGGTCGGCGTCTTCTGCTACGAACTATCGACGACCTCGCGCGAAACGGAACCTCGAGAGCTGGCCACGGCAGCGCGGATTGAGCGGCTGCACGAGCGCGTCCAGGCGCTGCTCGTCGAAGTCGGATTCCTGCATGGCGACAACCCGTATCGCGTGTATGACGAGCTGCGCGCCATCTCCGCGCGCGCCAATCTCGACGGCCGCGAGGCCACCATCCTCCTCGGCATCATCCGGCAGATCGAGTGGAAGCTCGCTCAGGCGGGCGGCAGCAAGCCGTGACCGTCGTGCGATCCTTCGAGACACTCGCCGATCATCTCGATGAACTTCTCGAGGTCGAACGGTTTGAGGATGGAGTTGCAGACCGCGTTCGGCGGAATCTTCTCGACGCCGCGCTTGCCGGCCGCGGTGAAGACGATGATGTGCGGCCGTTGATCGGGGTAATCCTGCGTGACGCGATCGATGAATTCGTAGCCGTTCACGCGCGGCATCATGAGATCGAGGAGAATCAGATCGTACGAGCCGTCATGCTTCAACTTGTCAAGCCCGACCTGCCCGTCTTCCGCCAGCTCGACGGTGAACTTCATCCGCTTGAGCACCGCCTGCAGGAGGACGCGAATGGCAAGGTCGTCGTCGATGACCAATATCCGTCGGCCGCTTCCGTCGATTTTTCCAGTCATGAAGTTGTGTCGATACCCGGTTTCACAAGGTCATTATGCGAAACGCATACCGGCCTCAGGCTTAGTGGTTTCAATAGATTACGGCATCACTCCTCGGCTGGCAATGACTGTCGTCTCTGAGACTTACGCGTTCCGTCCCTGGGTGCGACGGGCAGGCTTGTCCATCGTCCTCGTTGCGGCGGGCGTAACGGCCGCGATCGTGATTGCGCTGATCGCAAATCCTGCCGCGCGCTACGGCTGGATCGGCGAGCGGGCGGTGTGGGCGTACATCGCCACGCTCTGGATCGGCGGCCTGAAGGTATGGCTCGGCACGCGGCGCGCGGTGGCGGAGGTGGGAGAGGAGACGCTGACGCTGCGGCCGCTGCATCAGTTTCGCTCGCGAACGCTGCGCTGGAACGACATCAGCGGCACGGAACAGATGGTCGGCGGCGACCGGATGATCGTCTACTACGACACGCCGCGCGGCATGCGTTTCGTGGCCATGAATTTGAACCTGATCAAAGGGCGGCGCACGTTTCTGGCGACGATCGACGGACGTCTGCGGTCGATGGGATTCGTGGAGAAAATCGTGGAGAGGTCGCGGTATCTTTCCAGGCCGCAATGACGCCCAGGAAAGAGATTGAGAAGCTGCGCGCGGAGCTGGAGCGGCACAACCGGCTCTATTACCTGGAGGCCGCGCCGGAGATCAGCGACTTCGAGTTCGATCAGCGGCTGAAGCGGTTGCAGGAGCTGGAGGCGGCGCATCCGGAGTTTGCGGATCCGAACTCGCCAACGCAGCGCGTCGGCGGCGCGCCGATGACCGGCGATTTCGCGACGGTCATCCACGATCCGCCGATGCTTTCGATCGAGAACGCCTACACGATCGAGGAGTTGCACGAGTGGGATGCGCGCGTGAAGAAGGGACTCGGCGTCGAGGAAGTCGAGTACGAGGCGGAGCTGAAGATCGACGGCGTGTCGATCGATCTGCTCTACGAAAACGGAGCGTTGACTCGGGCCGCGACCCGTGGCGACGGCGTGCGCGGCGACGACGTGACGGTGAACGTGCGCACGGTTCGCGCGCTGCCGCTGAAGATCGAGACGAAGTTCAAGCGCGTCGAAGTGCGCGGCGAGATCTACATTTCCGCCGCTGATTTCAAGATTCTCAACGATCAGTTAGAAGAAGCCGGCCAGCCGGTGCTCGCCAATCCGCGCAATGCCGCGGCGGGATCGCTGCGGCAGAAGGATCCGAAGCTAGTCGCGCAACGACGGCTCAGCGCGTTCGTCTATCACCTCGTCGCGGCGGACGACGTTCGCGTGACGTCGCAGTCCGAGGCGTATGAGTTGCTGGCGAAGATGGGATTCCCGCTGAATCCGAAGCGCGGAGTTTTTCCGAGTCTCTCAGCCGTCGAAGGATTCATCGAGACGATTCGCGAGCAGCGCCACGAGCTCACCTTCGACATCGACGGCATCGTCATCAAGGTCAACCGGCGCGCGCAGCAGCAGGAAGTCGGTGCGACGTCGAAAGCGCCGCGCTGGGCGATCGCGTTCAAATATCCCCCCGAGGCGGCGGAGACGATCGTGCGCACGATCAATCTGTACGTCGGACGCACCGGCGCAGTGACGCCGGTCGCGGAGTTCGATCCGGTGCATATCGGCGGGACGAAAGTCGTCAACGCGTCGCTGCACAATTTCGACGAAGTTGCGCGCAAGGACCTACGCGTGCACGACCACATCGTCGTCGAGAAGGGCGGCGACATCATCCCGAAAGTCGTCGACGTCCTGATCGCGAAACGTCCCGAGAAAACCGAGCCTGTGCCGTTGCCGACCGAGTGCCCGGCCTGTCACGAACCGCTGCATCGCTTCGAAGGCGAAGTCGCGATCCGCTGCATCAATCAAGGATGCCCGGCCATCGTGCGCGAGTCGCTCTTCCACTTCGGCGCGCGCAAGGCGATGGACATCGAAGGCCTCGGCTATCAAACGATCACGCAGCTCCTCGACGCGAACCTGATCACCGACTACGCGTCGCTCTACGAACTGCGCGAAGAGGATGTGGCGAAGCTGCCCGGCAAGGGCGAGTTGTCCGCGCGCAAGTTGCACGAGGGGATCGAGAAATCGAAGACGGCGGAGTTGTCGCGCCTGATCTTCGCCATCGGAATCCGCATGGTCGGCGAACGCGCCGCAAAACTGCTGGCCGACCGCTTCGGCTCGATCGAGGCGCTGATGAATGCGACGACCGAGGAGTTGGTGGAAGTCGCGGAGATCGGACCGAAAGTGGCCGAAGCGATCACGTTCTACTTCTCCGTTCCGGCCAATCGCGAACGGATCGAGAAGATGTTGCGACTCGGCGTCGCGCCGCGGCATGTGTCCGCGGTGACGGGTGATCGCTTAGCGGGCAAAACGCTCGTCGTCACCGGGACGCTTGCGCGTTTCTCGCGCGACGAGATTCACAAGTTGATCGAGCGCGAAGGCGGCAAGCCGTCGGGATCGGTTTCGGCGAAGACGTCGTATCTCGTTGCGGGCGAGGCGGCCGGCTCGAAGCTCGAAAAGGCGAAGTCGCTCAACGTGCCGGTGCTGACCGAGGATGAGTTCCTGGCGCTGATCGGTGATGCGTAGAACCTTGGCGGCGATCATCGCCGCCGTTTCCGCCGCGCAATTGTGGCTGGCCTGGCGCTACTACGGATTCCTGACCGGCGACGACGTCGAAGTGCTCTCCGAGGCGTTCCGCCGCGCGCGAGGGCTGGCGTACACGCCGTGGGACATCCGCAATCTGTTCGTGCCGGATGTGGTCGTTGCGCCGGTCGTCTTTCTCGCGCGCGGCACTTCAACGCGAACGACGATCTTTCTCGCATCGCTGCCGTTCATCGCGCTGTCGTCGCTGACGATCTGGCTGGTGTATCGCCTCGCACTGCGCTGGTGCGACGAACGCGCCGCGATCGTTGCCGCGATGCTCTTCGCGGCGCACTGGATTCCGCTGAGTTTCGGAAGCACGGTGTATCCGCGGACGCTGGCCGCGGCGTGCGTCGTCGCCGCGACGTTGATCGTGGATCGATGGTCGTTTGTTGCGGGATTACTGATCGGAGTGGCATTCGCGGATCGCTTCAGCGAAGTTGTGTTTCTTGCGCCGCTTCTGCTCGTCCTCGCACAGCACAGACAAGAGTGTCTGTGCCACATTGGCCGCTCGCAAGAATGTCCAATCCATGCGAAGGCTGGTGTGGCACAGACACTCTTGTCTGTGCGGCTGATGCAGGCACTGAGGGTGGTGCTAGGAGCGACAGTCGCAATCGCGATCACCGTCGGCGTTTACGACTGGCTGACCTGGGGCACGCCCTTCTCCAGCGCGATCAAATTCGCGCACCTCACCCTCGTCGAGCCCGATTTCGCATCGCGCGTGAAGTACCAGGCGCCGTGGTGGTATCTCGCGAACATCGTCCGCTGGTGCTCGCCGGCGCTGCTGCCGCTGCTCTGGTTTGCGCGCCGTAGCCGTAGCCGCGCGATCTGGTTCATCGTCATCCCCCTCATCGCGTTTTCGGCGATCAAGCACAAGGAGCTGCGCTACCTGCAGGTGATGATTCCGTTCCTCTGCATCGTGGCGGCGATCGGATTCGCATCGATGCGCAATCGCCGCATCGCCATCGCGCTCGTCGCGATTTCCATCGTGTGGGACCTGCACGGACTGCGCTACCTCGCGCGAAAATCGCAGCCGTCCGTGATGGCGGCGCAATGGATCGCGTCGAATCCATCCATCCACTCCATCGCCGCCTCCCAACTCTGGTCCTACGGCGACAAGCTCTACCTCGGCGACACGATGGCGATGTCGGACGTCGGCACGCCGCCGGAGAAATTGTCCGAGGTAAATGCGGATGCGGTGGCGTTGTATGAAACCGATCTCGATGTTCCGTCGCGCGTCGACGCGCTGCGCAGGAATGGCTACGCGCCGGTGCGCACATTCCGCGACGATCCCGCGCGGGCGGTGGTGGTGTTTATGAAATGACGAAAAAGCGCTAGCGAGCCGCTGGCGGTCCAGCCGCCGAGCCGGCGGCGCTACAGGCGGCGCTACGCGCGCTACATTTCTTTGCGGTACTTCGGATCGAGGGCGTCGATGAGGCCGTCGCCGAGGAAGTTCAGGCCCATGACGGCGAGCATGATAGCCACGCCGGGCCAGATGGCGAGGTGGTTCGCGAGTCCGAGGTAGCGTCGGCCGGAGGTCAGCATCGCGCCCCAGGATGGCGTCGGAGGTTGAACGCCGAGGCCGAGGAATGAGAGCGCGGCTTCGGAGAGAATCGCACCGGCCAGGCCGAGGGTGGCCATTACGATCACGGGGTTGATCACGTTCGGGAGCACGTGCAGAACGATCACGCGCGGGGAGCGCGCGCCGAGCGCTTTCGCGGCGGTGACGTACTCCATCTCGCGCACTTTCAGGACCTGGCCGCGCACGAGGCGCGCATAACCGACCCATCCGATCGTCGCCAGTGCGAGGACGACGTTGTTGAGACTCGGTCCGAGCACCGCCACGAGGGCGATGGCGAGAAGGATGCCGGGGAAGGCGAGGAGGATGTCGGTGACGCGCATGATCAGCGTGTCGAGCCAGCCGCCGAAGTAGCCGGCCATCGCGCCGAGCGTGATGCCGACCAGCGACGCGAGGATGACCACGCTGAAGCCGACGCGCAGCGAAACCCGCGCGCCCCAGAGGATGCGCGAGAGAACGTCGCGCCCGAGGTCGTCGAGGCCGAGGAGATGGCTGTGCGACGGCGCTTCGAGACGGCGGATGGTGTCCTGCGCATTCGGATCGAACGGCGCAAGCAGCGGCGCGGCAATCGCCACGAGCACGAGCACCACGGTCAGCAGGAGACCGGCGGTGAAGGCGAAGTTTTTTAAAAGGCGTTTCATTCGAGCTTGATCCGCGGATCGACGACTCCATACAGCAGATCGCTGGCAAAGTTCACCAGGATGTAGGTCAATGCGATGACTAGGATCGATGCCTGGACCTGTGGATAGTCGCGCGTCGAGATCGACGTCAGCAGCAGGCGCCCCAGCCCTGGCCAGGAAAAAATCTGTTCGGTGATGATCGCGCCGGTGAGGAGCGATCCGAACTGCAGCGCGAGCACGGTGATGACGGGGATCAGCGCGTTTTTCAGGGCGTGGCGGAAGATGGCGCGCGCGCGCGTGACGCCTTTGGCGACGGCCGTCGTGACGTAGAGCTGGGTCAGTTCGTCGGCCAGCGAGACGCGGATCATACGCGTGAGGATCGCGGACAGCGCCAGCCCCATCGTCAGCGACGGCAGGACGAGCGACTTCAATCCTTCCTCGCGGCCGGAGACTGGGAACCATTCGTGGTTGATGGCGAAGGCGATGATGAGCAGCGGTCCGAACCAGAAGCTGGGCATGGAGACGCCGATGAGCGCGAAGAATCGCGCCACGTTGTCGATCCAGGAGTTTCGATAAATCGCGGAGATGATGCCGAGCGGAAAGGCCACCAGCAGTGCGATGAACATCGATCCCATGGCCAATTCGATCGTGGCCGGATAACGCTGTTTGATCTGGTCAGCCACGCTGAGGTTCGTCTGGAATGAGTTGCCGAAGTCGCCGCGGATGACGTGCGTGACGTAGTGGACGTACTGCGTCCAGAGCGGCTGATCGAGCCCCAGCGCCTTGCGCACCGCCGCGACATCCTCGGGGCGCGCCCCTTCGCCCGCGATCTGCACCGCCGGATCGCCCGGAATCATGTGAATGAGTGAAAAGACGAGCGTCAGGATCCCGAAGGTAATCGGAATCATCTGCAGGAATCGGCGAAGGATGTATTGACTCATCGATGTTTCGCCCTCGGCGGAGCGAGGGTTGTGCCATGGCGGGGTTTAAAAGCGAAATGTTGAATGTTGAATGTTCAATGTTGAATGTTGAATGGCCTTCGGTCCGCCGCCGAGCGCGGTTTCATTCAACACTCAACATTCAACATTGAACATTCAACATTCGCCTTTCACGTTTTCTCCTGCTTCCCCGTAAAGTTCCACCCCGCGATCTTCATCACCGGCGCGATCGTACCGCCGAAGTGGTTGTACCAGGTGGCCACGCGGCGGCGTTCGTGGGTCAGCCCTTCGATTCGCGAGAACGCCTCGACGATCGACTGCGTCCAGCGCAGGTTCGGGAGGCGGGCCACGACCTCGCCGTGGCGGATCAGGAAGGTGCCGTCGCGCGTGGTGCCGGTCATCAGCGCGGTCTTCGGCTCGAGCAGGCCGTTGACGTAGTTGAAGCGCGTGACCCAGATGCCGTGCTTGGTGGAGCGGATGAGCTCTTCGCGCGTGGCGTCGCCGCCGTCGATCGATAGATGAAACGCCGAGCCGTGCTCGGCGCCGCCGAGGTTCCAGCAGGTGGCGGTTGGGGGGAAATGGAGGCGGTCGGCGTAGACCTTGTCGACCGCGGGCGTGCAAACGATGCCGCGCTCGATCAGCGCTACGCGGCGTTTCGGCAGCCCTTCGAGGTCGAAAGGAAAGGGAAGGAAGTCGGGATCGAGCGCGTCGTCGGCGAGGGTGAAGTTGGCGCCGACGATCTGCTTGCCGATGTTGTTGACGAAGAACGAGGAGCCGTCGTCGTACGCGGCTCCGCTGAGCGTGATGAGATTCATCCAGTCGACCACCTCGGCGGTGGCGGGCGGCTCGAGGATGACGTCGTACGCGCCGGGCTCGATGTCTTCGACGCGGTCGACGCACAGCGTCGCTTTGTCCATCGCCTCGTCTCCGAGGACGACGACGTCGACGTTCGAACGATCGAGCGCGGTGGCGTAGCCGGAACCATTCGCGCCGATGGCGATGACGGTGGCGTCGGACGACGTCACGGTGCAGAAGCGGCGAATGCCGTGCGAGTTGGCGACAGCGATCGACGACGCGCCGGTGCCGTACGCGCCGGCGAACTGGATCTTCGATTTCGCGCCGCGGTCGAACATCTCCCGCAGCGCGCGCGCCTTCGCCGCCGGCGCGATCGCGGCCGTGGCCTCATCGAATGTGCACACGTCCGGCAGCGGCTCGTTGGCGCGATACAGTCCGCTGAAGTTCTGCAGCGCGTCGGAGTGCTTCGCCGCCTCGCGCGCCAGCGCGGCGGTGCGCGCGATCTCGTCGGCATCGAAGACCGTCGTCGAGGCAACACCCATGGCGTCATCGACAATCACGCGCAACGTCAACTCCGCGCTGACCTCGGACATGTTCTGGTGCAGATTCGAATTCGCGAACCGGCTTACGTTCTGATCGGTAGATTCGAACACCGCGTCGGCTTCGGTCGCACCCGCGTCCTTCGCGGCGTTCAGCGCGGTTTCAAGGATGGCAAAGGAATCAGAATTGGAGCGCATGTCGGAAGGGCGAATGTTGAATGTTCAATGTTGAATGTTCAATGTTGAATGGGGCTGCGCTCAGTTCGATCTCTCGGTTTTCATTCAACATTCAACATTGAACATTGAACATTCAACGTTCAACATTGGTCTTTTGACTTTCACCCCATCTCCACATTCCGAAACCGCGCCGCCGGCGCCCCATGCGCAACGCGCATCGTCTGCAGGGGATCGCCCTTTCCGCAATTCGGCAGGCCCCAGATTTGCCAACTGGCGCGGTCGGCGACAGCGTCACACGAGCGCCAAAACTCGGGCGTGTTGCCTGTGTAGAGAGGATTTTTCAGCATGCGTCCGAGGCGGCCGTTCTCGATTTCGTAAGCCACTTCGCAGCCGAACTGGAAATTGAGACGGAGATCGTCGATCGACCACGACTTGTTCGTCTCCACGAAAATGCCGCGCTTCGTGTCCGCGATGATGTCCGCCAGCGGCGTCGTGCCCGGTTCGAGATTGATGTTGGTCATGCGGATGATCGGAATGCGCGCCGCCGTCTCCGCGCGAACGGTGCCGTTCGACTTGCGGCCGATCGCCGGCGCCGTGTCGCGGCTGGTCAGATATCCGACAAACATCCCTTTGTCGATCAGGTGAAAGCGCTGCGCGGGAACGCCATCGTCGTCGAAGCCGAACGATCCGATCGAGCCCGGGATGGTGGCGTCGCCGACGATGTTGACGAGTTCGGAGCCGTAGCGGAAGTTGCCCAGCATCGACGGCTGAAGGAACGAGCCGCCAGCCAGCGAAATCTCCAGACCCATGGCCCGATCGAGCTCGGTGGGATGGCCGCACGACTCGTGAACCTGCAGTGCGAGCTGCGCCGATCCGATGATGAGATCCGTGCGCCCGGCCGGAGCCTTCGGCGCGACCAATAGCGCGAGGGCCTCCTCGCGGATGTCGAGCGCCTTCTTCGGCAGATCGAGCCGCTGGATGAACTCCCATCCCGCGGCCTGAAAGTCGCCGCCGAACGGATTGGGATACGTGCGGCGCTGGAACTCGCTGCCGTCGATGGCCACCGCCTCCACGCCGCCGCCCATCTCGGTCGTGGTCTGTTCGATGTAGCTCCCCGCGGTCGACGCGAAAATTTTCTCCTGGCGGTAACAGGAGATGTCGCCGGAGACCTGATGGATGCGGTCATCGCCGCGCATCGGATCGGTCGAAGCGAGGAGATGTTCGATCTTTTTTTCAATCGGAATCGACCACGGATCGATCTCGTACGTCGACGCCCACGTCGCCACATGCGGCTCGATGTCGCTCAACACGACGCGCTGCGTGGACGCAATGTTGCTGGCCGCCGCAACCTCCACCGCCCGCCGCGCCGTCCTCCGGATCGACTCCTCCGACGTATCGCTGTTCGCCGCGAATCCCCACCCATCGCCGACCAGCACACGAACGCCGATGGCCCGGTCGATGGTCGACGACAACGTCTCGACTTCCCCATTGCGAACGCGCACATGCTGCTCATGCGTCGCCGTCCAGCGAATGTCCGCATAGCGCAGCCCCGCATCGCCGAGCGAAGCGAGGACATCTTCCAGTTGTGCGCGCGAAGGTTTCATCGAGGGCGCGCGATTATAGCGGCCCCCGCCGATGGAACTACGGAGCGAGGCTTCCGAGACGTCCGATCACAATGCCGAGGAGTTGAAAATCACTTTCCTGCGCAACGTCGATCGGCGCGTAGCGCGCATTGCAGCTAATAAGACCGATGCGGCCAGCGCGAAGCTGGAGCTGCTTCACCAAGGCCACCCCGGCAAGCCGGCAGACGACGACGTGTTTGGCGGCGTCGCGAATTGCACGCGTCGGAGCGACGAAGAGAAGGTCGCCATCAAGAATGCCGGCTTCGATCATTGAATCTCCGACTGCTCGAAATACCAATCGCGCGCCGCGAAGGTAATACCCGCGCGGTACCTCTTCCGTTCCGTGTGGTATCGCGTTGGCCGCTGAGCGTGCATCAACGGCCGGCGACATCGCAACGGCCGATTGGAGATAACCGATGACGCGGCGAACCTCCGCTCGCTGCTCTCCATCGAGCGAAAAAGCGGGTTCGTCCAGCAGGGAGCCGACGCTTTCGCCGACGGCGTGAGCGATGCGGACGACGGTTTCAAACGCCGGTTGCGCATGAGCGCCATTCAGAACACGGCTCAGCGTTTCCGGACTTACTCCTGCCGACGCAGCGATCGCGTTTTGAGTACGACCGCTGATATCGATGGCCGCTCGCAACCGTTCGCGCCAAGTCACAGCTCGAACGTATCGCAATGCCACTTCCCGGTTCATTGATGCAGGCACAAACCGAGTTTCCCTCGGGCCGGAGCGTCTGAGTCAATGGTCCAAATTGTTCTCGAATAGATTGCGAGAGAGGGCCATGATTCCGCCTAATCTGTCCGGCAGTTCTCCCTACAGTCGGTAGAGAGCAGGCGGATGAATCGGTAGAAACGGGCAAATTCACAACTGCGTCCCTCCAATGACGAAGAAGGAACGACATCCATCGGTCATGACTGCCACGAAGCATGAACTTGAGGCGGGTATCGCGGACTACCTGGTATTTTGCCAGCGCGAACGGACGCCTGCTCGCGCTTCGGAGTTGGCCGACTTTCTCTGCATCGGTTACCGAAGCCTGAGGCGCGTCTGCAAGCAGGCTCTCGGTATACCCGTGAACCTGGCAATTCGCGCGAAGCAGTTGGAGGCCGCCGAGCGTCTGCTTCGTGAGACGAACCTGCCGATTTCAGAAATTGGGCCAGCGGCCGGCTTCGGTGACCGTCGAACCTTCTTTCGTGCCATTCGCCGGGCGTTCGCTTGTTCACCATCAGTCGTCCGGAAGGATGGCCAAAAGTTCCCCTCGACAGAAGCATGAAGGAAGCCTATCCTGCCGTAAATACACAACGCAATCAGGAGGAGCCATGAGGAAGACGTGCCTATCCCTGGTACTGGTTTTAGTGTCGACGGCGTTGTACGGCGCCAAACCGCTCACAGATGGACCCCTTCCGCCCGCTGATGATTACAGCGTTCTGTCAGGACAAGCGACGATCGGAACGATCGACGCGCACACAATCGGCGTGATCGTCAATGACGGCGGGCCGTATCGTCACATCTTCCGATTCTGGTCGAATACAGTCGTAAAGCCATTTCGCATGACGAGTGAGAGTGCGAGCGTCGAGTTCCGCGGGGACGAGCTAATCGTCATGGCCTCCGACCAGGAGTGGTTTTACGCGCTCGTCACGACCACCGGCGACTTTCATGCACCTCGCCAGCCGATGGGGTTTACGGCGACTCGCTACATCGGGTACGGCCTCAATCATGAGATTCGGCCCTTTGCGGTGAGGCAGCCCGCCAACGGTCGGCACATCATTGCGCTTGATGACTGTGCCGACTTCGGCCTATGCCTGGATAATCTCGACTACGGCCTGGGAGCCGGCGGCGGCGGAACGTGCGACTCTGGCGGTGCCGGCTCGACCTCATGCTCAACTGCGAATTCACACGGATCGTGCAGCGTGAGTTGCATGAACGGCAGCTACGCCTGCTGCACAAATGCCACCGCCACGGCCAATGCCAATTGCCGGTGCAAGTTTTAGCCAGCGCTTGAGCGCGCGAGGTTCCCTTCGCGCGTCCAACCTCTCGCAAGAGAAGAGTCCTCACTAATGATTATCGCGCCGCCGTTTGCGGCGTTCAGCCAGCGTCAACCCCCCTGTAGTGCGACGACGCCCGTAGCGCAAGGCTCGATCGACGGCGCCGACGAACTGTTGGCGAGCCAGATGTCGCTCAAAACGACGCGCTGCGTCGAGGCGATGTTGCTGGCCGCCGCCACTTCCACCGCCGCGGCGCGCGCCGATGGAACTAATCAATCAGCGGGGCTCGCCTCGACAAGTCCGTCATTTTCACGCCGCGGTTGCGACAGCAGCGACACGAGGGCGCTTCCTGCCGCACCGATGACCAGCATGGCTGCAAGCGGACCGGCGACGTTGCGAAGCGTCAGAGGAACCAGGACGTGTGGGTCCACGAAGCCTCTGATGTAAAACCAGATGATCGCGGTGGCAAAAGCATAGGCAGTGAACGCGATGCCGAAACGGCTGCTGAACGCGCTCAGCGAAAGCCGTCGCATATACAAAATGCAGGCGGCCGCAAGGCCGAGGTACGGCAAGTACATGAGCAAGCCGTTTCTGGACGATACCGTAATGAGTATGAGCAGGGCGCCGCATACGGCTCCGGCCACGATTGAGAAGAGCGCTTTTCGGTTGGCAGTGGTTGACATTATTGGTTCCTCCATCTGGTACCACACTCATATCGCCACATGAAACCGCGCCACACGTACTGAACCAGCATTGATTGGGGCCATCGAACGCGTGCAGACGGAGACCATTTGCGCGATCGGACGCGGAATCCTCATTCTCGCCAGAACACATACTGTACTAGTTGTGCGCTTGTGTGCAAGAAATACGTCCGTATAAGACGCCTCTCAACAGCGCGATAGGAGCGCTTATTGGGACCTTACGACAGCGGCGCGCCGGCGCGGCCGACGACGATGCCGATCAGTTCGAAGTCGGCGCGGTCGCGGACTTCGATCGGGCCGTGGCGTTCGTTGCGGCTCAATAGGCGGATGTGGCCGTTGCGGATGTCGAGCTGCTTGACGTATTCGTCGCCGCCGAGGCGGCAGACGACGATGCGGCGCATGGCTTCGGCGGTATTTTTCGTCGGCTTGACGAACAGCAGATCGCGATCGGCGATCGCGGCGCCGATCATCGAATCGCCGGCGGCTTCGTAAACGATGCGTGCTCCGAGTGCGGCGAATGCGCGTGGGATTTCGCGATTCGCGGCGAGCGAGGTGGCATTCGACTCGGGACGCGCCGTTCGCCGCCGGCTGGCGCTGCGTAGCGATGCGTCGAGGACGCGCACGGCGTCGTGCAGTTTGCGTTGATCGTCAGCCGAGAGGTAGAAGCTTGGCTCATCGAGGATCCAGCCGACGCTCTCGTTCAGCGCGCGAGCGATGCGCACGATCGTGTCGAGCGTTGGCCGCTGATGCGCGGCGGTGAGAATCCGGCTCAGTGTCGCCGGAGTGATTCCGGCGTCGGCAGCGATGGCGCTATGTTTCTTGCCGCTCTTGTCGATGGCCATTCGCAGTCGGTCGCGCCAGGTGAACACTGGCCGCAATACTCTCTGCCGCGGGAAGAAGAGCTTCCAACCGGCCATGCCGTCCACAGCAACCGAGGGTACCTCGGCATTGCTGCCGAATATAAGCATCAGCAGCGATTCTTTCGATCGCGCGCGCGGGATCACATGAAGTAACGTATGCGTGTCTTAAATCTCTCCCGCGTCAGGACTTGATGGCTACCCGCAAATCGAAAGAACAGACTTCTTTCACACCTCCGCCGCCTACCATCCCCGAGGTCGAACATCAGGCCGTGGCCGACTTCGCGCGGAAGGCGTACCTCGACTATTCGATGTACGTCATCCTCGACCGCGCCCTGCCGCACGTCGCTGACGGTCTGAAGCCCGTGCAGCGCCGCATCGTCTACGCGATGTCGGAGCTGGGCCTCGGTCCGAACGCCAAGCCGAAGAAATCGGCGCGCACGGTCGGCGACGTCATCGGCAAGTTTCATCCGCACGGCGACACGGCCTGCTATGACGCCATGGTGCTGATGGCGCAGCCGTTTTCGATGCGCTATCCGCTCGTGGAAGGGCAGGGCAACTTCGGCTCGCCCGACGAACCGAAAGAGTTCGCCGCGATGCGGTACACCGAGGCCAAGCTGTCGAAGTTCGCGCAGTCGCTGCTGTCGGAACTGGAGCAGGGCACCGTCGACTGGGGTCAGAACTTCGACGGCACGCTGCGCGAGCCGAAGCTGCTGCCGTCGCGATTGCCGCACGTCCTGCTCAACGGCGCGTCGGGCATCGCCGTCGGCATGGCCACGGACATTCCGTCGCACAACGTGCGCGAGGTGGTCGGCGCATGCCTGGAGCTGCTCGACAATCCCGACGCCACGATCGCGCAGCTCACGAAGCACATCAAAGGTCCCGACTTTCCGACCGAGGCCGAGATCATCACGCCGGTCGCTGAGATCCGGGAGATGTACAAGACCGGCAACGGCTCCATCCGCCAGCGCGCGAAGTGGGAGATCGAGAACGGCGACATCGTCATCAGCGCGCTGCCGTTCATGGTCTCCGGCAACAAGGTGCAGCAGCAGATCGCGGCGCAGATGAACGCGAAGAAGCTGCCGATGATCGAGGCGCTGAACGACGAGTCGGATCACGAGGACCCGACGCGCATCGTGCTCGTGCCGCGCTCGAACCGCGTCGACCTCGACGAGGTGATGGCGCATCTCTTCGCCACGACGGACCTCGAACGCACGTACCGCGTGAACATGAACATGATCGGCCTCAACGGCCGCCCGCGGCTCTTCGCGCTCAAAGAGCTGCTGAGCGAGTGGCTGGAGTTCCGGATCGAGACGGTGCGCCGCCGCCTGCAGCATCGCTACGATCACGTCAACGCGCGCATTCACATTCTCGACGGCTATCTCGTCGCGTATCTCAACGTCGACGAGGTGATTCGCATCATCCGCCGCGAAGACGAGCCGAAGCCGGTGCTGATGGCGCGCTTCAAACTGTCGGACCTTCAGGCCGAGGCCATTCTCGAACTGAAGCTGCGATTCCTGAACAAGCTGCAGGAGGTGGAGATCCGCGGCGAACAAGCCAAGCTCCAGGCCGAGCGCGCCGACCTCGAGAAAATCCTCGGATCGAAGGCGCGGCTGCGCAAGCAGGTCCGCGACGAGCTGGAAAAAGACGGCGCCGAATTCGGCGACCGCCGCCGCTCGCCGATCGTGGAGCGCACCGCCGCGAAGGCGCTCGACGCCGCGGCGCTGATTCCGTCCGAGGCCGTTACGGTCGTGTTGTCGGAGCGGGGATGGGTTCGGTCGGGGAAGGGCCACGATCTCGATCCGACCACGCTGCAGTACAAATCGGGCGATGCCTTTCTGCACGCGGCGCGCGGACGCAGCAATCAGCTCGCGGTGTTCATCGACTCGATGGGCCGCACCTATTCGCTGCCGGCGCACGAGCTGCCGTCGGCGAAAGGCCACGGCGAGCCGCTGACCGCGTTCACCTCGCCAGCGCCCGGCGCGACATTCGTGTCGGTGATGATGGGCGACGCCGACGACCTCTGGTTGCTGGCCACGGATGACGGATACGGATTCGTGGCGCGGCTCGAAGATTTGCAAACAGATCGCAAGGCGGGCAAGGCGGTCGTCAACGTGAACGATGGCGCGACGGTGCTCCGTCCGCAGCGCGTGACGGCGATCGAGACCGATCGCGTGGCCGCGGCGACGACGAGCGGCAAGCTGCTGCTCTTCGATGCCGTCGAGCTGCCTCTGCTCGCCCGCGGCAAAGGCGTGCAGACGATCAAGCTGCACAAGACGGAGCTGTTTCCGGAGAAGGTGGTCGGCGTCGCGGTCGTCGCCGCGGACGGAACGCTGGTGGTGCAGGCCGGCAAACGCCACACGAATCTGAAAGGCGCCGATCTGGAGCCGTACATCGGCAAACGAGCGCAGCGAGGGCTGAAGCTGCCGCGCGGATTCCAGAACGTGAGCGTGATTCGTCCCTGGTCGGATCGGGAACTGCGATCACCTGACATGGTGATGTAAATCTTCATGACAATCCGCCGCCGTCTCATCCTCCTCGCGATCATCGCATTCACCATCGCCCTCGACCAGGGCGCGAAGGCGCTCGTGCGCCGAACGCTCATGAATTCCTATCCGATTCGCGCGGGCGTTCTCACCCTTCTCCACACCGAGAACGCCGGCGCTTTCCTCTCCCTCGGCGCGGACCTTCCGCCGAACGTGCGCCACCTGATCTTCGACGGACTCGTGTCGATCGGACTGCTCGCCGCGGCCTTCGTCCTCTTCACCGGCCGCATGCAGCCGGGGCCGGACGACGTGGCCATCGCCTTCATCATCGGCGGCGGCGTCGGCAATCTCATCGACCGTTTCCGCCTCGGCGGACGCGTTACCGACTTCATCTACCTCGCCGCCGGCCCCGTGCACACCGGGGTCTTCAACATCGCCGACATGGCCATCACCGGCGGAGTACTCTGGCTGGCGATTTCGTGGATGTTCCGAAAGAAACCGGCATGAGCGACGCCTCGCCGTACCTGACGTTCGACCGCGACGCGTGGGCCGCGCTGCGCGGCGGCACGCCGATGACGCTGACGCCGGACGACGTGGCGGAGCTGAGCGGCATCAACGAAGAGTTGTCGATGACGGAGGTGGAAGAGGTTTACCTGCCGTTGTCGCGACTGGTGAATCTCCACGTCAGCGCCGTCCGCCAGCTTCATCGCGTTTCGTCGCAGTTTCTGAACACGCATGAAGCGAAGGTCCCGTACGTCGTCGCCATCGGCGGCAGCGTGTCGGCTGGAAAAAGCACCACCGCGCGTGTCCTGCGTACGCTGCTCGCGCGCGGCGCCGATCATCCGCGCGTCGACCTCGTCACGACCGACGGCTTTCTCTTTCCCAACGCCGTCCTCGAAGAGCGCGGCATCATGCAGCGCAAAGGATTCCCCGAAAGCTACGACCGCGCGCGGCTGATCGAATTCGTATCGAATCTGAAGTCGGGCCTGTCGCCGCTGGAGGTTCCGGTCTACTCGCACTTTGATTACGACATCATCGCCGAGCGGCAGACCATCGATCATCCCGACATCGTCATCCTCGAAGGTCTGAACGTGCTGCAGACAGGCTCGATCCACGCGGTCTTCGTCTCCGACTTTGTCGATTTCTCGATCTACGTCGACGCCTCGGAAGCCGACCTCCTGACCTGGTTCCTGGAGCGCTTCCGCAAGTTGCGCGAGACCGCCTTCCGCGATCCGGCGTCGTTCTTTCACCAGTTCGCGACCATGCCGGAAGAGGAAGCGATGGCGTTGGCGAAATCGATCTGGGAACGGATCAACCTGGCGAATCTGCGCGAGAACATCCTGCCGACGCGGGAGCGGGCTCGGTTGATCCTTGGTAAGGGCGCGAGCCATGTTGTCGAGCGGGTTCTGCTTCGGCGGACGTAGTGCGGACGTCTCGTCTGCATCCGCCGGGCGTCTCGCCCGGCGGGGGTTTTCGTGATGCTTGCGCAGCCGTCGAGGAATCTCAGAAACCACCGTCGGGCGAGACGCCACTACGGATGCAGGCGAGACGCCCGCACTACGCAGTCCGATTCGCAAAGTACCGCTTCAACCACGCCGACAACCCATCCAGCCCCGGAAAAAGCACCCGCTCGGTGATGTTGGCCTGATCGAGTTTGTCGCGCACTTCCCACTTCAACGATGCGGGGATGATGATGCGGCGATACGTGGCCTCGCGGCGCTTGAGCAGGTCTTCGAGCTGCAGATCGGGCGATGACGGCAGTGAGAAGAGCGCGAACTGGTTGACGATCCGGTCGTCGAGCGACGGCGGCTCGAAGAAGAGGACGAAGTCGCGCTTCGACAATGCATCGAATGCCGCCACCGACGGCGCCACGCGATTGAGCAGTTCGGCGGTGAAGATGTTGACGTCTTCATCCGCGAGCAGTTTGCGCAGCGGACGCGGAAGGAGCGCGTTCGTGCGGCCGTAATCGACGCACCAGATCGCGGCGTCCTCGTCGTAGTCCTTCAGCGTCGCGAAATGCATGGCCACGAACGGCGAATAGCTCCAGTCGAGCAGCCGCGTCGGCAGGCCGTGATGCTTGGCCAGCGACATCCAGTTCCAAACCCAGTCGCCATGCACGGCGTTGCGCAGTGCGTACTTGCGGAAGCTGCTCAACAGATGGCGTTCGTGCGGAACGTACCCACCGGTCTGCAGGCTCGTATGCAGCGAATCCGACTCGCGTGACACACCGCGAAAGACGAATCCCGAGCGGAAGCGATTGATCCCTTCGCGATACGAGTCTGCGAAGACGGCTTCCTGCAACTCGGTCCAGGTTTTTACGCGCACATCCACGTTTGCGTCCCGTGCAAAGGCTTGACCACAGAGGCGCAGAGGTTCCTCTGTGATTCAATTCGTCTCTCATGAAATACGCGCTGTTGATCGTAGCCCTCACCACCGCCGCGCTCGCCGCTCCTCCTCCGTTCGCGCCCGATCGTCACGAAGGCGAAGGGCCGTGGACGCGGCTCATCATCCGCGGCGTCACGCTCGTCGACGGCACCGGCGCGCCGCCGATCGGGCCGGTGGACATCGTCATCGCAGGCAATCGCATCCGCGAAGTGCGCAGCGTCGGATTTCCAAAGGTTCCGATCAAGCCGGCCGCGCGGCCGAAGGATGCGGTCAAGGAGATCGACGGCACCGGCATCTGGGTTTTGCCCGGATTTGTCGACATGCACGGCCACTCCGGCGGCGAGGAGCAGGGAACGACCGCCGAGTACGTGTTCAAGCTGTGGATGGCGCACGGCATCACCAGCGTGCGCGAGCCGGGATGCGGCAACGGGGTCGACTGGTGCCTGCACGAGCGCGACCGCAGCGCGCGCAACGAGATCGTCGCGCCGCGGCTTTTTCCGTACATCTTCACCAATCGCCGGCAATGGGACGGCGGCCCGATCGACTCTCCCGAGCAGGCCCGCAAATTTGTGCAATGGGTCTCGAAGAAAGGAGCCGACGGAATCAAGATCCTCAGCTCCGGCGATCCTGTTTTCGATCCCGAAATCCTCTCCGCCCTGATCGACGAATCCAACAACCTCCACCTCGGCAACACCACGCATCTCGCGCAGATGGGCGTAGCGCGATCGAACATCGTCGACGCCGCGCGCATGGGGCTGCGCGGCATGGAGCACTGGTACGGATTGCCCGAGGCGCTTTTCACGGATAAGACGATCCAGGATTTTCCGGCGAGCTACAACTACAACGACGAAAGCGATCGCTTCGGCCAGGCTGGCCGGCTCTGGAAGCAGGCTGCATCTCCCGGGAGTGACAAGTGGAACGCCGTCATCGACGAGCTGATCGCGAAGAAATTCAACATCGATCCGACGCTCACGATCTACGAAGCGAGCCGCGATCTTTCGCGGGCCATGCGCGCCGAATGGCACGACCGCTACACGCTGCCGAGTCTCTGGCGCTGGTACCAGCCCAGCCGCACCGCGCACGGCGCGTACTGGTTTAACTGGACGACCGCGGACGAGGTGGAGTGGAAGAACAACTACCGCATCTGGATGCGCTTTCTGAACGACTACAAGAACCGCGGCGGGCGCGTCACCACCGGCTCCGACTCCGGCTACATCTTCAAACTCTACGGCTTCGATTACATCCGCGAGCTGGAGCTGTTGCAGGAGGCCGGCTTCCATCCGCTGGAGGTGATTCGCTCCGCGACCATGTGGGGCGCGGAAGCGATCAACGCTCCGCGCGGGACGAAGACCGAGTTCGGCATCGTCCGTCCGGGCATGCTCGCCGATCTCGTTTTCGTCGATCAGAATCCGGTCGAGAATCTGAAGGTCCTCTACGGCACCGGCTGGATGCGCGTGAACGACACGACCGGCACCGTCGACCGCGTCGGCGGTATCAAGTACGTGATGAAGGACGGGATTCTGTACGACGCGAAGAAACTGTTGCACGACGTCGAAGTGATGGTGCAAGACGCGAAGGCAGCCGAGGTGAAGAAGTGAAGCGGATCGCGTTCGTGCTGCTCTTTCTTTGCGCGTGCGGACGCGAGGAACGCGATGACGGCGCGCGGACGATGACGCTGCCGAGGAATCCGCCGGTGCCGCCGTCGGCCAGGGAGGCGCCGTATCGCGGCATCACCCCTTCCGCCAAGTCGACCCCGTCGCGTTGCGCCGGCAACGGCAGCTACGAGCAGGCCCTCGATTGCTTCCGCATGACCACCGGATTCCATTTCAGGCTCGACGGCCTTCGCGGTGAGATGACCCGTCCCACGCCGGGTCTCGAACGGGTGCAATTCAAATCCATCGACGGTGAGACGTGGATCGGCGAAGCGAAACATCAGGGCGTGGTCTGGACCCGCAACGGCGTGCGCGAGCAGTCGCCGCCCGACTTCGCCGACTACGCCTGGCAACGCACGACGATGGTCCTCGATCCGCAGAAGAAGGAAGGATCGCCGCAGTTCGTCGGAGCCGACCCGATCTCCGGCGGGCTCGCCAAGCACTACCACTTCACCAACGCCAACACCGGCGACGCGAACGACGTCTGGGTCAGCACGAGCGACGGCCGCATCGTGAAGTGGAATGTAGGGAAGTCGACGATGGAGTTGCGGTGATGTTCTGGGACGGAGCGCTGGCGTCCCCGCCGGCTGGCTTGGCTGCGTCTCGCTGCCAACCCGGCAATGTCGGCAGTCTTGCTGGTAACGAAGCGGCGGCGCCTCCGCCGTTTCGTTATCAGGTCAATGTGGCGATCATGCCGGGCTGGCAGCGAGACGCAGCCAGTCCAGCCGGCGAGGACGCCAGCGCTCCGTTGCCGCGGCTTCGCCGCTCTTGATAAGGAGCCGAAGGTGAACGCGATCGTGTGGCTCGCCGCGATTCTCTTCACCGCCGTCGGGATCATTCTCATCGTCCGGCGCACCGATCTCGCGCGTGCTCAATCGCTCGTCGCCGGCGGCCGGCTCGGCCCAGGATGCGCAATCGCCGAGGGGATTTTGTTTCTGTTGATGGCGCTGACGGCTGTGGTGATGCATCGATATGGTTTGTTCGACTAACGCGGCGTCGTAGCGCTGCGGCCCGCCGGCTGGACCGCCGCCGGCTCGGCGGCGAGTACCGTAAACGCGCCAGCGAGCCGCTGGCGGTCCAGCCGCCGAGCCGGCGGCGCTACGCCGATACAATCGCGCAGATGGTCGGTTACTCAGGAACGCCGCTGGCGAAGAAGCTGGGGATTAGCACCGGATACACAGTCTTCGCGGTCGCTGCGCCGTCCGCTTACGCGTCGCTCCTCGCGCCGCTGCCGGATGGCGTGAAGTTCGTCAACAAGTTGACTAATTCCGTCGACGTCATCCATCTCTTCACAAAATCCGCATCCGAGCTCGACGCGAAGCTCCGCCGTTGGCGCAACACCATCCGAAGCGATACCACCATCTGGATCTCCTGGCCGAAGAAAGCGTCGAAGGTTCCGACTGACATCACCGAGGACGTCATCCGCGAGATCGCGCTCCCGATGGGATTCGTCGATGTGAAGGTTTGCGCCGTGGATGAGACATGGTCGGGATTGAAACTGGTGATTCGCAAGGAATTGCGACTGTCACGATGACCGACGCAATACCCTCCCGCCCAGCCGCCCCGTCATCTTCCCCTCCTGCAGCACCGGCACGCCGTTCACGATCACGTTCGAGATCCCCTCGGAGAAATGATGCGGGTCCTCGTACGTTGATACGTCGCGGATCGTTGCGGGATTGAAGACGACCACGTCCGCGCGCATGCCGGTGCGCAGCGTCCCTCGGTCGGCGAATCTCGCGCGCGAGGCGGCCAGCGACGTCATCTTGCGCACTGCTTCTTCCAACGTGAAGAGGTGCTCGTCGCGAACGTAATGGCCCAGGATGCGGGGAAAGGTTCCGTACGCGCGGGGGTGCGCGCCGAACTGGCGCATCGGACCAACGACCGCGCCGGAGTCGGAGCCGACCGCGACCCACGGCTGTTTCATGGCCAGCTTCAGATCGTCCTCGCTCAGTCCGAAGAAAATCGCGATCGGGGATGAGTTGCTCGCTTCGAAAATCCGCAGCGCGGCCTCGGCGGGATCGGTGTTCATGCTCTTCGCGATCTCGTCGAGCCGTTTGCGCTCGAACGCTTTGATCTTCGGATCGGTCGACTGGATGCCGCGCACGAGGATGCCGTTGCCGCCCTGGCTGATGTAGCTGCCGCTGCGCATCTCGCTGGCGATGCGCGTGCGCGTGGCCGGGTCCTTCAGCCGCGCCACGAATTGCAGATAGCCGCCGTCGAGCGCCCACGCGGAGACGACCGAGGTCAGGTCGGTGGACGTGGCCGTATACGGATAAATCTGCGACGCGACATCGAGTCCGCTCGCACGCGCCGCCTCAATCTTCGCGATGATTTCGGACATATGCCCGCGCATCTTGCCGCCGGCCTTCAGATGAAAAATGTTGACCGGCAACTGCGCCTCGCGGCCGATGCGAAACGCCTCGTCGAGCGCGGGCATGATGCGGTCCGCCTCGTTGCGTAGGTGCGTCCAGTAGCTGCCGTGGTATTTGCTGACGACCTTGCCCATCGCGATCAACTCGTCGGTCGTCGCGAACCGCCCCGGCGGATAAATGAGCGCTGTCGACATCCCGACGGCGCCGGCGCGCATCGACTCGTCGACGAGCGACTCCATCTTCGCCAGTTCCGCCGATGTCGGCGCGCGATCGGCTGTGCCGAGGACGATCTCGCGCGGATTCGCGGCTCCGATGTAGAACGCGAAGTTGATCGCCGAGCCGCGCTTCTCGACCACGCGCATGAAATCGTCGAGCGATCGCCACGTCGCATCGGGATAGCCCGGCAATCGCGTGCGATTGATCTCCGCCGCCATTGCATCGTTGATCGGCCCCGGCGAATGCCCTTCGCCGGTGACCTCGGTGGTCACGCCCTGCCGAATCTTCCCCTCGAGCTCCGGATCAAGCAGCACGGATCCCTCGGAGTGCCCGAGGAGATCGATGAACCCCGGCGTGACGACCTGATTCGTCGCATCGATGGTGATCGCCGACGTAGCGTTCGACAGATCGCCGATCGCCGCAATCGCATCGCCGCGGATTCCGACGTCGGCGCGATATCGAGCCTTGCCGCTGCCGTCGATGACGTCGCCGTGGACGATCCGGATGTCGTACGTGACGTTGTTCGGTTTCGGCGTGGCTGTCTTGTTCGGCGAAGAAGTCGTTGCCGCCGACGTGCAGGTGAAAGCAAGAAAAACCGCGAGAGCTGCGCGCATTTCCCATTGATGATGCAAGCCCGACTCCCGGCACATTTCGCGAAGCTTTGGAGTGCGGTGGCGGCCGAGCCACCGCTTTGGGAGGGCGGTGGAAACGCGACGAATTCCCCTGCTGCGGGCAGTCACACTTCCCCCGCCCATCCGAAAGCGGTGGCTCTGCCACGCGCACTCCAAAGCTTCGCGAAATCGGAATCGAAGGCGGCGGATTACTGCGGATACACGAAGAACAGCTCGTTCTTGCGCACGAACGCGTTGCGCAGCAGGAAAACGTACGGCCGCTGGCTCTTGTACGTCATCAACACGTCGGTCTTCGTCTTCTGCACCGCGGTGGTCAGGCCGTAGGTCGCCCACGAAAACGCCTGCATGCGCGCGGGCGGGAGCAGCGCGCGCGTCGGCATCTTCACGAACGCCGTGCGGATGCGGCTGCCGGTCGTGTGCACGAGGTAGCCGAGGCGTTGCGGATGGAGTTGCAGCTCGTCAAGGGCCACGTCGGTGATCTCCGCGGCCGCGCTGTGATCGGGATGCAGATCGAACGGCACCGGCGCGATGACCGTGGTTGGCTGCACCTGTTTGATCACCTTTTCGATGTCGCTCATCAGGCTGAAATAGCTGTATTCGGCGCGTGGCGACACGGCATCCGCGTACGGCACGCTGCTCTCGCGCGTGGCCCTCGATCGAACGATGGCGCCGGGATTGTTGACCATCGTGCGCAAGCCGCCGTCGGGATAGCCGAGGACGAAATAGTGATCGCGCGGGATGCCGAGGAGATGCATGGCCGCGCGCGCCTCGCTGATACGCGCGTTGCCGACACCGAGGTAGTTGGATGCCGTGGGACCGAGCGTCTTGTACATCAGGCGCGCCGAGAAGCGATTGCAATCGCCGGCGGTGAGGAAGACGACGTAGACGTCCGCGCCGTTCGCGAGCGCGTCGATGGCGTAGCCGCCGGCGCCGATCGACTCATCGTCGATATGCGGGGCGATGATGAGGACACGGTCCTTCTGCGCCGCCGCATGGAGGCGCGGATACCGCTGAACTTTCGCGTCGTGGGTGCGCGCCGGATTGAGCAATAGCATCGTTGCGAGTGTGGCAAACGTGAGAAACATGGGAACCGGTCGCGGATTATACGGTGAGATTGGATTTGTCATCCTGAGCCGCCGGAGGCGTTGGAGCGCGAAGCGCGGAACGCCGGAGGACGGCCGAAGGATCTCAAGCTGCGCAAATCCGGCTGAAACCCTTGGATGCAACGCAAGTTGCGCATCTTGAGATCCTTCAGCGCCCTACGCCATCTCCGCGCGTCGCGCTCCGTGGCTTCGGCAGCCTCAGGATGACGGCAACAGCGCATCAAAACCCGTATCGCACTTCCGCCGTCACCGACCGTCCGTCCGTGTTCGGACTGAATCCCGACTGCTGCGTGGCCGTGCGCGATCCCGTCACCTGCGCGAACTCCGCGCCAAGGCGGACGTGGGGAGTGAGATCGTGCATCCACGCCAGCACCCATGAGTGTCCATGCTCCGAATTGTCCTCGGCCACATGATCGCGATCGGTCGTGGAGAAGGTGTCGAAGCGGATCGAGTAGCGATCGTTGCCGCGCTTGTACGACGTCAGCACGTACCACGTCGCGAAATCCATCTGCACGAAATGCGGCGCATGCCCCATCCCGGTCGCACCCCAGCAATACTCCGCGGCGACTGTGGTGGGGGAGGTGAGCCCAACCTGCGCCGCCGCGATGTTGAAGTGCGTCTGCCACGCATACTCGCCGCGATACAGCTCGCGATCGCCGCGATTGTCGACGCGCGTGAGCTGCACCATGGCCCGCTCGGGGATTTGGATACGAACACGTCCCGAGACGCCTGTCCGCCCATCGAGATCCTTCTCAAACGGCACAGTCCCGTCATGCCGCTGCCCCGCGAAATCAGTCGGCAGCGAAAACAGCGGCGGCAACGGCAACACTTCGTTGTAAACGCTCAACCGATTCCCAACCGACCACCCACGCCACGCCAGCAACGCCCCCATCGAGTCGTTGTTCCGAAACGCCGTCGCCCCCGCGGTGACGTAGAAATTCGGACGCCACGCCAGATCGACGCCGACCGGCCGGAACTCTTCCCCGATCCACGAATTCAACGGCGAAAAGCTGGCGGTATACGGCGACGTCCAAAGCGGATCGACATTCTCGCGCGACGTCCCCAGAAAAAACTGTCCCGCCCGGACCTGGAAATGCTCCGAATGCAGATCGACATACGCCTCGACGACGCCGGCCCGCTTGCCTCTCGTATCAAACTGATCCCGCCGCGCCACCCCATGCGCATGCAGATCAATCCACGACGCCGGCGCCCACTCCGCCCCAATCTGCGCGACGCCCAGCGCCAGCATCCGATGCTCATCCACATCGGCGGCGCCGGTATCCAGCCGCCCAAACCCGCCCTGCAACCACGACGGCTGCCCGCTGGTGTAGATGCCTCGTCCTGACAAGAATCCGTGAAGCTGAAACGACGACTGTGCGACGACGGGGAAGGTTAGAGCGAGAGTGAGAAGCGTGAAGCGAAGCGAACGCATCCCGCGATTGTAGGGGGAGACCGGTTCACGCGGAGACGCGGAGAACGCGGAGAGAGGCGAGAGAAGTCTTTGGTGGTCCTTCTCCGCGTCCTCCGCGTCTCCGCGTGAACCGTCTCCCTTTACAAACTCACGAGCTCCAGATGCTCGATCTCCCTCTCCAGAAACTCCCCCGCAATTCTGCGGAAGCGTTCTTCGGCATCAGTGACGAGGAACGTGTGTTTCGCGGCGCCGTTTGAGGATGATCCGATCGCGGCGAGGACCGAGGCGGCGGTGGTTTCGGCGCTGTCGACGATCGTCAATTTGTCGCCAACCACCTGTTCGATCGTGCCGCGGAGTATGGGGTAGTGGGTGCAGCCCAGGACTAACGTGTCGATGTTGGCGTCCAGGAGCGGGGAGAGGTAGATCTCGGCGACTTCGCGGGCGACGTGAGTGTTGGCCCAGCCCTCCTCGGCCAGCGAGACGAAGAGCGGGGCGGCGGATTCGATCACTTCGACGTTCGGATTGAGGTTGTGGATCGCTCGCGTGTACGCCTTCGAACGGACCGTCCCCTCGGTGGCGATGACGCCGACTCGTCCGCGCGTTCGTTCCACAGCGGCGCGGGCGCCGGGCTCGACGACGCCGATGACCGGGATCGTCAGCGACGATTGCAGCGACTGGAGGGCGGCGGCCGTAGCCGTGTTGCAGGCCACGACGAGCATGCCGATGCCGCGGTCGATGAGATGCGCCGCGGCTTGCAGTGTGTAGCGCGTCACCGTCTCGGCGGACTTTGTTCCGTATGGGACGCGCGCGGAATCGCCGAGGTAGATGAGCGGGTGGTGGGGAAGCGCGCGGGCGATCTCGCGGAAGACCGTGAGGCCGCCGACTCCGGAATCGAAGATGCCGATTGGTGCAGGGGGTGAAGCAGGGATGAGGGATGAGGGACGAGGGGAACTGCGGCGCGTGCCCATCAATGAGTCCCCGGGTTAGCAGGGGCAGTTGCTGCAGCTTGCGAAAGCACAGACAGGAGTGTCTGTGCCACACCGGCTTTCGCCGGTATCAACATGCGGGCAAGTTCGGCAGGATCAATGTGGCACAGACACTCTTGTCTGTGCTGGTGAGGCTCGGGAGGGCTGAGAAGATGAACCAGGTAACCCCTCATCCCTGCTTCTCGTCGTCCCTGTCGCTCGCCGCCATTGCGCCGCCGCCTTCGCGCTTGATGTTGTATTGCTCGATCTTCTTGTACAGGTTCGAGCGCGGCGTATCGATGGCCTCGGCGGTCTTGGAAACGTTCCAGCCGTTCTCGCGCAGTTTGGCGAGGATGAAGGCCTTCTCGGCTTCGTCCTTGAAATCCTGCAGCGTGGCCAGTCGCATCGACGAGGAGATGATGTCGGCGGCGGCGCGGAAGAATTCGGCGGGAAGGTCGGTGATGTCGATCGTGTCGGACGGCACCATGATCACCAGCCGCTCGATCATGTTGCGCAGCTCGCGCACGTTGCCGCGCCAGGCGGCGTCCTGCAATGCTTTTTGTGCGGCCGTTGCGAACTTCTTCGCGGGGCGGTTGTACTGCGCGGAAAAGAGCGTCGCGAAGTGCTGGGCGAGGAGCGGGATGTCGTCCTTCCGCTCGCGCAGCGGCGGCGTGCGGACGGGGATGACGTTCAGTCGATAGAAAAGATCCTCGCGGAAACGGCCGGCGCGGATTTCCTCGGTGAGATCCTTGTTCGTCGCCGCGATCACGCGCACGTCGACTTTGATGACCGTGGCCGAGCCGACCGGCTCCACTTCCCCTTCCTGCAGCACGCGCAGCACCTTGGCCTGCGTGCGCAGCGACATGTCGCCGATCTCGTCAAGGAAGATGGTGCCGCCGTCCGCGGCCACGAACTTGCCGGTCTGTTTGCGGACCGCGCCGGTAAACGATCCCTTTTCATGTCCGAACAGCTCCGACTCGATCAGCTCCTCGGGGATGGCCGCGCAGTTGACCTGGATGAACGGCTGCGCGGCGCGGGAGGAGCGGCGATGAATCTCGCGCGCGACGAGCTCCTTGCCGGTGCCCGATTCGCCGGTGATGAGGACCGTCGCTTTGGTCGGCGCGGCCAGCTCGATCTGCGACTTGAGCTCCTTCATCGAAGCTGACTCGCCGACGAGCTGGTAGTCGCGCGCCTCGCGTTCTCGCAGCTCGCCGACTTCTTCCTCGAGCTTCTGCTGACGGACGGCGTTGCGGACGGAAAGCAGCAGCTTGTCGCGGTTCAGCGGTTTTTCGAGGAAGTCGAACGCGCCGCGCTTGGTGCACTCGACGGCGGTGGAGATGTCGCCGTGTCCGGAGACCATGATCACCGGCGACGGCACGTGCTGCTCTTTCAGATTCTCGAGGACTTCGATGCCGTCGAGGACGGGCATCTTGATGTCGAGCAGGATGGCGTCGTACGGCGCCGCGGTGCGCGTGGCCTTGTCGATGCCGTCCTGGCCGGACCGCGCCTCATCGATGCGGTAGCCCTCGTACTCCAGCGTCATCCGGATCGCTTCGCGGATCGCCGTTTCATCATCGATGACAAGAATTCGGAACGCCATTCAAGTACCTCGCTCGTGCATGAGTCCGGCCAATTGTATGGGGGGCGTAGTGCGGGCGTCTCGCCTGCATCCGGTGGGCATCCTCGCCCGGCGGGGGTTTTTGTGAAGCTTGCGCAGGCGTTTTGTATGTTCACAGAAACCACCGTCGGGCGAGACGCCACGACGGATGCAGGCGAGACGCCCGCACTCCGCTACAATCCGCGCCGCTATGGACGTCACCATTACTCGGGAACCGAAGGTTGCGAAGGCGGATCATCTTTTTGTGTTGATCGCCGAGGGGAGTAAGCTGGATGTCGCCGTTGCGGCGAAGGCGATGCAGGCCATTACGGCGGCGGGGTTTGCTGGACGCGCGGACGAAACGCTGAGCACCGTCGCGGGCGAGCCGAAGAAGATCACGCTCGTCGGCGTCGGCAAAGCGGAGTCGTTCACGATTCGCGGACTGCGCACGGCGATTTACAGCATCGCCAAGATGGCCAAGAAAGGGCGCGACGCGAACATCATCGTCGTCCTGCCGATCGCCGTTCCGAAACTCGGCGCCGAGGAAACGACGCGCGTCGCTGCTGAAGCGCTGGCCGCGTCCGACTACAAATACGACGTCTACATCACGAAGTCCGACGATAAGCCGATGCCGATTCGCGCGTCGCTCGTTCCGCCGGACAGCATCGATGCGAAGCGCGCCAAACAGCTCGACGACGAAGCGAAAGCGATCGCTACCGGCGTGCGCACCGTGCGCGACCTCGGCAACGGTCCCGGCAATCTCGTCACGCCTACGTTCATCGGTCAGCGTGCCGAGGAGGTGGCGAAGGGCGCCGGGATCAAGTGCACCGTTTATGGGCGGCGCGAGATCGAGAAGATGAAGATGGGCGGTCTGCTGGCCGTCAATCGCGGATCGGTGGAAGAACCGCGTTTCATCGTCCTCGAATACGCGCCGCGCAAGGCGAAGAAACATGTGGCGCTGGTCGGCAAAGGCATCACCTTCGACTCCGGCGGCATCTCCATCAAGCCGGCCGAGAAGATGGAGGAGATGAAGTTCGACATGTGCGGTGCGGCGGCAGTGATCGGCACGATTCAGGCGGCCGCCATGCTGGCGCTTCCCGTGCGCGTGACGGGCGTCGTCGCGTCGACCGACAACCTGCCGAGCGGGAGCGCGTACAAGCCGGGCGACATCATCACTACGAGCAGCGGCAAGACGGTGGAGGTCGTCAATACCGACGCCGAGGGGCGCATGATTCTGAGCGACGCACTGCATTACGCGTCGGAATTGAAGCCCGATCACATCATCGATTACGCCACGCTGACCGGCGCCTGTGTCGTCGCGCTCGGCAGCGAGGCGGCGGGGCTTTTCTCGAACAATGACGAGCTGGCTCAGAAGTTGATTGAGTGTGGGGAGCGCGTCGGCGAGCGCCTCTGGAGACTGCCCGAGTGGGACGATTACAAGGAATTGATCCGCAGCGACTGGGCGGACATGAAAAACTCGGGCGGCCGTTGGGGCGGCGCGATCACGGCGGCATTGTTTCTGAAGGAGTTCGTCAATTGTCCATCGTGGGCGCATCTGGATATCGCCGGCACGGCGTACGCGGAGCACGAGACGGCGCGCGAGGCGCGTGGAGCGACCGGCGCGGGCGTGCGCGTGACCATCGCGTTTCTCGAATCGTTGTCACGCTCCTGATCGCCGCGGCGGTCTCCGGCTGCGATGGCAAGCGTCCGGCGCAGGTGCGCATCGCGCCGCCGCCGCGCAATGAGGTCAACTTCGCGACCGTCGATTCGCCGAGCCTGCAGTTTCTGCCGCGCCAGCAGGAAGCGCAGATCTGGAAGCTGGACGAAGATCCGATCGTCATCCCCGGCGATCACCTGAACACGTACCTCGGGCCGGTCGACGCACCGCAGTTCGCGCGCTACGAGACGCTCGATCTCGCCATCGGCAAGTACAGCACGCCCGGCGGCAACGGTTTCGCGACGGTCGAAATCTACCGCTTCCCCGATTTCGTGAAGGCGTTCGGGGCGTACTCGAAACAGAAAAACGGCAACCTGCGCTTTCTCGACATCCCCAATGAATCGTTCGCGAAGGCGCATTCGGTACACGTCTGGCGCGGTCCGTTTTACGTTCGCATCACCGGTGCGAGCGACGGCGACAAAGTGCTGCGCCTGGCCACGTTCGTCGCCGACAAGATGCCGCCCGCGCCGAGCAAGCCGGCGGTGTTCGCGTTCCTGCCCGACAAGCAGCGCGTTCCCGGCAGCGAGCGCTACTCCGCCGATTCGGCGTTCGGCCAGCGCTTCCTGGCGAATTCATTTCAGTCGACGTTCAACGTCGACAACGATCTGATCGACGGCATCGTCATTCCGGCCGCGAACAAGCAGGCGGCCAGCAACATCCTCGATCAGTACAAGGTGCTCTATCTCCACAACGGCAAGCTGCTCGACCCGATCCCGAACCTCGGCGAGGACAATTTCACGGCCGAGGATCGCTACCTCGGGCGCGTGGTGGCGTTTCGCATCGATCGATTCGTGATCGCGTTCAACGGCTACCGCGACCGCCAGCACCTCGTCGACCTGGCCACCGCCGCCGATCAGCGCATCCTCGGCACGATCCGCAAGCAACTCGTGACGGCGGATAAGCAGGCGGAAGACGCGGATAACGGCAAGACGTCAACTGTGCCGGCGTGGATGCAGAACAAGCATTGATCACGCGATCCGGACGACGACGAGCGTGACGTCGTCTTCCTGCGGCTCGTTGCCGCGGAACGATTCGACGTCGCGCAGAACGGCATCGCGGACTTCCTCGGCAGTTCCGTCGCACGCGGCGACGATGCGCGCGAGGCGATCGAGTCCGTATTCGTCGCCGGACGCATTCACCGTTTCGTAGATGCCGTCGCTGTGCAGGACGAATGTGTCGCCGCTTGCGAATGGGACGATGCGTTGCGGAACGGTCGCGCCGAGGCGCGCGCCGAGCGGAGGCGCGAACAGCTCGATCAGTTGCGTTTCGCGCGAATCCCCTCGTACATGGAGCAGCGGCGGATGACCGGCCGAGGCGATCGTGGCCTGATGCGTTTCATGATCGAGGAGCAGGACGGAGATCGTGACCATCATCCGCCGCCTGCTGCTCTGCGTCACGACTTCCTGCAGACGTCCGAGGACGTAGGCGGGATCGAGAAGTTGATCGCGCAGCAGCGTGAATCCGCTGCGCAACGCAGAGAGAGTGATGCCGCTGGCGAGTCCGTGACCGGCGACGTCGCCGCAGACAATCGCAAGACGTCCGTCGACGACGAAGTAGTCGTAGTAGTCGCCGCCAACCTCGGTGGCCGGCAGCGAAACGCCGGCGACGTCCGCCCAATCGAGTTGCGGCGGCGCCTCGGGCAGCATGCTGATCTGCACTTCGCGCGCGAACCGCAGCTCGTCGCGAATCCGCAATCGTTCGCGCGCCTCGGTGCGGCGTTGGACGCCTTCCTCGATCGCAGTATTTTTCACGCTGAGGCTGAAAAGCGCGCCTGCGACGAAGCAGACGGCGTTGACCGAAACCAGCGCGATACCGATTCCGGTGTGATTCGTTTTGTTGCGGCTGGCCGGCGCCGTCAGGAATGCAACGGCGACGATGACCAGCATCGTGCCGTTGAGCAAGATGCGCTGCGGCAGCAGCAGCCGCACTGCGATCGTCGTGACCGGGAAAATGAATCCCCAGGCCACCCATCCGGTCTTGTCGGTCATCGCGAAGAAGACCAGCGCGGCGAACTTGACCGCGAAGAGCGCGACGAGCCATCCCCAGAGGTTGCGGGCGACGACGCGTGCGTAGGGGCGCAGCGGGCGATCTTCGCGGCGCCGTACGCGGCGCAATTCGCTCATCGCAGCGAGGAGGAAAAGCGTGAGCAGTGCGTCGATCGCCGAAACGGCGACGTGCGCAACTCGCTGCTGTTTCCATGCAAAGGACGCGGGAACGAGGACGAGTGAGGCCAGAAGGAAGAACCAGGCCATGAGGTACGGCCACGAGAGGTTCTGCTCGTCGAACCGCTGCCGCACCATCTGCGGCTCGGAAATCTGCGCGAGTTGTTCGAGTGTGCGCTCCACGTCCGGCGCATTGTCGCTCACGCGGCGTTCGCGGAGTATGAGGTATTATCATACGCATGAGCCGCGCAAAGGTAGCAGTGACGGTTGACGAGCAGGCGCTCGCGGAAATCGATCGTCTCGTATCCAGAGGCGTTTTCCCGAACCGCAGCCAGGCATTTGAGATCGCCGTAAAGGAACGTCTGGAGCGAATGCGCCACACGAGACTTGCGATCGAATCCGCAAAGCTTGACCGCGCCGAGGAACAAGCGCTTGCGGATGAGGGCTACGCTGGAGAGGACGAGTGGCCCGAATACTGAGAGGCGACATCGTCTGGGCTGAGCTGGATCCCGTCGTAGGCAGCGAGCAAGCCGGCAAAAGGCCCGTCGTCGTGATCAGTCAGGACGTATTCAACGAGCGTTCCGGTACCGTAATCGCGCTGATCCTTACGAGCCAGGAGCCGCGCGCCGGCTTTCCCTTGACGCTCGAAGTGACGTCGACGGAGTTGCCGAAGCGCTCGTGGATCAAAATCGGTCAGATTCGAACGCTATCGGTCGAACGACTTAGCGCGAAACTCGGACGCCTATCTCCGGAAGAGTTGCAGCGGCTCGTAGAAGGCTTGAACGAGATCGTCGGCAGCTGATCGCTCACGGATCGCCCGAAGCGAGAGCATTTTGTAGTGGCCGCCTCCGCGGCCACGACTTCGTTCGCGCTCCGTTTCCCCGCGCTGAGCTCGGGGCTGGATTGTGACGCGCGCCTCCGCGCGCGGACGTACGTGCCGTCGCCGCTACTGCGACGGCACGTACGTCGGGTCGGTGGTGCGGTTGTCGATTACCGAGCCGTAGGCGGCGACGCGGCCGGTGCCGCTGATGACGCGGGCGGTGATGCGGCCGTTGTAGACGTTGTTGAATCCGAAGGACTTGAAGATGCCGTTCTTCGGCAGGTACTCGCCGGCGCCGAGGGGAAGCGTCAGCTTGCCTGCGACCTTGGAATCGGGCGTGTAGGCGAGAAGCTCGACGGTGATCGGGTTGCCGGTCACTTCGACCAGGCCGAGGTTCGTGCGGAAGGCGGGAGATTCCTCGAGCTGCACGATCTGCAGCGCGCGTTCGCCGTTTCCGACCGCGTCGGCCGCCGTGACGCCGGGGATGAACTGGCCGAACGTTCCGCCGTTCGACTTGTCGCGGCTGAACGTGCGCGCCGTGACGACGAGCTGCGAGTCGTTCGGGGTCGTCGCGATGACCGCGCCGCCGCCGGTGATGCCCCACAGCGTCGGCAGGACGTTGTCGACCGCCAGCGTTTCGCCCGCGGCGATCGTTTTCACCTTGTTCGGCACGCTCGCGCCGGTGAAGGCCAGCGTCACGTCGACGGGCGACGTGCCGCCGTTGTAGATGCGCATGTCGGTGTGGAAGTTCGAGAACGACGTATCGAACTCCGCCACGCCGGGAACCACGAAGCGTTTCGCGGCGATCTTCGCCGGATCGGCGGGAAAGACCAGCAACGGATCGGTGGTGGTGTTGTCGAGCACCGAGGCGTACGCGCTCACGTGTCCGGTGTCGCTGGTCACGCGCACTTCCACGCGTCCGTCGGTGATCGACGAGATGCCGAAGAATTGGTCGAGGCGCTGCTGCTGCGATTCGTACGGTTTCAACGAATACGCCCGTTCGGCCACCGTGTGGCCGGCGTCATCGAGCAGCGTGGCCACGAAGTCGACGGCCTGCCCGGAGCCTTCGATGAAGCCGAGGTTCGTGCGGAAGCCGCCCGTGGCGCTGCTCTGCGAAACCTGCTGCAGCGAGATCTTCGACGCGCTCGCCTTCGACAGGAAGTTCACCAGCGGCAGCGCGGGGATGTACTGACCGAACGTGCCGGTCGGCGCCACGCTGTACGTGCGGCTGGCGGCGACCGTGGCCAGGCTGATGTTGACCGGCGTGTCCTTCCCTGCGAAATTCAGCGGACGGATTTCGAGCGAGCCTTGCGGCGCTTCCCCCAAGACCCCCGAGCCGTACCAGTCTTTGACGATGTCGTTCAGCGCCTTCGTGTCGCCGGCGGCGACCGTAAGCGTGGTCTGCTTGCCGGTGACCGTGCCATCGGTGCCGTTCGGCGTGTAGGTGAGCTGATAGTTGATCGACTGCGCCGCGGTGTTCGTCAGCCGCACGTCGCTGACGAAACGCGAGCCGATGCCGTCCGCGTGCGCGACGGCGGGGATGAGCAGGGCATTGAATCCGGCATTCGGATCCTTCGGCGTCGGCGTGACCGGCGCGACGACGCTGACCGAGACCGGCACGTTGATCGGCGCGGGAGGATCGCCGAATGCGCCGACTTTGCCGGCCGCCGGAGCGCGATTGATGGTGACGCTGGCCTGCGTCGAGCCGACGTCGAGCTGCGAGAGATCGATGGTCGCGGTGACCGTCGCCCCTTCCGCCGGCAGCGGTCCGCTCGACGGCGAGATGGTCATGAACGGCTTGTCCGAGGAGACGCTGAAGGTGTCGCCGGTGGCGAGCGGCGCGGTTTTGCCGTTCGTGGTGATGCCGGGGATGAAGATCTGTTGCGTGATGACGCACGGCGACTGCGGGCAGGGAAGCTGCGCGAAGTTGAAGTTCGACTGTTTCGGCGATTGCGGCGCCGTGACGAGCACGCTCGTGGCCGGCGAGAAGCCGCCGAAGTTTCCGCCGCAGATCGGCGCGGCGTGAACGCGGTAGTAGTAGCGCGTATCGACGGTGACGGTGTGCGAGAAGTTGCGCGTCGTCGCTCCGTTGATCGGGAACGTCTGCGCGTCGCTGAAATCGGCCTTCGTCGCTTCCTGCAATTCGTAGGCGGCATCGCGCTGCGCGCTGCCGTCCCACAAGATCGGGTAGCTCGTGGCCGAGGGAGCGGTGGGCGGCGCCGACATCGCCGGCACGCGTGGGCCGCATTGCGTGGTCACGGTCACCGTGTTGCTGTTGGTGCTGCCGCACTCGTTCGTGACGCGCACCCAATATTGCGTCGGGCCGACGTTGTTGATGCTGCCCTTGAAGACCGGTCCGGTTGCGCCGCTGACTGGATTCGACGGATCGCCCGATTGCGCGCGGAACCACTGATAGGACGTTGCCCCGGTCGCCACGACGGCGAGAGAGAACGTTTCGCCGGCGATCAGCGAAACGTTCGCCGGCTGCGTGACGATTTGCGGCGGCGTGCATTGCGGCACGGTGAGCGTGGCTGGGGTGCTGTCGGTGCTGCAGCCGTTCGTGGCGCGCACCCAGAAGCGCGTCGTCGACGTGATCGGGCCGGTGAAGAGCACTGTCCCGAAGTTGGAGTATTCGTCCGAGGCAAGGAGCTGCGCGAGGAACTGTTCGTCGGTGGTGCCGCCGAGGAGCGCAGCGATGAACGTGGTCTGTTCGACAGGCGTCGCGGTGCGGCGCAGCAGCCGCGGGAAGGCCTGCTGCACGCGGCGAGTGATCGCTTCGCCGGAGTTGAGAATGGCCAGACCGACGTTCAGCCGCGAGTTGCTGCCGAGCTGCGTCAGGAACGTCGCCATTTCCGCCGCGCTCGGCGAGCGCCCGAGGACGTCGTTGAACATACGGTTGATCCAGCCGGCGTTCGTGCCGCCGGCGATCGCGAAGTATTCCGGCGACGCGGTGATCTGCGCTTCGATCTGCTCGTCCGTCATCCCCGCCCCGAATGCCGGCAGCCAGAACCCTACCTCGGCTGCCAGAACCGGACGATGCAGGAAGGTCGAGTAGAAGTCGTTCAGCAGCCTCTGGCGATATTCGTTCGAAACAAGAACGGCCGTGGCGACATCGCTGTGCGTTGCACCGCCGGCGAGCAGTGCGTTGAAGGTCGCGATCGCCGTCGTGTCGGCAGGACGGCCGAGAAGATCGAAGTAGAGCTGATTGATGAAACGGTCGCTCGACGGCCCAACGCCAGAGACGGGGTTGGAGATGTCGCCCGCGTTGCCCTTGTACCACTGGTACGAAGTGGCGCCCGTGGCGAAGGCGATGAGGTACGTCTGCGTTCCGGACGCGATCGTGGCGCTGGACGGCAGGATCGAGAACGTCGGCGGCGTGCACTGTCCGGAGATGCTGACCGTGGCCACGTTGCTCTTCGCGAAACCGCATCCATTCGTGACGCTGACCCAGTAGGACGTGGCCTGCGTCAGCGGCGGCGTGGTGAAGTTCGGACTGTTCCCTCCGACCGGATGGCTGGTGTCGAGGTTGCTCGTGGCCTGATACCACTGATAGCTGAACGGGGAAGATCCGCCCGCGGTGACGCTGAGCGCGGCTGTGCCGCCGAAGCTGACAGTCGTCGAAACGGGCTGGACGGCGATGCTGGCAGCGGTGCAACCAGGTCCGACAGGCTGCGCGCTCACGGACGCGGTGGCCGTTACGTTGCCGCAGGTGTTGGAGACGCGAACCCAGTAGTCGTGCGTTGTGGTGATCGGCGGCGTGGTGAAGCTGTTGCTGTTCGTGCCGACCGGATGCGAGGTGTCGTTGAGCGCGCCCTCGAACCATGCGTACGTGAAGGTGCCGTTGCCGCCGGTGACGTTGGCGATGAGCGTGGCCGTCTGTCCGGAAGGATAGGAACCGCCGCCGGAGATGGAGACCGAGGTTGGCGGCTGGCATGCCGGGCCGTTGCCGTAGACGGTATCGACGGCGTCACGGTCCCACGACCCGAGGCTCGCTCCAAAGCCCGCGTTGACGGGGGTCGCCATAACTGCCGCTGTGTCGAATGGCGTGCCTTCGTTGGAGTGACGGAACCCGATCGCGTGTCCCAGCTCGTGCGTAATGAGCGCGTCGAATTGCGAAGCGTTAACCGACGGTTTGACGATGATGTCGACGTCGGCGATCGAAAAAAAAGCTTCACCGTGAAACGTATGCTCGCCGTTTCCGGAGCCCACGGTACATGCCATGGCACCATCGCAGACTGCGTTTGGTGGATCGGCGCCGGTGTAGCCGAGATAGATGACGTTGCGCCCTTCCGCCGCCGGTGCAGTGGAACTGTCGGTACCGCCAGCGGTCAGAACGATCAAGCTATTTGGATCGTTCGTCCACGCAGCCAAGCCGTTCGCGATCCCCAAGGTGCCGTTGACGCCGGATTGCGTTCCATGCTCGAAAAACGTCACGGGGGGCGTGCCCGTTTCACGGCCTTCCCATCGGATCGGTCGTGTCTGATTGAACGCGTCGGTCGCGAGAATGCAGTACTGCGCTGCGGTTGCGGTGGCTTTTGGATGAAGCGCGGCGGTAATCGGCGTCAGCGTCGTTTTGTACGCTTCGCTGTTCGCGGCGCGAACGAAGTCTTCGAATCCGTCCACCAACCGCGCCGGATCGTCGCGCAACTCCGACACGTCGCGCGTCACTACCGCTTCGCCGCGCGCGGTGCGCGTGAAGGAGAACTTGCCCATGGCCATCGAGGTCGTAAAGTACGTTCCGTCGCTGCGTTTCTTGAGAAAGACCATCACCCGCTCGCCCGGCGCGTACGACGCGGCGTCGGAGATGAACGTGAATCGCGATCCCGCCACGCCGCCGATCTCGCTGACGGTGATCGTTCCCGCTGTCGCGCCCTTCAGCGTCTGCTCGACGTCGAAGCGGTAGTCGGTGACGACGTAGCCATCCGTCCGCACATGCGAGGCGGCGTCGCGCACGGTGGCGACGACGACGGCGTCGGATCGATCGACGAGCTGGCGATCGCTGGTCGGCTGGAAGACCGTGGCCGAGGCGGCCGTGGCGAGAAGGCAGGAAATGACGGCGATGAGGCGGATTGGCTTCAAGGGCGGAACCTCTCTTGGATGGCGTGCGGGAGCGGCTGGCCGGCGCTCCCTCCCGGTTTTCTTCCGTTACTTATTTGAAGCTGCGTATTGTATCGGAGCCAATCTCATTCGGAAAGTCCGGCCCCGCTGTGATGACAGGCACAAACGTTTAGTGTCCTATGACGAGAATCCGTTTCATGCCCCGCCTCGCCTTTCTCCTTCTGCTCTTGTCCTCGGCAGTCTTCGCGCAGTCGCCGCAACGCGGCGGAGCGCTTCCGCAGCCGCTGCCGCTCTTCCCGCCCGGCAACTGGTGGAACGCCGACATCAGCGCCGCGCCGGTCGATCCGAAGAGCAGCGCCTTCATCGCGGACGTCGGCGCGACGCGCGGCATGCATCCCGATTTCGGCGGCGACAGCGGCGATTCCTCGGCGCCGATCTACGGCATGCCGTTCATCGTCGTGGCCGGCTCGCAGCCGTTGCTGCCGGTGACCTTCGACTATGACGACGAGAGCGACGTCGCCGCGCCGGGACGTCCGCCGGGCTATCCGATCCCCGAGGAGGCGAAGACGCAGCAGAAGTGGATCGAAGGGGGACTGGCGGGCAACGATCCGAACGCGGACGGCGACCGGCACATGCTGCTCGTCGATCGCGACAATCGCATGCTGTACGAGCTCTACGCGCTGCACTGGACCGGCTCGCAGTGGACGGCAGGCTCCGGCGCGACGTTCCCGCTCGATGCGAATTCGCGGCGTCCGGACGGTTGGACGAGCGCCGACGCGGCGGGGCTGGCCATCCTGCCGGGATTGGTCCGCTACGACGAGGTGTACGGCAGCGTTCCGATCCGCCATGCCTTTCGCGTGACGGTTCGCCACTCGAACGGCTACGTCTTCCCTGCATCGCATCGCGCCGGTTCCACGGCGGGCGCGCTTCCGATGGGCGCACGGCTGCGGTTGAAAGCCTCGAAGGACATCTCGATCTATCCCGAGCCGCTCCGCCGCATTTTCCAGGCGATGAAAACCTACGGCCTGATCGTGGCCGACAACGGCACCGATCTCTACGTCAGCGGAACGTACGACACCCGCTGGGACAACGACATCCTCAATCCCGCCTTCGCCGCCATCAAAGGGAGCGACTTCGAAGTGATCCAACTCGGCTGGCAGGAGTCCGCGCGCCCGGGTGGGCGGGGGCGGGCGGTGCGGCACTGACTGTGTGGCACAGACACTCTTGTCTGTGCTGGTGAGGCTTGGCAGGCCGGAAAAAGTAAAAGGATCAGCCGTCCTACCTTGCCAAAGCACAGACAGGAGTGTCTGTGCCACACCTACTTCGTCCGTTTCACGTACTCGGCATCAATCCCGTGGATCTTCATCTCCACTAGCTTCTCGACCGGGATGTTGGCGAAGCCGGCGTTTTTGAGGTCGCGGATGTAATTCGCCGAGACGCCGTGGATGCGCATCGCGACGAGGTCGTCGGCGGAGAGGTTCGGGTAGCCGAGGTCGCGAAGATCGCGTACATAATCGACAGACGCTCCGTGGATTCGCAGAGCGACGAGGTTGTCGTTATCGAGGTCGCGGACGCCGAGCTCCTTCATCCCCTTGATGAATTCCGCTGAGACGCCGTGGATGCGGAAGGCGACGAGATCGCCGGCGTCGGGCTGGTAGCCGAGGGCGCGGATGTCGCGGATGTACGAAGCCGTGGCCCCGTGAATACGAAAGGCAACGAGGTCGCCGCCGTCCGGACGATAGCCGAGTGCGTTGATCTCGCGGATGTACTCCGGCGTCGCGCCGTGAATGCGGAAGGCGACGTACTGGTCGAGGTCTTCGCGATAGCCGAGCGACTGCATCTCTTTGATGAAGTTTGACGAAACGTCGTGGATGGCCAGCGCGAAAAGACGCTCGTCATCGAGGTCGCCCGCGGCCACGCCCAGGCTGCGCAGGGTGGCGGCATAGGCGGGATTCGGCTCGAAGGTGAAGCGGCCGACGCCATCGCCGTGCTGGAACATGCCGGTGAAGTGCACGGTGCCGGCGTCCTTGATCATGCGGAAGTCGACGGGCGTGTCGGCATTCGCATCGATCTGCGCGGCGGTCAGCCCGGTGAACGCGGAACGTTCGACCGGATGGCTGTTCTGATTGTGATCGCTGATCATTTCGATCTGCATGCGGCCGTCTTCGCGCCGGGTGAGATGCCAGGCGCCATGCGGCGACGCGGCGCGTGCGGTGAAGGCGGCCAGAAAAAAGAACAGAGCAAGAGCTAGAGAACGGCGCATTGGGTATCTCCTCAACCTGTTAGGACGCCCGTGAAGGGCGTCCTGTTAGAAGGTTTGCGAAAAAGCGTTACTTCACTTTGTACTTGGCCAGATCGCGGATGAAATCGGCGTTGACGCCCATCGCGGCCATGCGCACGAGATCTTTGACGGAGAGGTTCGTGTAACCGGCGTCGTTGAGAGACTTGATGAACTCGGGACGAATGCCTTGCGCCCGCAGCTCGACCAGTTCGGTCGGCGTGAGGTTGCGGTAACCGGCGTCGGCCATCAGCTTGATGTACGACGGCGTCACACCCATGGCGCGCATTTCGGTGAGTTGCTTCGTGGTCAGATTGCCATAGCCGGCGGCGCGCATATCCGAAAGGTACTGGGCGGTGATGCCGATGGCGCGCAGGTCGGTGAGGTCGCGAGCGTTCGTGAAGTGGATGCCCGCGTCGCGCAGCGACTTGATGTACTCCGGGGTGACGCCGACGGCGCGCATCTCGGCGATTTCGTCGAGCGACAGCTCGCCCAGCCCGGCGTTGCGCATGCTGTCGATGTAGGCGGGCGTGACTCCGGCAGCGCGCAGCTCGATCAGATCGTCGACGGTGAGCTTGCCCCCTTCGCCGATGTGACGGCCGCGATGACGATCTGCCCGCGGCGTCCGCGGTGCCCGCGGTGCGTCGGGCGCCTCGATATCGATCTCGTCGAGGTTGAGGTTTGCCAGCGCGCGCATGGCCACGCGCGGCGCGACGGCCACCGTGGCGCGAACCGCCGGTGCGATGACCATCGGAGCGATGTTGCCGACGATGCCGTCCGGTACGCCGCCGGCCACTCCACCAGCAATGCCGCCGGCAACTCCACCAGCAACTCCGCCCGCGATTCCGCCCGGAACGCCGGCGATGACCGCGTGCGGCGCAACAGCCGGGGTCGCGTCATCATCATCATCGGCCTCGGGTGCTTCCATATCATCGGAGTCGTCTTCATCCGCGGCGTTGTCGGCCTTGACGTCGACCGTGGTCTGCGACGCCTGCGGTTTCGGCGTGGGCGTCTCGGCTTTCTGCTGTTGTCCGCGCAGCGGCAGCGACGGCGCGATGATCAGCGCGAGCAGCACGGTGAGCAACGCCGCGCCGGCCACGAAACGCGACGGTGCATTCGGCGATTCGGCGCGCGCGCCGGCCAGCCGGCGGATGCGGCCCATAAGCGAGCCGCCGTTCGCGGCAAGGAAGGCCTGCGCGTCTTCGATGCGCAGTTCTTCGAGGCGGGTGAGGGCGCGGGCGTAGACGAGCGGTTTGCCGGAGACGGCCACCGCGACGTCATCGCAGCAGTGCTCGCGCTCCACGCGGATGCGGTTCGAAATCCACCACACGGCCGGATGGTAGAAGAGCAGCGTCTCGATCACGGCCTGCATCAGGTTGATGAAGAAGTCGTTGCGGCGGATATGAGCCAGCTCGTGCGCGAGGATCATCTCCATCTGTTCGGTGGAGAGTCCCGTCAGCGAGGTGGCCGGCAGCAGGACGACCGGCCGCAGCCAGCCGATGACGGTCGGCACTTCGACCGCCACCGACTCGAGGAGTTGGACGGCGCGATTCATCTTGAGCGCCTGCGCCAGACGCCGCGCGCTGCGCTGCCACTCCGGCGCGGCCTCGGTCGCATTTTTCTTCGCGATCGAATGCGCGCGCAGCCATCCGAAGAGGAGGCGGACGGAGAGCAGCAGAACGCCGGTCAACCAGACCAGGACGATCTGCGGGAGGTGGGATTTGGTGAAAGTGATGAGGGGGTGGGGTGTGGGGGGTGGGGTGTTGGAGCTGGTTAACTCGATCGTCGTGTTTGAAGTGGAAGCGAGCGGCGAGATCAACGCGATTTCGCTCCCACTCCCCACACCCAACTCCCCACTCCCTTCATACGCGCGATACGCCGTCGCCGCGCCGAGGACCACCAGCAGCGCGAGGGCGCCGCAGGAGGCGAGGTAGCGCGCGTTCGCGCTGTGCTTGGAGAGCAGCGCCAGCGTCGCGGCCAGGATCGCGGCGACGAGGACGCCCTGCCAGAGCAGATGAAGCAGAGCCCAGCCGATGGCTTGAGCGAGCGGAGTGCCGAGGAGTGTGCTGATTCCGTTCATCGCGATTCTCCTTCGAGGGTGTCGAGCAGTTCGCGGATGGCGGTCAGCTCGGCGGTGTTTGCTTTGCGTCCGGAGAGGGCCTGCATGACCAGCTTCGTGGCCGAACCGCCGAAGGCGCGCTCGGCCAGATCGGTCAGGAGCTGGCGCTGCGTCTTCTGCTCGCCGTAACGCGATTCGTAGACGTGCGCGCGCTCGGTCTCGTCGCGGACGACGAGGCCCTTCTCGGTCATGATCTGCAGGAGTTTGAGGACGGTGGTGTAGCCGGTGGCGCCATCCTTGTTGAGCTGCTCGTGGACGTCCCGGACGGTGCTCGGTCCGAGCTCCCAGAGCACGCGCAGGATGGCCAGCTCGGAGTCGGTAGGTCGTGGTGGCTGTCGGTCGCTCATGATCATTTCCCCGTATACGCAGCCCATCATACGAAGTTTTTCGTCGTTGTCAACGAAGAGTTTCGTATATGAAGGGGTTGCACGTGTCCCGATTCGCTGGGCTCGCGATATGTGGGTCCTCGCTGGGATGCCGCGCAGCGGCACGAAGCCACCGGAGGTGGCTCGGACGGTAGCCGGTGGTCCGAGCGAAGCGAGCGACCACCGGTCATGATCGCGTCGAATTTTCCGACCGCGGCTGCGGTCGCGGAGGGAACTCACGCCGCCTGGTATTTGATACGCGACCCCTGCCGGGGTCGATGACCCCTGTCGCGAATTGAATCCGGTGGTCGCTCGCTTCGCTCGGACCACCGGCTACCCTACGAGTCGCCTCCGGCGACGGCATTCCGCTAATTTGGCCACCTCTTACATGGTGGGCATGAGGAAGGTCCGTTTCGCGAGAGGGGAGTCGAGCGTTTCACGATCGTAGTAGCGATCGAGAATGGACGGCTTCCACGTAAAGAGGTCGGCGTTCGCGCCTTCGAAGGTCTCGAAATCTCCGGTCGGACTTCGCTCCATCCGTTCGTGGATCAGGAGCAGGTACGCCCAGGTAATCGTCTCGTGATAGAGGTTCGGGACGCCGTTGTGCGCGGCGAATCGTTTCAGCGATTCGGTGAAGCGCTTGAGTGCATCGAGCGGCGGCAGTTGGCGCACGTAGATCCACGCCAGCCGGACATGGTCGCGATGATGGAAGTCATCGCCCGGAATCTCGCAGCGTTCGAAGGCGTCCGCGAATTCACGATCGTTCATTTGCGCCGCGGCTTTGCCGTCTCCTCGACGAGTTTGTGCGAGTCGGCCGCGCGCAGCGTGAGGCCGTAGATTTTTTTGAGCTCGGCGATCTTCTTCCGCGACTCCGCGCCGAACGGCGCTTTCCCTTCGAACGAGTGCAGCACGATCCCCTCGATCAGATCGCCCAGCGACATGTCGTGGACTTCGGCCAGCCCCTTGAGGACTTTGAGCAGCCGTTTCTCGATGCGAATGCCGGTCTGAACGCGTTCGATCGTGGTCATGGGGGGTAGATGGTACGTTGGTACCAACGTACCAGTCAACCGATTACGTCAGCAGCGTGTCCAGCAACTCGTCCTTCTCCTTCCACATCGCGTCGAGCCACGTTCGATCGACTGATGCGGGGATCGACAGCCGCCGCGCGTGGACGATGATCCGAGGGACGCGGCCGCGCAGGAAGCGGCCCAGCGTGACGTCGTTGTCCGGCGGGTAGGCGAGGGTGACGTCGTACATCGCGTCGAGCTGATCGCCGAGCGCGTCGAGGACGAAGGAGATCCCTCCAATGCGCGGGCGGAGCAGATGCCGGTACGGCGACTGCTGATCTGCCTGTTTCTGTTTTGAGAAGCGCGTCCCTTCCAGAAAATTCAGGATGGCCACGGGGAAGTTGCGGTAGCGCTGGCAGGCCTTGCGCGTCGTGGCCAGGTCGGTGCCGCGCTTCTCCGGATGCTTGGCCAGGTACTCGGGCGAATAGCGGCGCATGAACGGGAACTCCAGCGCCCAGCACGCCTGGCCGACGATCGGAACCCAGAAGAGTTGCCGCTTCAGAAAAAAGCGGATGAACGCCGCGCGGCCGTGGAAGGCGCGCTGGAGCGCGAAGATGTCCACCCACGACACGTGATTGGCCACGATGAGGTAATGGCCGTCCGGACGCACGTCGTCGCCGATCCCTTCGATCTGCCATCGCGTCGGCAGCATGGCGTCGAAGATGCGGTCGTTGCCGGCCACCCAATGCGCGCCCATCGAGGCCAGGATCAGGATCACGCGCGTGCGGGCGCGGCTGCGCGGGGCGGTGAACTGGATCGCGAACTTGGCGATGCCGAGGATGGCGATGAGTGAGCCCCAGAAGACCGCGTTCACGGTCATGAGGAGCAGTGTGATCGCGCCGCGGATCATGGTTCTGACATCGCCAGGCGGATGATTCGGACTCCGCCGGCGATCGCGGCCGTTCCGAAGAGTACGAAGAGTCCGGCCCGCCAGTCCGGCTCCTTCCAGCCACCGAAATCGAGTGCCGTCGCCATCGCGCCGAGGAGGAGAGCTGCGATGATGACCGCGAAGAGCTCGCCGATCCAGCTCGCCGGGCGTCCGAACCGGACGAATCGGATCGCCAAAAAGACCGCCGCCGCGCAGAGCATCCAGAGGGCGATCCCCATCGCTTTCGAGGTTAGCACGGCTTTCGCATGAGTCGGCCTGCAAGTCGAGGAGCTACACCTATGATGACGGAAGCAGCGAGACAGTCGAACGACGCGAACAAGATTCTCGCCATCGAAGACGACCCTGAGGTCCTGGCGCTCTACAAGTCGTACCTGCAGAAGCGCGGCTACGAAGTGCTCTCGGCCACCGGCGCCACCGAAGGGATGTCGCTGCTGCAGCGCAATCCCGACACCCGCCTGATCCTGCTCGACCTCAACCTTCCCGGCGGCATGAGCGGCGAGGAGTGGATCGCCTGGTTCGTCACGCAAGGCAAACAGACGCCGGTCGTGGTGGCGTCAGGGAAGGGCGACATCCTCACCATCACCAAAGGCAACAACCGCACCGCCGCGCTGACGAAGCCGTTCCACATGGAGGAGCTTCAGGAGTTGATCGAAGTCCTGCTCGCCGAGAACTGGCACGATCAGGTGAGCGTGGACAAGAAAACGCACTAGTGGATTAGTCGATTGGTACTAATCCACTACCCATCATTCCCGATCGCTTCCACCGGACAATTGTCCAGCGCGTCTTTCGAGAGCGTCTCTTCTTCCTCGGTCTCCGGCTGCTTGTAGACGTAGGAGAAGCCCTCCTCGTCGTTGCGCTGGAAATTGGCCGGCGCGGTCTCGCGGCAGAGATCGCAATCGATACACTGCGTATCGACGTAGTACCGCCCGGGTACCTGTCCCGGCACCCTGTCGTTGGGATCAGCCATTCGTAAGTTGTCTCCGTGAAACGCCGCGAGCGGCACGCGCGTCGCAGATTTGGAGGCGCGCATTGTAACGTGCCGAAGAAAGAGGTGCATCCATGAAAAGATTTCTGATTGCGTCCATCACTTTTGCAGTTTCCGTGACTGCATTCGCGCAGTCGATGCCGCCACGCGAGCCGGCGCCCGTCGATACCGTGAGCGTCACCGGAAACGCGCGCGTCACCACGACGCCCGACCGCTTCTCCTTCAACGTTTCCGTGCAGACCATCGCGCCGACTGTTGAAGAGGCAGTGAACGAGAACAACGCCAAGGTCGCCGCCGTCATCGCCGCGTTGAAAAACGCCGGCGCGAAACCGGAGGAGATCCAGACGTCGAACTTTTCCATCTATCCGCAGCAGGACTACAGCCAGCAGCAGCAAGGCAAGCTCCCGCGACTCCTCGGCTACCAGGTTTCCAACAGCATCACCGTGACAAAGAAAGAGATCGCCGCCGCCGGCAAGCTGCTCCAGGCCGCCCTCGGCGCGGGCGTGAACCAGTCGTCAGGATTGTCGTTCTCCGTCTCCGATCCCGCTCGCGGACGCGATGAAGGCCTTCGCGCCGCCTTCGCCGACGCGCGCGCGAAGGCAACCCTCCTCGCGCAAGCCGCCGGCCGCATCCTCGGACCGGCCATCGCCATCACCGAAGGCGGCGGCGTATCGAATCCGCCGCCGCGTCCGATGGTCGGCCGTGTCATGGCCGCGCAGGCTGTGTCGGAGGTGCCGGTCGAGAGCGGATCGGAGGAGTTGTCGTTTACGGTTTCGGTGGTGTTCGCGATGAGGTGAGGTTTTTAGCTCTTAGCTCTGAGCTGTTAGCTCTTAGGGGACGAAAGACGGTAGGCATCTGCGCACCCACGCGTTTCGTCCTTCCTGAGAGCTGCGAGCTAAGAGCTAAGAGCTAAGAGCTAAGAGCTTCTATCTAGTCTCCCGAAATCAGATTCCCGAGAACGTCACCCGCAAGACCGCCAAGTCCCTTCGACTCATCCCGATGTTGCCCGCCTGCCGCGGCCATCAGCCGGTTCGCCAGCCTGCTGAACGGAAGCGTCTGCAGCACTACGTGTCCCGGTCCGGTCAGCGTCGCGTAGAACAATCCTTCGCCGCCGAAGAGCGCGTTGCGGAATCCGCCGACGAACTGGATGTCGTAGTCGACCGTCTCCGCCATCGACACGATGCAGCCGGTATCGACGCGCAACTGCTCGCCTGCCGTGAGATTGAACTCGATCATGTTGCCGCCGGCGTGCAGGAACACCAATCCCTGTCCGCTGATCTTCTGAAGCAGGAAGCCTTCCCCGCCGAACAGTCCCGCGCCGAATCGCTTCGTGAACGCCACCGTCAGATCGATGTTGCCGATCGCACAGAGGTACGCGTTGCGCTCCGCCAGGATCGTGTTTCCGTTGAGCTGAATGGGGATGATCTTCCCCGCGATCGGATTAGCCAGCGCCAGGTGCGCGGACGCGGTCGTGCAGCGGAAGACGCTCATGAACAGCGACTCGCCGGCCAGGAACTTGCGCATCAGACCCTTCATCAATCCGCCCTGCATGCGCGCCTGCAGATCGATCCCCGGACCCATGTAGAGCATCGCGCCGGCCTCGGCGTACAGCTCTTCGTTCTGATGCAGTTGAACCTGCAGCGCCTGCATCACGTCGCCGACGATTTTGTATTCCATGCGTCCTCCGTTGGCGCGCGATTGTAGCGTCGCCTCTGACAGAATGCGCATCGTGCCGCGCACCGAATCGCAGCCGCTGCTCGACGTCCTCGCGGCGCTCTATCCCGACTCGTCGCGGACGACTCTCCGCCAACTGCTGCAGAACGGCCGCGTGCGCGTCAACGGCGCGACGGAGAAGGACGCCAAACGCATCGTCGATCCCGACGAGATCGTCGAAGTCGTCGCCCGCTCCGACCAGCGCGTCCTCCCGGCCGGCATCGCCATCCTCCACGAAGACCGCGACGTCATCGTGATCCTCAAATCACACGGACTGCTGACCGTCGCCACCGAGCGCGAGCGCGAAGCGACGGCCCAGGCCTATCTCAACGAATACCTCGGCAGCGCCGGCGAAGAACGCATCCAGGTCGTTCACCGCCTCGATCGCGAGACCTCGGGTGTTCTCGTCTTCGCCAAGAACTTCTTCGCCCGCGAGCGGCTGAAGGAACAGTTCATGATCCACAGCGTCGAGCGGATTTACGTGGCCATCATCGAAGGCGCGATCGAGCCGGCCGAGGGAACGATCGAATCGAATCTCCTCGAGCAGCGCGATCTGAAAATGGTCAGCGTCGACGCGCACGTCGACGCCAAACACGCCATCACGCATTACCGCACGATCGAAACGAAGGGCGCATATTCAATGTTGGAAGTGACGCTGGAAACCGGCCGAAAAAATCAAATCCGCGCGCATCTCTCCGAGGCGGGACATCCCGTCGCCGGCGACAAGATGTACGGAGCGAAAACCAACCCCCTCGGACGCCTCGGTCTCCACGCCAAACTCCTCGGCTTCGACCACCCGACGACCGGGAAGCATTTGGTGTTCACGGCCGCGCTGCCGAAGCAGTTTCGCGAGGTGATGCGGTGAGCGTGCTACGATTTACCGATCGATGCGTATTTAGGGGGATGAGCAGATGGCCCGAACCAGAGTTTCGCCCAAATATCAGGTTGTGATTCCTCGTGAGATTCGCGAAGGACTCTCGCTCAAGCCTGGGCAAGACATGCACGTCATTCGAAAGGGCAACGTCATCATGCTCGTGCCTGATCGTCCCATCTCCGCATTTCGCGGCATCCTCAAAGGCGTTTCAACGACAGGGTTTCGCGAGAAGAAAGACCGGCTGTGATCGTTGTTGATTCATCCGGCTGGCTTGAATTCCTCACGGATGGTCCCGTCGCCAGCGAATATGCGAAGTACCTGCGCGAGACGGCAGCCGTAATTACTCCGACCATCGTCATCTACGAGGTTTACAAGCGCGCGAAACGCGTGCTTGGCGAGGAAGAAGCGATCGATGCCGTAGCGGCGATGCAGAAAACGCAGGTGATGCCGCTGACCGACGAATTGGCCCTGATCGCGGCGGACCTCAGCCTTCTTCACAAGTTGCCGATGGCCGATGCCATCGTTCTCGCGACTGCGCAGGCACATGACGCCGACATCGTCACCAGCGATGCCGACTTCAAGGACCTTCCTGGGGTGATCTACGTCCCGAACAAGAACCTCTAAACGAACGACACCGCCAACTGCGATCCCTCTTCGCGATGGATCGTGTCGACGAAGCGGATGCTGTTCGTCTTCAGCGACATGAACAGCGATGACGTCCGGATGCCGCCGCCGAAGAAGCGGACGCCGCGCAGGAGGTCGCCGTCGGTGACGCCGGTGGCGCAGAAGATGATGTCGTTGCCTGCGGCAAGTTCTGAAGTGTCGTAAATCTTCTCGCCGTCCACGTAGCCCATCGATTTGAGGCGCTCCTCCTGCCATTTCTCCAGCGGCTTGAGGCGACCCTGCATGCGACCGTTCAGGCAGCGCATGGCCGCGGCGGTAAGCACGCCCTCGGGGGCGCCGCCGATGCCCATGGCGGCGTGGATTCCGGTGCCGCGTACGGCGGCGGCGATGCCGGCGGAGAGATCGCCGTCGGTGATCAGCTTGATGCGCGCGCCCGCCTCGCGAATCTGCGCGATCAGATCGTGATGCCGCTCGCGATCGAGCACCACGATCGTCAATTCATCGACGTCGCGTTGAAAGGCCTCAGCGATCTGGTTGAGGTTCTCGTGGACCGAGTTGTTCAGGCTCACGTAATCGGCCGCAGTGGGGCCGACCACGATCTTGTCCATGTAGACGTCGGGCGCGTTCAGCAGGCCGCCTTTTTCTGAGGCCGCGAGGACCGCGATCGAATTCGAGGAACCGGTCGCGCAGAGGTTCGTCCCTTCGAGCGGATCGACGGCGATGTCGATCTCGGGATAGATCTCGCCCTCGGTCCAGCCGCGTCCGAGCGGCTCGCCGACGTAGAGCATGGGCGCCTTGTCGCGTTCGCCCTCGCCGATGACCACCGTGCCGCGCATCTTGAGCCGGTTCAGCTCTTCGCGCATCGACTCGACGGCTACCTGGTCGGAGTACTTCCGTTTGCCATAGCCCATCGTGCGTGCTGCAGCGATGGCCGCTTTTTCGGCGACGCGCAAAAAACCGATCTCGAGACTGGATTCCATGACGCTCCGTTCACCGCGGAATTTGGAGGCGCAGACTCTAGCAGAATTACGGCGTGCGGACCGCCAGCGCGCGCACTTCCTCGTGATGGATGCGCCCGCCGAGGAGCGCCGTCCGTCCGGCCACGGAGAGGGACCAGGCGATGAGGACGGCGATCGTCACCTCCATCCAGCGCGGACGCGCGCCGCGGCGATGGCCGATGAAGAGCGCGACGATGGCCAGGAAGCCGGTGATGCACGAGGAGATCACGCAGAAGTTCGCCGCCAGGTCGTGCTCTTTGATGAGCGTCGTGTCGACGCCTGCAATCGGCGGTTTCGCGTGCGAAACGAAGTCCGCGGCCTTGTCGCCCGTCAGATCCGAGGCGATCGCGCCGAGCGCCGCGATGATGCAGACGACGAAGGCAGCCGTGACGAATTCACGCCGCTTCCGGATCAATCCGAACAGCACCAGGCAGAACGCGAAGATCTCGCTGTACAGCGGCGAGTGATTGATGGCCAGATGGACATGAACCGCGCTGAAATCCATCGGCAAACGATACCATCGTAGCGCTGGCGGCCCGCCGGCTGGACCGCCGCCGGCTCGGCGGCGCGTACCGACAAAGTTGCCAGCCGTAGCGCTGGCGGTCCAGCCGCCGGGCCGGCGGCGCTACGTCGGCGGCGCTACTTTGCCTACGGCGCGATCTTCCGCGCCTCGGCTTCCATCTCCGGACCGAACTCCGTCCGGATTTCGGAGAGCCATCCGCCGAGGAGTTCTTCGAGAACGCTGCGGATGACCGCCGGATGGTCGGATGCGCCCGAGGCAATCACGTTATTCAGCAGTTGATCGAAATCGATGCGCGCCTCATTGACGAGATTCATCCCCGACAGGTGCGGCATCGAACGCGGCGACATGCGCACCACCACGCGGTCCATGAAGTCGTAGATGTGATCGCCGATGCGCTGGAAGACGATTCCGAAGATGTTCTCGAAGATGCGGTTGTAGCGCTCCACGACCGCTTCCAGCTCGTACTCCGTCTCCTCCGCCGCGCGCTGTTCGCTCACCGTCCCCTCGGCCGCCTCGGCGATCAGGTTCACGCTCAGCAGCGCCCACACCGTGCGGCAGGTGATGAAATTCGAGAGGTAGCTGCGCGCGCAGATGTCCTCGATCGTGCCCGGTTCGGCGAGCAGATTGAGCACGTGGTTCTCGTCGTCGGTCAGCTCCAGCGCGTAGGTGCGCATGTCGGCGCCGGGAACCTGTTGCAGGATGCGGTCGAGCCGCGCCACGCCGCGCGAGATCAGCGACCAGTACTCGATGCTCTGCACGCCGTCGAGAATCAGCCGCTCCGTGTTCAACTGCAGCGCGACGATCTCCGGCGGAAACTCGTCGCTGAATTCGACCGTGTAGCTGCCGGTGCGGTAGCGGATCGCGTTCAGCACGATGGCGCTGGACTGCCGCTCCAGCGCGCGCAGAAGTCCGTCGGCATCGAGGTAGCCGAGCTCGCAGAGCAACGCTCCGATGCGGCGCTGCACCACCAGACGATCCATGGCCTGGTTGTACTGCTGCAGCGTCAGCTCGCCGCTGCGCAGAAGGATCTCGCCGAGGGCCATGTCGTGATCGGAGCTTGAGGCGAAGATGATCCGGCCTTCGCGAAAATAGATCGCGTCGCTCCGTCCGGGCGCCTCCAACGACACGATGCCGGTCTCGCCGCTGCGGACGAGCGACCGAAAGAGATCGGGCACCGTCGTCTCCGCGAGCGTTCCCTGAATACTGAGGCTGTCGGACATGCGGCCGATCTTAAGTGATCAGACGAGTGATGTTCTACCGCGGAGCGGTGTGGCACAGACACTCCTGTCTGTGCTGGTGAGGCTCGGAAGAGCTGCGAAGATTTTCAGCCGCGGAACTTTGCAAAAGCACAGACAGGAGTGTCTGTGCCACACCATCATGTAAAATAACCAAACTCATGTCCCGGACCGCCGCTCTCATCTTCATCACACTTTTAACCACCACCGCCTTCGCTGCCGCTCCGCCGACACAGCCGAACGACCGCGAGTGGGGGCAGCTCAGCACCGACTATCAATGGATCGAGACACTGCGCAAGGCGCAGCCGCTGCCGCCGGCGAATGCGTCGCGCAAGCAGATGCTGGAGCTCGTCCTCGAGAATCAGAAGAAGCTCGAGCCGACCTACGTGCCGTTCATGGACAAGGTGCGTGAGTACTTCGACCGCACGCACGATCCGCGCGCCGGGCAGGTGCTGGCGCGCGAAAAGATCATCATGGGCGACGAGTACCTGCAGTACCTCTCGCGCTACGACAAAGCGCTGGAGTTGTATCGCGCCGCGGTCGATCTCGATCCGAACAGCGCCGAGGCGAAGAAGCGCGTGGAGATGGCCGAGGGCCGCCGCTTCGTCTCGATGACCGCGTTTGCGAATGTCAAAACGGGCATGAAAGAGGATGCCGTTCGCGCCCTGGTCGGTCTGCCGCGCGAGGACTGGATCAAGCAGGTCGTGCAGAACAGCCGCATCTACTCCGTATGGATTTATCCGAAGGAAGACGGAGGGGCCTCGGCCATCTACTTTGACAACGGTGTCGTCTATCACACAAACTGGAACGCCGCGGCGCCGCCCGCGTCGCAAGCTCAGACCAGGTAACGGGAGGGTGTGCAATGGTGTCTGACGAAGTCCTCATCGACGATCAATCCCACTACGAAGTCTCACTCACGGCCGGACAGGCGTTCGTCGCCTTCGTCCTGCTGCTGCTGTCGCTGGCCGCATCGTTCGCATTCGGACTGATGATCGGCAAGGGCCAGGCCGATGAACGCCTGGTCGTCCGCAAGGAGCCCGCCGTCATCAACGAGGGAAGCGTCATCGCCTCGAAGAAAAACGACGGCAAGCTGATCGACCTCGGCGTCGGCAACGACGATTTCAAAGCGCCCGCGCCGGCGACGGCCAGCGCCGCCACGGTGACAACCGCGCCCGCGCCGGCGATCACCGAGGGCACCATCACGCCGCTGACGGAATCGGCAGTGCCCGCTCCGATCACGGCCACTGCCGCGCCGATCGTCGAAACTCCAAAGCCCGCGCCGAAACCTGTCGCCGCGCCGCCCGTCGCAACCGGACCCGCCTACGCGCAGCTCCTCGTCACCGGCGACCAGAAGACCGCCGACGCGCTGGCCGCGAAAGCGATCGACCACGGCTTCATGACCGCCTACGTCGAGCGCGCCGGCACCTCCTTCAAAGTGCGCGTGAAATTCAACTCGGAAGCCGAGGCGCGCGCAAATGAAGCGAAGCTCAAAGAGATCTCGAAAGACGTCTGGTTCGTGAAGTGACGGGTAAGGCGATCGAGCGCCGCCTCCGTTCACTGGCCGACGCGACGATCGCCGAACAGCATCTCCGCTTCTTCAAGTGCGGCCCCGGCCAGTACGGCGAAGGCGACGTCTTCCTCGGCATCATGGTTCCGACGATGCGCACGCTGTCGAAGGAGTTCACGCCGATTCCCGTCGCCGAGGCGGTCGTGCTGCTGCAGTCGAAATGGCACGAGGCGCGGCTGGTGGCGCTGCTGATTCTCGTTCGCAAGTACGAGCGCGGCGACGAGGCAACGCGCGATGAGATTTATCGCAGCTACCTCGCCAATACCCACCGCATCAACAACTGGGACCTCGTCGACGCCTCGGCGCCGAACATCGCCGGCGCGCACCTGCTCGGACGCGATCGCAAACCGCTCTACGATCTCGCGAGATCGGAGTCGCTCTGGGAACGCCGCATTGCCATCATCGCCACGCAGCACTTCATCCGCCACGATGATTTCGCCGACACGCTCGCCATCGCCGCAATCCTCCTCGACGATGGCCATGATCTGATCCACAAAGCCGCGGGATGGATGCTCCGCGAAGTCGGAAAGCGTAATCAGCCCGCCCTGGAACGCTTCCTCCGCAAACACGCCAAACGAATGCCGCGCGCGATGCTCCGCTACGCGATCGAACGGTTCCCGCCGGAACTTCTCACGCGATACATGGCGCGATAGACGGCCGCAATTCGATTGCCCATACGCCCGCCGGCGAAGCCGGCGTAAGAAGGTACTGACCGGAGACATCGAGGACACTAACCGAGGACATCGAGGACTCAACGCATGATGCATCTGGAGGTTGTCGGATGCCTTGGAGGGATGCGATGAGTGCGAGAGAAGCCTTGATGTGGGACATCAATGGTGGGATGAGCGTGACGATGGCGGCCGAGGTTCACGGCGTCACGCGCTCGTGTGCGTACAAGTGGGTGAATCGATACCGACGGTATGGCGTGGCCGGGCTGGAAGAGTTGTCGCGAAAGCCGGAGCACAGTCCTACTCGCACATCAGGGACACGGGTGAGCGAGCTGGTGAAGTTGAAACGAAAGCATCCTTTGTTCGGCCCGGCAAAGCTCACGGCGATGCTCGAGGAACGGCATGGCGAGCCAGTCATGGCGGTGAGCACGGCCGGCGAGATTCTGGCGCGGCATGGACTGGTCAGAACGCGGCAATCGCGGGGTTGCGTCGGCTCGATCGAGCGGGGCCCGTTCGAAGTAGCGGGCGCCGGTGATTCGATGACGACTGACTACAAAGGGCACTTCCGGATGGGCAACAAAGCGTTTTGCTATCCGCTGACCATCGCCGACCCCTTCAGCCGGTATGTGTTCGCCGTCGACGCCATGACAAGCACAGCTACAGCCGGAGCAAAGATCGGTTTTGAACGGGTGTTTCGGAAGTTTGGCATTCCTCGTCAGATGATCAGCGACAACGGGACGCCGTTCTGCGGCGCATTCTCGCTCGGAGGAATCACGCAGCTTTCGCGCTGGTGGATCGAGTTGGGGATCACTCCGATTCGCATCCAGCCAGGCCATCCCCAGCAGAATGGCATTCACGAACGGATGCACCGAACCCTCAAGGATTGGATCGGCGAGCATCCTCAACCGGATCAGCGCGCGCAGCAGAGAAGCTTCAATGTCTTTCTCCGAGAGTTCAACCACGTGCGCCCTCATCAAAGCCTCGGACAGAAGCCTCCGGCCACGGCGCTCAAGCCGTATCGGCCGTTCTCCTCGCGGCCGAAAAGAGTTGAATACGACTCCACCATGGAAGTTCATCTGGTTACCACGCATGGGTTCTTTCATTGGAACGGTGCCCGCGTGTTCGCGAGCGAAGTCCTGGTCGGCGCGAACATCGGCTTGCTGCCGATTGATCAGACAGTCTGGGCGATCTACTTCGGCCACGTTCGCATCGGCTATCTGGATGGCCTCACGCAACGCGTCCAAAACCGGCTCCCCGACAGACTCACGTGCAACTCACCGGCGGATCAGAATCCAGGATGAACATGGAACCGGGCTATGGAAGCTGCCGTCCTATGGAAAGCCGCGATGAAGCCGCGCCTTCCCACAGGACTTGGAAAACGCCGATGAAGCTGGCGTTTCCCACAGCTCCCACAGCCCCTACTGCTGAAGAAAAGAAGCGAACCAAAAACAACAATCCGCGTTACCTTGGTAGTCTTCGAAACCGTCCTCGATGTCCTCGGTTAGTGTCCTCGATGTCCTCGTTCGTACAG
>Ga0207650_10000174_pt1 | contig 75634 bp, 75 predicted proteins | sample KBSS63metaG_FD_184325 | JGI IMG/M metagenome (GOLD analysis project Ga0207650, IMG submission 184325) | Switchgrass rhizosphere microbial communities from Kellogg Biological Station, Michigan, USA - KBS S6-3 metaG (SPAdes) (version 2) | ecosystem: Host-associated > Plants > Roots > Rhizosphere...
GCAGCCCCCGTCGAGCTGCCCATTTTAACCGGCACCGTTGGTCCCGATGTAATCGACGTACGGGGCCTGACGGCCACGGGCCGTTTCACTTTCGACCCAGGCTTCATGTCGACCGCCTCTTGCGAGTCGAAGATCACCTATATCGACGGCGACAATGGCATTCTGCTGCACCGGGGCTACCCGATCGAGCAACTGGCTGAAAAGTCGGACTACCTGGAAACCTGCTACCTGCTGCTAAATGGCGAATTGCCAACTGCCGAGCAAAAAGCCCAGTTCGTCAGCACCGTGAAGAACCACACCATGGTTCACGAGCAGTTGAAGACCTTTTTCAACGGCTTCCGTCGCGACGCCCACCCGATGGCCGTCATGTGCGGCGTGGTCGGCGCCCTGTCGGCCTTCTATCACGACTCCCTCGACATCAATAACCCGCAGCATCGCGAAATCTCCGCGATCCGCCTGGTTGCCAAGATGCCGACCCTGGCCGCAATGGTTTACAAGTACTCCATGGGTCAACCCATGATGTACCCGCGCAACGACCTGACGTACGCGGAAAACTTCCTGCACATGATGTTCAACACCCCGTGCGAGATCAAACCGATCAGCCCGGTACTCGCCAAGGCCATGGACCGGATCTTCATCCTCCATGCCGACCACGAGCAGAACGCCTCGACGTCCACCGTGCGCCTGGCGGGCTCTTCGGGTGCCAACCCGTTCGCCTGCATCGCCGCCGGCATCGCCGCGCTGTGGGGCCCTGCCCACGGCGGCGCGAACGAAGCCGTATTGACCATGCTCGATGAAATCGGCGATGTCTCCAACATCGACACCTTCATCGCCAAGGCCAAGGACAAGAACGATCCGTTCAAGTTGATGGGCTTCGGTCACCGGGTCTACAAGAACCGCGACCCGCGCGCCACCGTGATGAAGCAGACCTGCGACGAAGTGTTGAAGGAACTGGGCATCAAGAACGATCCGCAACTCGAACTGGCCATGCGCCTGGAAGAGATCGCCTTGACCGACCCGTACTTCATCGAGCGCTCGCTGTACCCGAACGTCGATTTCTACTCGGGGATCATCCTCAAGGCGATCGGCATTCCAACCAGCATGTTCACCGTGATCTTCGCCCTGGCGCGGACCGTGGGCTGGATCTCCCACTGGAAAGAAATGCTCTCCAGCCCGTACAAGATTGGCCGCCCGCGCCAGCTGTACACCGGCTACGAGTCGCGCGACATTACCAAGCTGGAAGATCGCAAGTAAGCAATCAGCTTAAGTTGTACTGAAAACGGCCTCCCTTAGTGGAGGCCGTTCTTATTTGTGTCTCCTGATCTACCGCTATCGGGAGCAAGCCATAGCCCAGACACCCCAGACCCCCAGATAAAAAAATACCCCGGCCTTGCGACCGGGGCACTTCTTATCCAGCGACAACCTTAGTGGTTAACCGCCCCACTCGCCCCCAGGCCAGTCTGCGAACGCACAAACTGCGGGAAGTACAGTGCACGCTCTTTCTCTGCCGCCGCCGACTTGTCGGTGATGGAGAAGAACCAGATACCCACGAACGCGATGATCATCGAGAACAGCGCCGGGTATTCGTACGGGAAGATCGCTTTTTCATGGTGCAGGATCGACACCCAGATGGTCGGACCCAGCACCATCAGGCCCACGGCACTGATCAGGCCCAGCCAGCCGCCGATCATCGCGCCACGGGTGGTGAGGTTTTTCCAGTACATGGAAAGCAGCAACACCGGGAAGTTACAGCTGGCGGCAATCGAGAACGCCAGGCCCACCATGAATGCGATGTTCTGGCTTTCGAACAGGATACCCAGACCGATGGCCAGCACGCCCAAGGCCACGGTGGTGATCTTCGACACACGAATCTCGTCCTTATCGTTGGCCTTGCCCTTCTTGATCACACTGGCATACAGGTCATGGGACACCGCCGAAGCACCGGCCAGGGTCAAACCGGCAACCACCGCCAGGATGGTGGCGAAGGCCACGGCCGAGATGAAGCCCAGGAAGATACTGCCGCCCACTGCGTTGGCCAGGTGCACCGCCGCCATGTTGTTACCGCCCAACAGTGCGCCGGCAGCATCCTTGAACGCCGGGTTGGTGCTCACCAGCAGGATCGCGCCAAAGCCGATGATAAAGGTCAGGATATAGAAGTAGCCGATGAAACCGGTGGCGTACAGCACGCTCTTACGCGCTTCCTTGGCGTCGCTTACAGTGAAGAAGCGCATCAGGATGTGCGGCAGGCCGGCGGTACCGAACATCAGTGCCAGGCCCAGGGAGAATGCCGAGATCGGGTCTTTCACCAGGCCGCCAGGGCTCATGATCGCTTCACCTTTAGGGTGAACCTTGATCGCCTCGGAAAACAGCATGTTGAAGTCGAAGTTGACGTGCTTCATCACCATCAGCGCCATGAACGAAGCACCGGACAGCAGCAACACTGCCTTGATGATCTGCACCCACGTGGTGGCCAGCATGCCGCCGAACAGCACGTACATGCACATCAGGATGCCGACCAGGATCACCGCTACATGGTAGTCCAGGCCGAACAGCAGTTGGATCAGCTTGCCCGCGCCGACCATCTGCGCGATCAGGTAGAACGCCACCACCACCAGCGAACCACAGGCCGACAGGCTGCGGATCTGGGTTTGCCCGAGGCGGTAGGACGCCACGTCGGCAAAGGTGTATTTACCCAGGTTACGCAAGCGCTCGGCGATCAGGAACAGAATGATCGGCCAGCCCACCAGGAAGCCGATCGAGTAGATCAAGCCGTCATAGCCAGAGGTATACACCAGCGCGGAAATCCCCAGGAAGGATGCCGCCGACATGTAGTCACCGGCAATCGCCAGGCCGTTCTGGAAACCGGTGATCTTGCCGCCGGCCGCATAGTAGTCGGCCGCCGACTTGTTACGCTTGGAAGCCCAGTAAGTGATGCACAGGGTGGCACCGACGAATGCGATGAACATCACGATGGCCGAGATGTTCAGCGGCTGCTTGTGCACTTCACCGGTCAATGCGTCCGCCGCCCAAACGGCAGGAGCAAAAAGCGAAGCGCCGAATACTGCCAGTAGACGACGGATCATTGCGCAGCCTCCTTGAGAATCGCATTGTTCAGGTCGTCAAACTCGCCATTGGCCCGACGCACGTAAATGCCGGTCAAAATGAAAGCGGACACAATCAGCCCGACGCCCAGGGGAATGCCCCAGGTAATCGACGAACCAGGGCTGAGCTTGGCCCCCAGTACTTGTGGCCCGTAAGCGATCAACAGGATGAAAGCGGAGTAAAGCCCTAGCATGATCGCCGAGAGAATCCAGGCGAACCTTTCCCTTTTTCTCACCAGCTCCTTGAAACGCGGGCTGTTTTGAATCGAGAGGTAAATGCTGTCGTTCATTGTTTTTATCCTCGCAGCACAGCTTTTTTATTATTGGAACATGGCCACTGTATGCGGCTGCCGAACAGGTTCCAGACGACCTTAGTAGTAGATCGAGTGTAGCGAGGGATTGGGAGGGCGCAGAAACATTTGCGGGAGGGTGAAACCAATGTGGGAGGGGGCTTGCTCCCGACTGCGGCATGTCAGTCAATATTGCTTAACTGGCACACCGCAATCGGCAGCAAACCCCCTCCCACAAGGGATTGCATCAAGGTAGTGAATTACTTAGCGGTCCACTCGGCCACACGCTCAGGGTGCTTGGCGACCCAATCCTTGGCCGCTGCTTCAGGCTTGGCGCCCTCCTGGATGGCGAGCATGACTTCACCGATTTCATCCTTGGAGGCCCACTGGAATTTTTTCAGGAAGGCCGCGACTTCCGGCGCTTTCTTCTCCAGGCCCTTGCTGCCGATGCTGTTGACGGTCTCAGCAGCACCATAAATCCCTTTTGGGTCGTCCAGGAAACGCAGTTTCCACTTGGCGAACATCCAGTGTGGCACCCAACCGGTGACGGCAATGGATTCCTGCTTATCTTCGGCACGCGTCAGTTCAGCGATCATCGCCGCACCCGAACTGGCTTGCAGTTTGTAATCGAGACCGTACTGCTTGATGGCTTCGTCGGTCTTGAGCATTACGCCTGAACCGGCGTCGATACCGACGATCTTGTTCTTGAAGGTGGTGTCGGTCTTGAGGTCTTCGATGGACTTGGCCTTGACGTACTCCGGCACGATCAAGCCGATCTTGGCATCTTTGAAGTTGGGGCCGTAGTCGACCACCTTGTCCTTGTTCTTGGTCCAGTACTCACCGTGGGTCACCGGCAGCCAGGCGGAGAGCATGGCGTCGAGTTTGCCGGTGGCAACGCCCTGCCACATGATCCCGGTGGCGACCGCTTGCAGTTTCACGTCATAACCGAGCTTTTGTTTGATCACTTCTGCCGCCACGTGGGTGGTGGCAACGCTGTCCGACCAGCCATCCACGTAGCCGATGCTCAGGGTTTTGCTGTCGGCACTGGCCAGTGTGGAGCTCATCGCAACTACCAGAGTGGCAGCCGCGCCCAAGAGTCGTCGCATCTTCATCGTACTTCCCCGAAAGTGCTGCGCCCGACGGATGCCGAGCGACGTCAACCTGTTGTTATGTGGTGCACCACGCCCCCTTCACGCGCATCGATCCGGTGGCTGCGGTATCAGTGGAGTGCTGACAGCCTGATCATCAACCTGCCGGGTTCATCGACCTGCTCTGTCAGCGACCTCAGGTAAGCAAGAAACGACATCACATCGCCAGCAGGACGATTATGAGGACATGGCGTCAAAATCCCGCCCGAAGTTTGCATGTCAAAAACATGCTGCTGCCACTGGCGAGGGCCAAATCCGGGTAAGATGCGCGCCTTTGCTCCCCCAGATAAGCCGACCATGCCCGCGACTGCCCGCTTCCCTGCCCTGCCCTATTGCTTCGCTCTGATCCTTGGCCTGCTGGCCATTGCCGGCTACTGGTACGGCCTCGGCCGGCCGGTGGCGCTGCCGGACGTGGCCAGTGCCAGCCACAAGCTGCAATGTGCGTCCTACACGCCGTTCGACAAGGACCAATCGCCGTTCGACCAGCCTTTCACACTGCGCCCTGCACGCATGGACGCCGACCTGGCGCTGCTGGCCACGCGCTTCGAATGCATCCGCACGTACTCCATGACCGGGCTGGAAGCCTTGCCTGGCCTGGCGCGCAAACATGGGTTGAAGCTGATGATCGGCGCCTGGGTCAGCAGCGACCCGGTGGCGACCGAAAAGGAAGTCGATCAGTTGATTGCCTCGGCCAACGCCAACCCCGATGTCGTGACTTCGGTGATCGTCGGCAATGAAGCCTTGCTGCGCAAAGAGGTCACCGCCACGCAACTGGTGCGACTGATCCAAAAAGTCAAAGGCCAAATCAAGCAACCGGTGACCTATGCGGATGTCTGGGAGTTCTGGCTGCAACACCCGGAAATCGCCCCGGCGGTGGATTTCCTCACCATCCACCTGTTGCCGTACTGGGAAGATGACCCGTCCGGCATCGACCAGGCCCTTAAGCATGTGGGCGAAGTGCGCCAGACCTTCGGCAACAAATTCGCGCCCAAGGATGTGCTGATCGGCGAAACCGGCTGGCCCAGCGAAGGTCGCCAGCGCGAAACGGCGGTGCCGAGCCGGGTCAATGAAGCCAAATTCATGCGCGGCTTCGTGGCCATGGCCGAAGCCAATGGCTGGCGCTACAACCTGATCGAAGCCTTCGACCAGCCGTGGAAGCGTGCCAGTGAAGGGGCCGTGGGCGGGTATTGGGGCCTGTTCGACGCCGACCGCCAGGACAAGGGTATCCTCGCCGGGCCGGTGACCAATGTGCCTTATTGGCCGCTATGGCTGGGCGTGGGCGGCGCCATCCTGTTGGCTACGTTGGCACTCGGTGGTCGCGTGCGCAGCGCGCGCAACGCACTCGCGCTGCCGCTGCTCGGCGCCGTTGCTGCGTGTTCCATCGGCACCTTTGCTGAACTCACCCGTATCACGGCCCGTTTTAATGATGAGTGGGTATGGGCAGGCTTGCTGGTGCTGTTGAACCTGCTGGTGCTGGCTCACGCCGCCTTGGCCTTGGGCGCCCGCGAAGGATGGCGCCAGCGTGCCTTCAACTGGCTGGAGCATCGTGCGGGCTGGCTGGTCGCGATCGCAGGGTTCGCAGGCGCGGTGATGATGCTGGCGCTGGTGTTCGACCCGCGCTACCGCAGCTTCCCGAGTGCGGCACTGGTGCTACCGGCGTTGATTTACCTGGTGCGCCCGGTGACCGGGCCGCGTCGGGAGATTGCGCTGCTGACCTTCATCATCGGTGCCGGCATTGCGCCGCAGTTGTACCGGGAAAGTCTGTTGAATCAGCAGGCATGGGGGTGGGCGGTAGTCAGCCTGCTTATGGCGTTAGCCCTGTGGCGTTGCCTGCGGGTGCGCAAGGCTTAAGAGCGCTATCGGGGCTGCCTGACCAACCGCAACCCCGCAATCACCACCGAAAACACCGCAAATGTGGTGTTGTACAACGCCAGGGCCGGCAGCCCGAACACCAGCCCCAGTACCGCCAAGCCCCATCCGCCACGGCCCGGTACGAAAAACGCCAGCACCGAGGTCATCAGCGCGGCCCAGCCCAGCACCTTGAAATGGATCAGCAGGCCCAGGTTCGAACGCAACTGACACTCCCAGCGACTGGCGTCGTCAACACAAATACCGACCCACTGGCCATCCTCCACGAAGCCGTAACGTGCGGCATAACTGGCAGCCAGCCATAACGGCAGGGCAATAAGCAGCAAAATCAACGGCAAGCGGCGGGACATGGAGCACTCCGATAGACAAAAACGGCGCTCAGCTTAATGCGCCGGCGGCCGTTAGCAAGGTACATACACACAATTTGTATTCACCCATGCGTGGCAAAGTGTATCGTCTCGCTACTATTACGCCGATTCCGACGGTATTTCCGAATTTTCGCACTGAGTGCTGGCACTTCGGTGATACGGCGGTGGTCATAGCCTGCGAACTTCATTCAGCACGTTTCCTCTTAGGGATTAAGTCATGCTCCGTTCCTTGCGCTGTGCTGCCTTACTGGGCAGCCTTTTTTTGAGTGCGTCAGCACTGGCGGTCGACATCGACCAAGCCAGCTATGGCTACCCTTTGACCAACCCGTTCGAAGCGACCATCGCCACCACCCCGCCTGACCTTCGGCCCAAATTGCCGACCGACGACGAGATCAACCAGTCCGACTACACCCTGACCATGCGCCCCGAGCGCGAGTTCAGCCTGCCGGACAACTTCTGGGCAGTGAAGAAACTCACCTATCGCATCGCCAAGCAAGACCGCGCCGCACCGCTGATCTTCCTAATCGCGGGCACCGGTGCGCGGTTTGACAGCAGCATCAACGAATACCTGAAAAAACTGTACTACCAGGCTGGCTACCACGTGGTGCAACTGTCGTCGCCCACCAGCTTTGACTTCATCGCCTCCGCGTCGCGCTTCGCCACCCCCGGCATCAGCCAGGAAGACGCCGAAGACATGTATCGTGTAATGCAAGCCGTGCGGGCGCAGAACGCCTCGCTGCCGGTGACCGACTTCTACCTCACCGGCTATAGCCTGGGTGCCCTGGATGCGGCATTCGTCAGCAAGCTCGACGAAACCCGCCGCAGCTTCAACTTCAAGAAAGTCTTGCTGCTGAACCCGCCGGTCAACCTCTACACCTCGATCACCAACCTCGACAAGTTGGTGCAGACCGAGGTGAAGGGCATCAACAACACCACCACCTTCTATGAGCTGGTGCTGAACAAGCTGACCCGCTACTTCCAGCAAAAGGGCTACATCGACCTCAACGACGCCCTGCTCTACGACTTCCAGCAATCCAAGCAACACCTGACCAACGAACAGATGGCCATGCTGATCGGCACCTCGTTCCGCTTCTCGGCGGCCGACATCGCCTTCACCTCGGACCTGATCAACCGCCGCGGCCTGATCATCCCGCCGAAGTACCCGATCACCGAAAGCACCAGCCTTACGCCATTCCTCAAGCGTGCGCTGCAGTGCGACTTCGACTGCTACCTCACCGAGCAGGTGATCCCGATGTGGCGCGCCCGCTCCGACGGCGGCAGCCTGCTGCAACTGGTTGACCAGGTCAGCCTGTACGCCCTCAAGGACTACCTGCACGCCAGCCCGAAAATCGCCGTCATGCACAACGCCGACGATGTCATCCTGGGCCCGGGCGACCTCGGCTTCCTGCGTAAAACCTTCGGCGATCGCCTGACCGTCTACCCGCTGGGCGGCCATTGCGGCAACCTCAATTACCGCGTCAACGCCGACGCCATGCTGGAGTTCTTCCGTGGCTAAATATCTTTTGCTGCTCGCCGCGCTGATGTGCGCAGGCGTCGCCAATGCCGACAACAGCAAGGCCCACGAGCCGGTGACGATCGATGCCGATGGCTTCAAGGAGCCGTTGACCAAGCTCAAGTTCAACCCGGGCCTGGACCAGCGCGAATTCGAGCGGTCGTCGCTCACCGCGCTCAACGTGTATGACCCGTTGGAGTCGTGGAACCGCCGCGTCTATCACTTCAACTACCGTTTCGACCAATGGGTGTTCCTGCCCGTAGTCAACGGCTATACCTACGTCACACCAAGCTTCCTGCGCACCGGCGTGAGCAATTTCTTCAACAACCTGGGCGATGTGCCCAACCTGTTGAACAGCCTGTTGCAACTCAAGGGGCATCGCTCCCTGGAAACCACCGGGCGCCTGCTGCTCAACACTACCGTCGGTATTGCCGGCCTGTGGGACCCGGCCACCGCCATGGGCCTGCCGCGCCAAAGCGAAGACTTCGGCCAGACCCTGGGCTTCTACGGCGTACCCGGTGGCGCCTACCTGGTGCTGCCGATCTTCGGCCCGTCAAATCTGCGCGACACCGGCGGCTTGCTGGTGGATTACACCGCGGAGTCCCAGATCAACTTCCTGAACGTCTCCGAAGTCAGCTCCAACCACCCGGAAATCTGGGCCCTGCGTGCCGTGGACAAGCGCTACCAGACCAGCTTCCGCTACGGTCAGATGAACTCGCCGTTCGAGTATGAGAAGGTGCGGTATATCTATACCGAATCGCGCAAGTTGCAGATTGCCGAGTAAACAGCGCGCACAAAAAAGGCCATTCGATTGAATGGCCTTTTTTATCGCGCTGATTTTTAATCTCTTACTCAGCTAATATTTTCTGGAATTTCTCATAATTCATTTGGAGGCACGCCGTAATCGTTCACTCCCCTATCGCCTTGGGTGAACAACTGAATGGACACCAGGATAAAACCAACTACCGGTATCAAAAGCCAAAGGACGTAAGCTCCCGTGACATTTACGTCATGGAGCCGCCGGAAGGTCACTGACAACGCGGGTGGAATCATAAACAACACGTAGATACCAAATGGAACGTAGAACCACGGATTCGAATAAATACCTGCCTGGTTCGCTACCACTACGGAGCCCAACATAACCATTGCGTCCATTACTGCAAACGCCCAATACTCCCGTCTACAGGCTCGCCCACTGAACTTGGCATAGTTTTTTATCGCTTGAAAACACCAGTTCATCCTTAACCCCTTATCGATCCATTTTTTATCGCGCCACTTCACATGAAGAAGCGCGACGCATCCTATAAATGCCTGGAAAACCGAACTGTAGGATTAATCTTAAACAGCGTTTCAAACTCTACTCGATACGAACGAATCAGCGTTTCGCCGCTCGCCATGCTTTGCCAAGTATCGATACAACCGCCAGCACGACGGCCCCGGCAATAATCCCCGCCACCGCATTGAGCACTGTAGGCATCAACCACGCCAGGCCACCGACACTCTGGCTCACCGTCTCGATCCAGTGATGCACCACCGGCACGCCATGGGTGAGGATGCCCCCACCGACCATGAACATCGCCGCCGTGCCGATCACCGACAGGCTCTTCATCATGTACGGCGCCGCACGCAGGATGCCGCCACCGATACTGCGCGCCACCTGGCCGGGCTTCTGCGTGAGCCACAGGCCCAGGTCATCCAGCTTGACGATACCGGCCACCAGCCCATACACGCCCGCCGTCATCACAATGGCGATACCGGACAACACGATCACCTGCTGCGTCAGTTGCGCATCGGCCACGATGCCGAGAGTGATGGCGATGATTTCCGCCGAGAGAATGAAGTCGGTGCGGATCGCGCCTTTGATCTTGTCCTTTTCGAAGGCCACCAGGTCGGTCGCCGGGTCGGCCACGGCTTCGACCAATTGGGCATGTTCGGTTTGATCTTCTGCCTTGCTGTGCAGGAATTTATGCGCGAGTTTTTCGAACCCCTCAAAACACAGATACGCGCCGCCGAGCATCAACAGCGGTGTGACCGCCCAGGGTGCAAACGCGCTGATCAGCAGCGCCGTGGGCACCAGGATCAGCTTATTGACGAACGAGCCCTTGGCCACCGCCCATACCACGGGGATTTCCCGCTCGGCACGCACGCCGCTGACCTGCTGGGCGTTAAGCGCAAGGTCGTCGCCCAGCACGCCGGACGTCTTCTTCGCGGCCATTTTTGTCATCAGGGCGACGTCATCGAGTACCGCGGCGATATCGTCGATCAACACCAACAAGCTGCTTCCTGCCATGAATCGGGCATCCGTATAAAGAAAGATGGCGCGAGCATAACGCGGCGCAAAGCTTTGCGGGCACATTGTTGAGGCTCGCGGATGGCCGGTGCTACCATGCGCAACCGCCGGTCTTGGCAAGGAAGTTCCTGGTTTATGAGCAGCATTCGCGAGCGCAACAAAGAAAAAATCCTGCGGGCGGCCAGCGAGGAGTTTGCCGACAAGGGCTTCGCCGCGACCAAAACCAGCGACATCGCCGCCAAGGCCGGGCTGCCCAAGCCCAACGTCTATTACTACTTCAAATCCAAGGACAACCTCTACCGCGAGGTGCTCGAAAGTATTATCGAGCCGATCCTGGCGGCCTCCACACCGTTCAACCCAGACGGCGCCCCTTCGGTGGTGCTCGGCAACTACATCCGCTCGAAAATCCGCATCTCCCGCGACCTGCCGTTTGCCTCAAAAGTGTTCGCCAGCGAAATCATGCACGGCGCCCCTCACCTGAGCGCCGAGCAGGTCGAACAGCTCAATGCCCAGGCCAGGCACAATATCAAGTGCATCCAGAGCTGGGTGGATCGCGGTTTGATAGCCGCCATTGACCCTCATCACCTGATGTTCAGCATCTGGGCCGCGACCCAGACCTACGCCGATTTCGACTGGCAGATCTCCGCGGTAACCGGCAAGGCCAAGCTGGATGAAGCCGATTATGAAGCGGCGGCGCAGACGATTATCCGGTTGGTGCTCAAGGGCTGCGAGCCGGACTGATACACCGAAGGGCCTTTGCCCATCGGGAGCAAGCCCCTCCCCCATTTGAACGGTGAACACGGTCAAAACTGTGGGAGGGGGCTTGCTCCCGATGAGGTCCTGACAGTCACTCAATACTCAAGCTGACACCCCCGCATCCGCCCGCAACCCCACCCCCTCAATCGCCGTAATCGCACACTGCTCGTCAATATCCGACGTATCCCCGCTGATCCCGATAGCCCCCAGCACCACACCGCCGTGATCGCGAATCAGCACGCCACCCGGCGCCGGCACGACGCTGCCCTGCCCCAGGCTGTTCAGCGCAGCGATAAACGCCGGGCGTTGCTGTGCGTCCAGCGCCAGCAAGCGCGAGCCCTTGCCCAGGGCAATCGCGCCCCAGGCCTTGCCGATGGCAATGTGCGGGCGCAGCAGGCTGGCGCCGTCTTCGCGTTGCAGCGTGATCAAGTGGCCGCCGCTGTCGAGCACGGCGATGGTCAGCGGCGCGGCCGCGATGGTGCGCCCGGCGTTGAGGGCATCGCTGGCCAATTGGCTGGCGAGTTTCAAGGTTAAAGCGCTCATGGTGCCGTCCTTCTTTTGTTATTGAGAATACGGGTGGAGGTCTGTTTGATCAGATGCTCGGCACAACAAATAGAACACAATGATTTATATTTTTGTATACAATATTTTCTCCAACGCCTTCCATCTGTCCAAAAAACGCCTTCCGCCACGCGTAAACACCCATCAATAAAATGAATTGACCTGCGTCGCTTGTCGTGAATACACTTCGACCCAACACCACTTGTATACAATTACAAAACGCAAGAGGCACCAAAACATGAGCAAAATGAGAGCAATCGAAGCCGCCGTCCTTGTCATGCGCCGCGAAGGCGTGGACACCGCCTTCGGTATCCCTGGCGCCGCGATCAACCCCCTGTACTCAGCCTTGCAGAAGGTGGGTGGCATCGATCACGTCCTTGCTCGCCACGTTGAAGGCGCCTCGCACATGGCCGAGGGTTACACCCGCACCAAGGCCGGCAATATCGGCGTGTGCATCGGCACCTCGGGCCCGGCGGGCACCGACATGGTCACCGGCCTGTACAGCGCCTCGGCCGACTCGATCCCGATCCTGTGCATCACCGGCCAGGCGCCGCGTGCCCGCCTGCATAAGGAAGACTTCCAGGCCGTGGACATCACCAGCATCGTCAAGCCGGTGACCAAGTGGGCGACCACCGTCCTCGAACCTGGCCAAGTGCCCTACGCGTTCCAGAAAGCCTTCTATGAGATGCGCTCCGGCCGTCCGGGCCCGGTGCTGATCGACCTGCCGTTCGACGTGCAGATGGCCGAGATCGAATTCGACATCGACGCCTACCAACCGCTGCCATTGGCCAAACCGCTGGCCACCCGCGTCCAGGTGGAAAAAGCCCTGGCCCTGCTCGACACCGCCGAGCGCCCGCTGCTGGTCAGCGGCGGCGGCGTGATCAATGCCAACGCCAGCGAGTTGCTGGTTGAATTTGCCGAACTCACCGGTATCCCGGTGATTCCGACCCTGATGGGCTGGGGCACCCTCCCTGACGACCACCCGTTAATGGTAGGCATGGTCGGCCTCCAGACCTCCCACCGGTATGGCAACGCGACGATGCTCAAGTCGGACATGGTGCTGGGTATCGGTAACCGCTGGGCCAACCGCCACACGGGTTCGGTGGAGGTCTACACCGAGGGGCGTAAATTCATTCACGTCGACATCGAACCGACGCAGATCGGCCGGGTATTCACCCCGGACCTGGGCATCGTTTCCGACGCCGGTTCCGCGCTGACGATGTTTATCGAAGTCGCCCGCGAGTGGAAAGCCGCCGGCAAGCTCAAGGACCGCAGCGCCTGGCTGCATGAGTGCCAACAGCGCAAGGCCACCCTGCACCGCAAGACCCACTTCGACAACGTCCCCGTCAAACCGCAACGCGTGTACGAAGAGATGAACCAGGTGTTCGGAAAAGACACCTGCTACGTCAGCACCATCGGCTTGTCGCAGATTGCCGGCGCGCAATTCCTGCATGTCTACAAGCCGCGCCACTGGATCAACTGCGGCCAGGCAGGTCCCTTGGGCTGGACCATCCCCGCCGCGCTCGGCGTGGTCAAGGCCGACCCGAGCCGCAAGGTAGTGGCGTTGTCCGGCGACTACGATTTCCAGTTCATGATCGAAGAACTGGCCGTGGGCGCACAGTTCAAGCTGCCGTACATCCACGTGGTGGTGAACAACTCCTACCTGGGGCTGATCCGCCAGGCCCAGCGCGGGTTTGAAATGGACTACTGCGTGCAGCTGTCTTTCGACAACCTCAACGCGCCGGAACTCAACGGTTATGGCGTCGACCACGTCGCCGTCGCCGAAGGTCTGGGTTGCAAGGCCCTGCGCGTGTTCGAACCGGGCCAGATCCAGCCGGCGTTACGCAAAGCCCAGGCGATGATCGAAGAGTTCAAGGTGCCGGTGATCGTGGAGATCATCCTGGAGCGCGTGACCAATATTTCGATGGGCACCGAAATCAACGCCGTCAACGAATTTGAAGACCTGGCACTGGTCGGCAACGATGCGCCCACTGCCATATCCCTGCTCGATTAAGGAGAACCCTATGCCACGTTTTGCCGCCAACCTGTCCATGCTGTTTACCGAGCAGGACTTCCTCGCCCGCTTCAAAGCGGCCGCCGAGGCCGGGTTCGAGGGTGTGGAATACCTGTTCCCGTATGAGTTCAGCTCCGCCGAGATCAAGGCGCAACTCGATGCCAATGGCCTGACCCAGGTGCTGTTCAACCTGCCGGCCGGGGACTGGGCCAAAGGCGAGCGCGGCCTGGCGTGCCATCCGGACCGGGTCGAGGAGTTCCGCGCCGGGGTCAAGCTGGCCATCGCCTACGCCCAGGTTTTGGGTAACACCCAGATCAACTGCCTGGCGGGCATTCGGCCAGAGGGGGTGGATGATCAAATGCTGCAAAAGACCTTCGTCGCCAACCTCAAATACGCCGCCGACAAACTGCAAGCGGCGGGTATCAAGCTGGTGATGGAGGCGATCAACACCCGCGACATTCCAGGCTTTTACCTGAATAACACGGCGCAGGCCCTGTCGATTCGCGAGCAGGTGGGCAGTGACAACCTGTTCCTGCAATACGACCTCTATCACATGCAAATCATGGAAGGTGACCTGGCCCGCACCCTGTCCGCGCACCTGGGTGAGATCAATCACGTCCAACTGGCCGACAACCCCGGCCGCAACGAGCCGGGGACCGGGGAGATCAACTACCGCTTCCTGTTCGAGCATTTGGACCGCATTGGCTACACCGGCTGGGTCGGCTGCGAGTACAAGCCGTTGACCACCACCGAAGCGGGACTGGGTTGGCTCAAAACCCATAACGCCATCTAACAAACACAACACAAAGCCCAATGTGGCAGGGGGCTTGCCCCCGAGGGGTCTCTGATTCAACAGGTGTGTCGGCTGGTACACCGCTATCGGGAGCATGCCCCCTCCCACAGGGGACCTGCGGTGTCATTACAAGAGGATTTCATCATGGCTAAAATCGGCTTTATCGGCACCGGCATCATGGGCGAACCCATGGCCGCGAACCTGCAAAAAGCAGGTCACCAACTGTTTCTGTCCGAACATCACGGCAAGGCTCCGCAAGCGCTGATCGACGCCGGCGCCGTGGCCCTCGCCACCCCGCAACATGTCGCGCAGGAAGCCGAGTTCATCATCGTCATGGTGCCCGACACTCCGCAGGTGGAGGACGTGCTCTTCCGCGCCGATGGCGTGGCTGCCGGCCTGTCGCCAAACAAGGTGGTGATCGACATGAGTTCGATCTCCCCCACCGCCACCAAGGCCTTCGCCGAGAAGATCAACCAGCACGGCGCGCAGTACCTCGATGCGCCGGTGTCCGGCGGTGAAGTCGGCGCCAAGGCCGGCACCTTGAGCATTATGGTCGGTGGCGAGCCGCGGACCTTCGAACGCGCCCTCGCGTTATTGCAGAGCATGGGCAAGAACATCACCCTGGTCGGCGGCAATGGCGACGGCCAGACCGCCAAGGTCGCCAACCAGATCATCGTCGCGCTGAACATCCAGGCGGTGGCCGAAGCGCTGCTGTTCGCCGCCAAGAACGGCGCCGACCCGGCCAAGGTGCGTGAAGCGCTGATGGGTGGCTTTGCCTCGTCGAAGATCCTGGAAGTGCATGGCGAACGCATGATCAAAGGCACGTTCGATCCGGGCTTTCGCATCAACCTGCACCAGAAGGATCTGAACCTGGCCCTGGCCGGTGCCAAGGAGTTGGGAATCAACCTGCCGAACACCGCCGGCACCCAGCAGGTGTTCAGCACCTGCGCGGCAATTGGCGGCGGTAACTGGGACCACTCGGCGCTGATCAAGGGCCTGGAGCATATGGCGAATTTTTCGATTCGCGATCAGTAATCCCCTTTGGAATGCAATCAACTGTGGAAGGCGGTTTGGCCCCTCCCACAGTTGATCCCATTCCACGTCTGAAAATGGCTGCACATCTAATAACAAAAATCCTCGGGAGCCCGCTTATGTCGGTCGATCCGCAACACCTGCTTCGCGAGCTGTTTGCCACAGCCATCGACGCCGCCCATCCCCGCCGAGTGCTTGAACCTTTTCTGCCCGCCGACCGCAGCGGCCGGGTGATCGTAATCGGCGCAGGCAAGGCGGCGGCCGCCATGGCACTCGTCGTCGAAAGTTGCTGGCAGGGTGAAGTCACTGGCCTGGTGGTCACCCGCTACGGCCACGGCGCGCCGTGCAAAAAAATTGAAGTGGTGGAAGCCGCGCACCCGGTTCCCGATGCCGCCGGCCTGGCCGTGGCCACCCGCGTGTTGGCGTTGATCAGTAACCTTGGCGAAGACGACCGCGTGATTTTCCTGCTCTCCGGTGGCGGCTCGGCGCTGCTGGCGCTGCCCGCCGAAGGCATCACCCTGGCCGACAAACAAACCCTCAACAAAGCCCTGCTCAAGTCCGGCGCGACCATCGGCGAGATGAATTGCGTGCGCAAGCACCTCTCGGCGATCAAAGGCGGCCGGTTGGCCAAAGCGGCGTGGCCGGCGACGGTGTACACCTACGCGATCTCCGATGTGCCGGGCGACCAGGCCACGGTGATCGCCTCCGGCCCTACCGTCGGCGACCCAAGCACCTCGCAACAGGCGCTGGCGATTCTCAAGCGCTACGGCATTGAGGCTCCGGCGTCAGTGCGCAGTTGGTTGCAGAATCCGGCCTCGGAAACCGTCAAGCCCGGTGACCCGGTGCTCGCCCGCAGCCACTTCCAATTGATCGCCCGCCCTCAGCAATCCCTGGAAGCGGTGGCGGTCAAAGTGCGTCAGGCCGGCTTCAGCCCGCTGATCCTCGGCGACCTGGAAGGCGAAGCGCGGGACGTGGCCAAGGTGCACGCCGGGATCGCCCGGCAAATCGTGCAGCACGGCCAGCCGTTGGCGGCGCCGTGCGTGATCCTTTCCGGCGGTGAAACCACGGTGACCGTGCGCGGCAACGGCCGTGGCGGGCGCAACGCCGAATTCCTGCTGAGCCTCACCGACAGCCTCAAGGGCTTGCCCGGCGTGTATGCCCTGGCCGGCGATACCGACGGCATCGACGGCTCGGAAGACAACGCCGGCGCAATCATGACCCCGTGCAGTTATTCGCGCGCCGAGGCCTTGGGCCTGAGCGCCGCTGATGAGCTGGACAACAACAACGGCTACGGCTATTTCGCCGCGCTCGACGGCTTGATCATCACCGAGCCGACCCGCACCAACGTCAACGATTTTCGCGCCATCCTGATCCTTGAGACTGCCAACCATGACGCCTGACAAGAAGGTCAAAATCCTGGCCACCCTGGGCCCGGCCACCGACGGGGTCGACGCCATCCGCGAACTGGTGGAAGCCGGGGTGAATATCTTTCGCCTCAACTTCAGCCACGGCGACCACGCCGACCATGCCCGGCGTTATCAGTGGATCCGCCAGGTGGAGCGCCAGCTCAATTACCCGCTGGGCATTCTCATGGACCTGCAAGGGCCCAAACTGCGGGTCGGGCGTTTCGCCAAGGGCAAGGTGCAACTGGTGCGCGGCCAGGCGTTGCGCCTGGACCTGGATGAAACCCCAGGCGACCAGCGCCGGGTCAACCTGCCCCATCCGCAGATCATCGCGGCCCTGGAGCCGGGCATGGACCTGCTGCTCGACGATGGCAAGTTGCGCCTGCGGGTGATGACCAAGCATGCCGATGCCATCGACACCACGGTGCTCAATGGCGGCGAACTGTCTGATCGCAAAGGCGTGAACGTCCCACAAGCGTTGTTGGAACTGAGCCCACTGACCGCCAAGGACCGACGTGACCTGAGCTTCGGCCTGGAGCTGGGTGTGGACTGGGTAGCGCTGTCATTCGTGCAACGCCCGGAAGACATTCGCGAAGCCCGCGAGTTGATCGGTGACAAGGCGTTTCTGATGGCCAAGATCGAGAAACCTTCGGCCGTGCAGCGCCTGCGGGAAATCGCCGAACTGAGCGACGCGATCATGGTGGCCAGAGGCGACCTGGGCGTGGAAGTGCCGGCCGAGAGCGTCCCGCAGATCCAGAAAGACATCATCCGCACCTGCCGCCAATTGGGTAATCCGGTGGTGGTGGCCACGCAGATGCTCGAATCCATGCGCTTTTCACCCGCGCCGACCCGCGCCGAAGTCACCGATGTGGCCAACGCGGTGGCCGAAGGCGCGGACGCGGTGATGCTCTCGGCGGAAACCGCATCGGGCGAGTACCCGCTGGAAGCCGTGCAGATGATGAGCAAGATCATTCGCCAAGTGGAGCGTGGGCCGGATTACCAGGCTCAACTGGACGTCAGCCGCCCAAAAGCCGATGCGACAGTCTCGGACGCGATCAGCTGTGCGATCCGCCGCATCAGCAGCATCCTGCCGGTAGCCGTGCTGGTGAACTACAGCGAGTCGGGCAACTCCAGCCTGCGCGCGGCGCGAGAGCGGCCGGTGGCGCCGATCCTCAACCTTACGCCGAACCTGTCCACGGCACGCCGCTTGAGCGTGGCGTGGGGCGTGCATTCGGTGGTCAATGACCGGCTGCGCCAGGTGGATGAAGTGTGTTCCACCGCGCTGGAAATCGCCCAGGCCCAGGGCATGGCGCAGCGCGGGGATACGTTGGTGATTACCGCCGGGGTGCCGTTCGGGCAGTTGGGGTCGACCAACTCGCTGCGTATCGAGACGCTGATTTAGCGCCGGTAAGGGCCTTATCGGGAGCAAGCCCCCTCCCACACTGGACTGTTTTCACACCTATGAATGTGAACCCAATCAAGTGTGGGAGGGGGGCTTGCTCCCGATGAGGGCAACTCGGTCTCACTGACAACCCATCATGCACAACCCAACCTGCCCCGACTGGGCCGAAGCCCTGCTCAACGGTTTCAGCCAGATTTTCCTGCAGCGCCACCCGCTGTGTGGCCTGCTGTGCCTGCTGGCGATCCTGATCTGCGCCCCGGCCGTGCTTGGCGGTGCGCTGCTGGGTGGGCTGGCGGGGCTGCTCACCGCTCAGCGCCGGGGCTATCCCAAGGCTGAACGCCAGGCGGGTCTATATAGCTACAACGGCGTATTGCTGGGCGTATTGATCAGCCAGCACTTTACCTGGTCAGCCTTGGTGCCGCCGTTGATCCTGGCGTGCGGCGGCCTGAGTGCGATCCTCACACGACAGTGGCTAAAACGCGCGCCACATCCCGAGAACCTGCCCGCCTACACCGCGCCGTTTGTCCTGCTGGGGTGGCTGCTGTTGGGCAGCATCCCGCCACCCCCGGTCGCCTTCAGCGAACCCGAGGTCTTGACCCTGCTCGCTGCGCCTCTCACCGGCCTGGCGCAAGTCATGCTGCTGGACCAGCCCCTGGCCGGCGCCTTGATTGCCATCGGCCTGTGGCTGGCCGACCGGCGCGCCGCCGCGTGGGCACTGGCCGGTGCGATCAGCGGCGTGTCGGCCGGCCTGCTGCTGGGCGATAACACCGCTACCCTGTTGGGCCTGCACAGCTACAACCCGGCCCTCGCGGCCCTGGCCTTGAGCCCGGCACGCCGCCAACCCTGGTTGCCACTGCTCGGCATCCTGCTGGCGATTCTGCTTACGCCGGGCTTTGCCAGCCTGCCCGTGCCGGCGCTCACCGCGCCGTTTATCCTCGCCTGCTGGCTGGTGCGCGCCGGCCGCCGAGTGCTTGCGCAACCGCGCATGGACAGCCCCTTCGAATCGCCCTAGGCTTGCTCGATATTCGATTCGGGCGGGACTTATGGACAGCAACAACGACTGGCGCCAGCGCCTCTACGTCATGGTTTTTCAGAGCGATACGCCGGCTGGGCGGCGCTTTGACGGCATCCTGCTGCTGATCATCCTGGCCAGCCTTGTGATCGTGATGCTCGACAGCATCGACCAGATCCACCAGAACTACGCGGATGTGCTGGCGTATATCGAGTGGGGCTTCACCGTGATTTTCCTGATCGAGTACGGGCTGCGCCTGTATTGCTCGCCCAAGCCGTTGCGCTATGCCTTCAGCTTTTACGGGCTGGTGGATTTGCTGGCCATCGTGCCCGGCATCCTCGCCCTGTATTACAGCGACGCTCAATACCTGCTGATCATCCGCATCATCCGCATGCTGCGTATCTTCCGCGTGCTCAAGCTCAGCCCGTACCTCAAGCAGGCCAACTACCTGATGGCGGCGCTGCGCGGCAGCAAGCAGAAGATCGTGGTGTTCCTGGTCAGCGTGTGCACCCTGGTCACGGTGTTCGGCACCTTGATGTATGTAATCGAAGGCCCGCAACACGGGTTTACCAGCATCCCCAAGGGCATCTACTGGGCCATCGTCACCCTGACCACCGTGGGCTTTGGCGATATCGTGCCCAAAACCCCGCTGGGCCAGGTGATTTCGTCGCTGGTGATGATCACCGGTTACTCGATCATCGCGGTACCCACCGGGATTTTTACCGCCGAACTGGCCAGTGCCATGCGCGGCGAGCAGTTGCAAACCGATTGCCCGGTGTGCAAAAAAAACAGCCATGAGCCCAGCGCGGCATTCTGTTCACGCTGCGGCAGCAATCTGTTTAAGAAAGTGGAATAAGCAAAGTTCTTTTTAATCTTTAAGCGACTATGGCGCCCCGGCTATAGTCGCTGGCAAATGGCCTTACCCTTCTCTCGAACAACAAGGAATGAGCAGTGAAAAAAATCCTCAGCGCCTCTCTATTGGCCGCCGGCCTGGCCCTGGCGGGCTCCGCCCAGGCAGCGACCACCCTGCTCAACGTCTCCTACGACGTGATGCGCGATTTCTACAAGGACTACAACGCCGCCTTCCAAAAGCACTGGGAGGCCGAGCACCCGGACGACAAGCTGACGGTGCAGATGTCCTTCGGCGGCTCCAGCAAACAAGCGCGCTCAGTGATCGACGGCCTGCCGGCTGACGTGATCACCATGAACATGGCCACCGACATCAACGCCCTGGCCGATAACGGCAAACTGGTGCCGGACAACTGGGTCACGCGCCTGCCGGACAACAGCGCGCCGTTCACCTCGGCCACTGTGTTTATCGTGCGCAAGGGCAACCCAAAAGCCCTGAAAGACTGGCCGGACCTGCTCAAGGATGGCGTGCAGGTGATCGTGCCCAACCCGAAGACTTCGGGTAACGGCCGCTACACCTACCTGTCGGCCTGGGGCTATGTGCTCAAGAACGGCGGCGATGAAGAAAAGGCCAAGGCCTTCGTGGGCAAACTGTTCAAGCAGGCGCCTGTGCTCGACACCGGCGGCCGCGCCGCCACCACCACGTTCATGACCAACCAGATCGGCGACGTACTGGTGACGTTCGAGAACGAGGCCGAAATGATCGCCCGGGAGTTCGGCCGTGATCAGTTCGAAGTGATCTACCCAAGCGTCTCCGCCGAAGCCGAGCCACCGGTGTCGGTGGTCGACAAAGTGGTCGATAAGAAAGGCACCCGCGCCGCCGCCGAAGACTACCTGAAGTACCTGTGGTCGCCACAGGGCCAGGAAATCGCCGCCAACAACTACCTGCGCCCACGTGACCCGAAGGTGCTGGCCAAGTACACCGACCGTTTCCCCAAAGTCGACTTCCTGTCGGTGGAGAAGACCTTTGGTGACTGGCGCACCGTGCAGAAGACCCACTTCAATGACGGCGGGGTGTTTGACCAGATTTACTCCGGTCAATAACTGACAAAACGCGGTAAACCTGTGGGAGGGGGCTTGCTCCCGATAGCGGTGGATCAGTCAATACTGCGTTGACTGATACTCCGCTATCGGGAGCAAGCCCCCTCCCACATTTGGTTTTTGTGTAGTTGTTTCTGAATGTATCATCGCCCTGCATAAGTGATATCACCACAAACGGCCTACTCAGCATGGAGCCTTGTCTTTACTCTCGCTCGCCATCTTCCTTCGCTTTTATGAGAACACCATGAACGCAACTTCCCACGCTACAACCACCATGACCCGAGGCATGGTGATGCTGTTTGCGTTTTGCTGCGGCGCGATTGTCGCCAACATTTACTACGCGCAGCCGATCATCGAATTGATCGCCCCGGACATCGGCCTCACGCCGGCAATGGCCAGCCTGATCGTGTCGCTGACGCAGATCGGCTATGCGTTGGGCTTGTTCTTCCTGGTGCCGTTGGGCGACCTGCTGGAAAACCGCAAGCTGATGATCCTCACTACCGTCGTGGCGATTGCCAGCCTGTTGGGCGCTGCATTTACCGAGCAGCCGAACCTGTTTTTGCTGGTGTCATTACTGATCGGCTTCAGTTCGGTGTCGGTACAGATCCTGATCCCGCTGGCCGCGCACCTGGCACCCGCCGAATCCCGTGGCCGGGTGGTCGGTAGCATCATGGGCGGCCTGCTGCTCGGTATCCTGCTGGCACGCCCGGTGTCCAGCGTGGTGGCGGATCACTTCGGTTGGCGTGCAATGTTCATGGCCGCCGCGGCGTTGATGGCGTTCATCAGCGTGGTGCTGATGCTGACCATTCCCAAGCGCCAACCCGACCACAGCGCCAGCTACGGCCAGTTGCTGGGCTCGCTGGGCACCCTGTTGCGTCGCCAGCCGGTATTGCGCCAGCGCGCGTTTTACCAAGGCTGCATGTTTGCCGCCTTCAGCCTGTTCTGGACCGCAGCCCCGCTGGAACTGGCGCGCAATCATGGCCTGAGCCAAAGCGAGATCGCCCTGTTTGCCCTGGTCGGTGCCCTGGGCGCTGTCGCTGCGCCCATCGCCGGGCGCCTGGCCGATGCCGGCCACACTCACCGTGCTTCGCTGCTGGCCATGCTGTTTGCGGCGCTGAGCTTCCTGCCGGCCTTCATACACCCGCTGTTCAGTGTGATCGGCCTGGCGGTGACCGGCGTGGTGCTGGACTTCTGCGTGCAGATGAACATGGTCATCGGCCAACGCGCCGTCTACGCCCTTGACGCCCACAGCCGCAGCCGCCTGAACGCGCTGTACATGACCAGCATCTTCATCGGCGGCGCCTTCGGTTCGGCGATTGCCAGCAGTGTGTATGAACACGGCGGCTGGCTGGGGGTAGTGGTGGTGGGCAGTGCGTTGCCGCTGGTGGCGTTGTGGCGGTTCTTCAGTGCGTCACGGCAGACGGTTACGGCAGTGGCCTGATCGCAACTCCCACCGAGCTCGCATCAGGAGCGGACCAACTGTTGGCTGAGACTTCATCACGTCCGACAGTTGATCCAAGCTCCGTCAGGCTACGCCCCTAGCCCAGGCAGCAGAGCAAACGCTCGACCGCGTGCTCCAGCGGGCCGGAGTTATCCAGCACGCACAACCCCGCGCCATTGGCGGCGATCAGTTCCTCGGTGAACCGTGTGTTGCGCGCCAGGCGTTCCTCGATATCCGCCAGCGACTCACGCCCGCGCGCGAGCAAGCGCTGGCGCAATACGGTTTGATCCACCGTCAGCAACAGCACCAGCAACGTCGGGTAACGCTCGCGGGTTTGCGCCAGGTGCGCGCGGGAGCCATTGACCAACACGTCCTCCCCCGCCGCCAGCCATTCGTCAATCGCCTTGGGAATGCCGTAGCACAGGCCGTTGGCCTGCCAGCTGAGGGCAAATGCGCCCTCGGCCTCCATCACCGCAAACTGCGTCGGGCTCACGCCCTGGGCGGCTTCGCCTACCGCCTCCGGCGAACGCGTGATCACCCGGCGCGCAATGCGGCAGCCACGCTCGGCCAACCGTGGGCGTGCCGCGTCCAGCAGGCTGTCCTTGCCCGAACCCGAAGGCCCGATGAGATAGATCAACCTGCCTGCCATCACCACACTCTCTTTGCTTGTTTTCAGACTTCTTGGACCACGGCGCTGGGTAGTCGGCACGGAAAAGTTCACCCAGCACGCGCTCGGAAGCCAGGCCCGCGGCGGCCACATTACCGGAGTGCGACATGCCGTGCATCACGTTCTGCGTATACGCAAAGGGGGGCTTGCCCCGTGGCGATGGCGATTGGATGTCCCCTGTGGGAGGGGCGGTGCCACTTGCTCCCGATATCGGTGTGGTAGCCCGGTTCCTTCATAGATCCCCAAAACGCTCAAGGGCGTTTTTTTGCGCGGGCTGCTTTGTGGCGGCTGTGCATGGGAGGCTTCGGCCTGCCGGGTTTCTATGACCGGTCTACCACCCCGTGTACAGTCGCCTCCTTACATCGTGTGGTAGCGAAATGGAGGTGCTCATTCATAGGAGCTTCGCCATGAAAAAGTTACTTCGAGTCCCCCACCATCCGCCTCGGATGACACCCCGCAACCCCCAGCCGACGTCATCTTCGGCGTCCGCCCCGGTCTCGGCACCGAAACAGGCCTGAGCAATGCCGCATTTTGACCCCGGTGTTTGGAAGGATGCATTTCACAGATATTAAAAAGGCGACCTCGTGGAGGTCGCCTTTTGTCATTGCGCGTACTGCTTGCTCAACCCCGGCGGTACGCCCTGCACGTCGGTGTCTTCCCACGGGCCGTTCGGGCTGATGGAGCGGCTCCAGCCGTTGCTCCAGCGGTAATAGGTGCGCTGGCGGTAGAAGGTGTCCGGCTGGTCGTCGAGCACGTAGACCTGCATCTTGCCGTCCCAATGGCTGGCGGCGCCGGGCGGTGGGGCGAATGTCGGCGATTTGGTCGGTAGCGGTTTTGGCGCCGGAGTGACTGGGCCGGAAGGTTGTTTGCTCGGCTGGCTGGACGGGCCCGACGGCGGGATGGTGGGGCCGGTGGGGCTCGGAGGTGGCCGGTGGACCGCACAGGCACTCAGGCCTAATACGAGGCTGAGCAGGGTAATGCGTGCGAATGCGGTCATGGTGTTTCCTCGAATTACTGGTCCGGACTGTCGATGGTCAGTTGCTGCTGCGCAGTGGTGCTGCTGGCCAGGGGTTGGCTGCGGCCGATCCACTCGCCCTTGGTCGGCTGACCGGCCCGGGAGATGCGCGCAACCAGTTGGACTTCAGGGAAGTTGGACAGTTTCAACTGCGGCATCATTGCGTCGGCATCGCCCAGTTCGACGGTGATGGGCAACTCGGCAACGGTGACGCGTTTAGCCGCCAACGGCGCCGGCGGGCCGCTGACGGCGCGGGCGAAGATGAATACGCTGTCGGTCGGCAGGGCGTTGGCCTTCACGTTGGCGGCCAGGTCCACGCGCACTTTAAGCCGCGCCTTTTGTGCGACGGTGCCGCCGCTCTCTTTGAGTTTTTCCGTCGCACGATCGATGCCGCCTTGCAGCGCAGCGCGGGAATTATCCTGCGCGGGTAACTGCGCCAGCAGGCGGCCCCAGTAATCAATCGCGTCCTGATAACGCTGGCCTTCAAAGGCGGCAATGCCCAGTAGACCCAAGCTGGTGACTTCGTTCGGGTCAAGCTTCAACGCTTCATCGGTCAGCGCCTGCACGTTGGGCGACCACTGTTTGTTGTCGGCAAAGTACTGCGCCTGGGCCCATTGGCCGAGCAGTTCCGGCTGGCGACCGGCCAGGGCCACGGTGCGTTCGAAGACCTTGGCGGCATCGGCGGCACGGTCCTGGGCCATATACGCGCGGCCAAGGAAGTACAGGCCTTCGGCCGAGTCCGGCTGGGCGGCGGCGGCGCGCTCCAGGCGCTGGGTCATGTCTTGCAGGGACACCGGCGGCTGGGAGAATTCGCGAGTCAGTTCGACCTTGTCGCTGGCGCCGAAGTGCAGGTAGAGCCCCAGGCCCAACACGGGCACCAGCACGGCGGCGAGCAATGGCAGCGGTTTGCCCAGGCGCGATTCGCGGGGTTTTTCCATGCCTTCGGTATCGGCGAGCAATTCGCGGGCGGCTTCGGCGCGGCCGGTGTCGAGTTGCGCGGCGTTCAATACGCCTTCGTCCTGCTGCATTTGCAATTCGGCGACGCGCTCTTGATACAGCGCCACGTTCAGCGCGGTACGATCCTCTTCACGCTGGGCACGACGGCCGCGCAACACAGGGATCAACAGGAAACTCAGGGCAATCAGAAGCAGCAAGCCGGCTGCGAGCCAGAAATCAATCATCAGTCTTGGTGTCCAGCAATTGGTCGAGACGTTTGCGTTCTTCAGGGGACAGCGCGTCACTGCCATCGGCAGGCGCGGCGCGGCGGCGGCGGACGATCACGGCCATCACCACCACACCGGCCAGCAGCAGCCCGGCGGGGCCAAACCAGAGCAGCGCGGTCTTGCCGGTAAGCGCCGGTTTGTAACGCACGAAATCACCGTAGCGGTCGACCATGAAGTCGATGATCTGCTGGTTGTTCTTGCCCTCCCCCAGCATGCGGAAGATCTCTTTGCGCAGGTCGGCGGCGATGGGGGCGTTGGAGTCGGCAATGTCCTGGTTCTGGCACTTGGGGCAGCGCAGTTCCTTGGTCAGGTCGCGAAAGCGCTCACGCTCGGCGTCGTTGGCGAATTCATAGGTGTCGATGGCGGCGTGGGCCACACCGACCAGCCCCAGGGCCAGGACAGCAGCGGCTAACAGACGCTTCATGGCTTGGCCTCATCGACCAGCGCCTGGTACTTGGCGGCCAGTTGCTCGCGCCACACCACTTCGTCGATCACGCCCACGTATTTGTCGCGGATCACGCCCTTGGCATCAATAAAGAAGGTTTCCGGCGCGCCGTACACGCCCAGGTTCAAACCGAGGTTGCCGTCTTCATCGCGGATATCCAACTGGTACGGGTTGTGGAACTCCGCCAGCCATTTCAGGGCCGCCGCGTTGTCGTCCTTGTAGTTGATGCCGTAGATCACCACGCCTTTGTCGGCCAGTTTGTTCAGCACGGGGTGCTCGACGCGGCAGGAGATGCACCAGGTGCCCCACACGTTGACCAGCGCCGGTTTGCCCAAGAGGTCAGCACGGGTCAGGGTTTTGTCGCCCTGCACGTTGGGCAGCGAAAACTCGGGGAACGGCTTGCCGATCATTGCCGACGGCAACTCGGCCGGGTCCAGGTACAAGCCGCGATAGAGGAACACCGCCACCACCAGAAACGCCGCCAGCGGCAACACCATCAACCAACGCTTCATACCGCCGCTCCCATGCCGAGGGCGTCACGCACCCGGCTCTTGACCTTGACCCGATAACGCCGGTCCAGCGCCGCGAGCAACCCACCAAACCCGGTAAGCAAGCCGCCGAACCAGATCCAGCGTACAAACGGTTTTACATGTACGCGCACCGCCCAGGCACCCTCGCCCAGCGGCTCGCCCAATGCCACATACAGGTCACGGGTGAAACCGGCGTCGATACCCGCCTCGGTCATCATCGAACTCTGCACGGTGTACAGGCGTTTTTCCGGGTGCAGCACGGCGATTTCCTTACCGTTGCGTACTACGCGCACGGTGCCTTTGTCTGACGTGAAGTTAGGCCCCTCGAAGTGCTTGGCGCCTTCGAAGATGAACTGATAGCCGGCCAGGTCCATGGACTCGCCCGGCGCCAGGCGCAGGTCGCGCTCGGCACTGTTCTGGCTGGAGAGCACCACGCCCAGGGCGCATACGGCGATGCCGAGGTGGGCGATTTGCATGCCCCAGTAACTGCGGGTCAGCGTCGGCAGCCCTTTGATCAGGCCTTTGTGGCGGGTCTTGTCGGCGATATCACGCACGCCGGCCAGCAACACCCAGGCCGCCAGCAGGAACGTGGCCAGTACCGCCCAGTTGAAATCGCCATAGGCCACGCCGGCGATCACCGCCAGGGCAACACTGCCCAACAGCACCGGCATCAGCATGCCGGCCAGCCATTTCACCGGGGTGTCTTTCCAGCGCACCAGCACGCCCACCGCCATCACCACCATCAACAGGCCCATCAACGGAATAAACAACGCGTTGAAATACGGCGGGCCGACGGACAACTTGGCGCCGCTCAAGGCATCCAGCACCAGCGGGTACAAGGTGCCAAGCAAAATCATCGACGCGGCCACCACCAGCACCAGGTTATTGCCCAGCAACAGGGTTTCCCGCGACCACAGGTTGAAGCCCACCTGACTCTTGACCACCGGCGCGCGCAGTGCGAACAGGGTCAGCGAACCGCCCACCACAAACAGCAGGAATATCAGGATAAACACGCCGCGCGCGGGGTCGGAGGCAAACGCATGGACCGAGGTCAACACGCCCGAACGCACGAGGAAGGTGCCGAGCAGGCTGAGGGAAAACGCCGCGATGGCGAGCAACACGGTCCAGCTTTTGAACACGCCGCGTTTTTCGGTGACGGCCAGCGAGTGAATCAGCGCCGTGCCCACCAGCCAGGGCATGAACGAGGCGTTTTCCACCGGGTCCCAGAACCACCAACCGCCCCAGCCGAGTTCGTAGTAGGCCCACCACGAGCCGAGGGTGATGCCGATACCGAGGAAGGCCCAGGCGACGATGGTCCACGGCCGCGACCAGCGCGCCCATGCTGCGTCAAGACGCCCGCCCAGCAAGGCGGCGATGGCAAACGCGAAGGCCACCGAGAAACCCACGTAACCCATGTAGAGCATCGGCGGGTGCACGATCAGGCCGATGTCTTGCAGCAAGGGGTTGAGGTCATGCCCGTTGGCCGGGATCTGCGGCAGGATGCGGCTGAAGGGGTTGGAGGTCATGATCAGGAACAGCAGGAAACCGATGCTGATCATGCCCATCACCGCCAGTACCCGCGCCAGCATCACCTGCGGCAGTTGGCGCGAGAACACCGACACGGCGAAGGTCCAGCCGCCGAGGATCAGCGCCCACAGCAGCAACGAGCCTTCGTGGGCGCCCCACACGGCGCTGAACTTGTAGTACCACGGCAGCGCGCTGTTGGAGTTATTGGCGACATAGGCGACGGAAAAGTCGTCGGTCATGAAAGCGTAGGTCAGGCAGCCAAACGCGAACAGCAGGAAGGCGAACTGGCCCCAGGCGGCCGGCTGCGCCAGGCTCATCCACAGGCGGTCGCCACGCCAGGCGCCGAGCAACGGCACCACGGCCTGTACGATGGCGAAGCACAGCGCGAGGATCATCGCCAACTGGCCCAATTCGGGAATAAACAATGCGGGCATCATCACTCAGCCCTCCTTCGCGGGTGTTGGCGCGGATTGGCCGCTGTCCTTGAGCGCCTTGGTGACCTCCGGCGGCATGTATTTTTCATCGTGCTTGGCCAGCACTTCATCGGCCACCACCACGCCGTCGGCGTTGAGCTTGCCCAGGGCGACGATGCCCTGGCCTTCGCGGAACAGGTCCGGGAGGATGCCCCGGTAGGTGATGGTCACAGCCTTGTTGAAGTCGGTGACCACGAAGGTCACGTCCAGGGAGTCGCCGGAGCGCTTGAGCGAGCCCTTCTCGACCATGCCGCCGGCGCGGATGCGGGTATCGACAGGCGCTTCGCCATTCGCGATCTGGGTCGGGGTGTAGAACAGATTGATGTTCTGCTGCAGGGCGCTCAGGGCCAGGGCCACGGCAATGCCGACGCCGGCCATGATGGCGAGGATGATCAACAGACGCTTTCTACGCAGCGGATTCACTTTTCGGTCTCCCGGCGCAGACGACGCGCCTCTTGTTGCAGGTAACGCTTGCGGGCCAGGATCGGCGCGGCGACGTTGAGGGCCAGCACCGCCAGGCAGATGCCATAGGCCGTCCAGACATACAGGCCATGGTGGCCCATGGCGAGAAAATCACTGAAAGAAGCAAAACTCATCCGCGCACTCCCAGGCTGCTTTGCACGTGGGCCTTGACCCAACTGGTGCGGGCTTCACGCTTGAGCACTTCGAGGCGCATGCGCATCAGCAGCACCGCCCCGAAGAAGCAGTAGAACCCCAGCACCATCAGCAGCAGCGGTGCCCACATCTCCACGGGCATCGCCGGTTTTTCGGTGAGGGTGAACGTGGCGCCCTGGTGCAGGGTGTTCCACCACTCCACCGAGTATTTGATGATCGGGATGTTGATCACACCAACAATCGCCAGCACCGCGCAGGCCTTGGCGGCGCTGTCACGATTGCTGATCGCGTTGCCCAGGGCAATCAGACCGAAGTACAGGAACAGCAGGATCAACATGGACGTTAGTCGCGCATCCCACACCCACCATGAACCCCAGGTAGGTTTGCCCCAGATAGCGCCGGTGACCAGCGCCACGGCCGTCATCCACGCACCGATAGGCGCCGCGCATTGCAGGGCCACGTCGGCCAGTTTCATCTTCCACACCAGGCCGACGATGCCGCACACCGCCAGCATCACGTAGCAGGACTGGGCCAGCATCGCGGCGGGCACGTGGATATAGATGATGCGAAAGCTATTGCCTTGCTGGTAGTCCGGCGGCGCAAAGGCCAGGCCCCAGACCAGGCCGATGCCGATCAGCAACACGGCGGCGACGCTCAACCATGGCAGCAGCTTGCCGCTGATGCCGTAAAACCATTTGGGCGAGCCGAGCTTGTGAAACCAGGTCCAGTTCATTGCTGTTTCTCACGGTTGCTTCTTGTCGTTGCAAGAAGCGTAGGGTCTTTACTGGCCAGGCGTGCAAAGCCTGACCAGACCTCATTATTCGCCGACGCTGATCTTCAGGCCGGCCGCTATGGCAAAGGGTGTCAGGGTTACCGCCAGGGCGGTCAGGCTGCCAAGCCACAGGAGGTAACCGGTCGCCGGCATGCCCATGAGCGCGGCTTGCAAAGCGCCGCTGCCGAGGATCAGTACCGGGATGTACAAAGGCAGAATCAACAAGGCCAGCAACAGGCCGCCGCGCTTCAAACCCACGGTCAACGCTGCGCCCACCGCCCCCAACAGGCTGAGCACCGGCGTACCGAGCAACAACGACAGCAGCAATACCGGCAGGCACTCCACGGGCAAGCCGAGCATCATGGCCAGCAGCGGCGAAAGCAAGACTAGCGCCAAACCGGAAAAAGCCCAGTGTGCCAGTACCTTGGCCAGTACCAGAAGTGGCAAGGGGTGCGACGAAAGGACCCACTGCTCCAGGGAACCGTCTTCGAAATCACTGCGAAACAGCCCGTCCAGCGAGAGCAGGACCGATAAAAGCGCCGCCACCCACACCAGCCCCGGAGACAAGGTTTGCAACAGTTTAGTCTCAGGGCCGACCGCCAACGGGAACAGCGCGATGACGATGGCGAAGAACACCAGCGGGTTGGCCAGTTCGGCCGGACGACGGCACAGCAGGCGCGCTTCGCGAGCGACCAACAAGGCGAATACGCTCATGCCGACCACCGCCCCAGGTCCAGATCGCGGTAACCGGCAGGCATACGGGTGAGGGTGTGATGAGTGGTGAGCAGTACCGTGCCGCCCTGCTCGCAATGGCGCGCCAAGTGTTCTTCAAGCTGGGCGACGCCTTGTTTATCCAGGGCGGTGAAGGGTTCGTCGAGAATCCACAGCGGCGGGCCCGGCAGGTACAAGCGGGCCAGGGCCACGCGGCGCTGTTGGCCGGCGGACAGGGTGTGACAGGGAACGTCTTCGAAGCCCTTGAGGCCCACGGCCGCGAGTGCCTGCCAGATGGCGTCACGCGAGGCGGGGTGATGCAGGGCGCTGAGCCAACTGAGGTTTTCTTCGGCGGTGAGCACGTCTTTGATACCGGCGGCGTGGCCGATCCAGATCAGGTTGCGCGCCAGCGTAGTACGTTGCTCATTGAGCGGTTTGCCGTTGAGGCGTACAACACCGGCCGTAGGCTGCATCAACCCGGCCAGCAAACGTAACAAACTGGTCTTGCCGCTGCCGTTGGGCCCGCTGACCTGCACCATGTCACTGCCCGCCAGTCGCAGTTCGAGGTGCTCGAACAACAGGCGCAGGTCGCGTTCACAGGAGAGCGCTACGGCTTCAAGAAGAGGGCTGGTCAAGAGATCGCGGGCCTTTACGGTTCAAGTCGGCGGTGCAGCGGCCGTTAAAGAGAGATGCACAATAACGGCTTTGGCGACCGATTTTAGAGAGCTGGATCAAATAGTTGTGAGGTTTTTACCGCTCTCTTTACAGACGGGCGGCATTATACATGCGATGCCCTACGCTAAAGAGGGCTATTTCCCAGAGACGATGCGCACGATGACCGGCGAGATCAACCTTCCTACGCTTGCTCCCCCTCCCGCCGCCGGGCAAAGCCCCGCGCCTGCACCGGGAGCCTTGCTCAAACTGCTGGAGCCGCAGATCGGTTTGATCGATCCGGGGAAAACCGCGAACGCCGAAGTCATCGCCCTTAAACAAGGCGGCGAAGCCTTTCAGTTATTGCTCAAATTGACCCTTGAGGGCGGCCGCCAGACCCTGGTACAGGCCAGCAGTGCCCAACCGTTGCCGCTGGGCAGCAATGTGGCCGTGAGCCAGACGCCAGCGGGCAACCTGACCCTCAGTTTGCAGCAGGCCTTAAGCGCCAATGTGGCGGCCCTGACCCGCATCGACATCGACCGGATGCCGATGGGCACGTTGTTGCAAGCCAAGGTGCTGACCACTCAGATGCTGCCCCAGGGCACCACGCAGCCGGCGATCTACCGCTCGCTGGTGACCGTGCTCAACAACGCCCTGGCGGGTGCGACGCTGACCGTGGAAAGCCCCCAGCCCTTGCGCGTGGGTAGCCTGCTCAGCGCCGTGGTGCAGGACGCGCAAACCTTGAGCTTTGTGCCGCTGAGCGGGCTCAAGGATCAATTGGCCGTCGCGCAACAGCTGGCTACCCAGCAGAGTCGCCAAGGCTCGCTGGATGCAGTGTTCACGGCCTTGCAGAACCTGCCGCGCGGCGACAGCACCTCGGCCGACCTGCGCGCCGCGGCGGATCGTTTGCTCGCCGCCCTGCCCGACCTGGCACAGGTGAGCAACCCCAAGGTGCTGGCCCAGGTGATCCAGAACAGCGGCGCGTTTCTGGAAGCCAAGTTACTCGCCGGGCAAAACCCCCAGGTACCGCCGCTGGATATGAAAGGCGCGCTGCTGCGCCTGGTCGCCGATCTGCTGCCCGCCCTGCCCACCGCCACCAACCTGAACGCCATCCTCGCCGCCAACACCCTGGCCCAGGTCATGCCGAATTTCGTGCGCAGCCCGCTCAACACCCTCGGCCAGGTCAGCGCCCGGCAGGCACCGGTGGGCTTCCCGCTGCCGGAGCGGCTCATGGCCAAACTGGAAGGCGAAGGCGACCTGGAAAACCTGCTGCGCCTGGCCGCCGGCGCGATTTCCCGCCTGCAAAGCCATCAACTGTCGAGCCTGGAACAAACCGGCACCACCGCCGATGGCCGCCTGCAGACCACCTGGCAGTTGGAAATCCCCATGCGCACCCTGCAGGACATCGTGCCGCTGCAGGTCAAATTCCAGCGCGAAGAACCGGCGCAGGAGAAGGAACAGCCGGAACGCAAGGCGAATAAAGAGGCCAAGCAGATGCTCTGGCGCGTCGAACTGGCCTTCGACATGGAGCCGCTGGGGCCGTTGCAGGTGCAGGCGCAACTGAGCCAGGGCAAGCTGTCCAGCCAGCTCTGGGCAACGCGGCCGTTCACGGCGAGTTTGATCGAAAGCCATTTGGGCAGCCTGCGCGAGCGCCTGGTGACATCGGGCATCAACGTCGGCGACCTGGATTGCCACCTGGGTACCCCGCCACGCGGGCCGAAGACCGGACTGGAGCAACGCTGGGTGGATGAAACCGCATGAAGAACACCGAATCACCACGCCAGGCGATTGCCCTCAAATACGACGGCCAGCAGGCCCCCACCCTCACCGCCAAAGGCGACGATGCCCTGGCCGAAGCGATCCTCAAGCTGGCGCGGGAAAATGAAGTGCCGATCTATGAAAACGCCGAGCTGGTAAAACTGCTGGCGCGCATGGAACTGGGCGACAGCATTCCCGAGGAGCTGTACCGCACGATTGCCGAGATCATCGCGTTTGCCTGGACGTTAAAGGGCAAGTTCCCGGTAGGGTATGACCCGGATGCGGGGCCGGTGGAGCGGGATGTGACGGAGCGCGGCGACGATTACTGAATAGCCATAGGCACGCACACGTCCAAAATGTCGGAGGGGGCTGGCTCCCGATAGCGGTGGGTCAGCTACGGATGTATGGCTGAGCCCCTGCTATCGGGAGCAAGCCCCCTCCCACAGTTGGATTTGTGTTCAGTTCAGGACTTCACTCAGGGGAATGAAATTGACTCGATCGCCGACCTTGAGCGTCGTCCCTTCCACCACTTCCACAAACCCCTCGGCCCACGCCGCGCTGCGCAGCACGCCGGAGCTTTGGTTGCGGTAGATGATCGCCTGGCCCTGCTCGATACGCCCGCGCAGATACTCGCGGCGATTGCCCGGCTTGGGCCACTCAAAGCCCACCGGCACCTCCAAGCGCAACGGTTCCACGTCGGCCACGCCTTGGCGCCGCAGGATGTAAGGCCGCGCCAGCAATGCGAAGGTCACCAGGGTCGAGGCCGGATTACCCGGCAGGCCGATCACCGGCACACCACGGAAATGGCCGACGGTCAGCGGCTTGCCCGGTTTGATCGCCAGCTTCCACAGCGCCAACTCGCCCTCTTCGCGCAGGGCGACACCGAGGAAATCCGCTTCGCCCACCGACACGCCGCCAGTGGACAGGATCAGGTCGACGCTGCCCAGGCTCGCCAACCGTGTACGGGTCTGTTCGAGGTCATCCGGCAGGATCCCGGCGTCGAGCACTTCGCAGCCCATGCGTGCCAACCAACTGCACAGCACGCGGCGGTTGCTGTTGTAGATCTGGCCCGGGCTCAGCGGCAAACCGGGTTCGATCAGCTCATCGCCCGTGGACAACACCGCCACGCGCACGCAGCGCACCACCGCCAAGCTGTCACGGCCCAGGGAGGCGGCCAGGCCCAGTTCGATCGGGCCCAGGCGTGTACCGGCCGACAACACGCATTCGCCGACCGTGGTTTCCTGGCCCTGGGGACGAATGTTCTGATGAAGATGCAGGGGTTCGGTAAAGCTCACGCGCGCGTCGGCGTGGAGCACAGCGTTTTCCTGCATTTCGACGCAGTCGGCGCCCGCCGGCACCGGCGCGCCGGTGAAGATGCGCGCGCAGGTGCCGGGCGCCAAGGGCTCAGGCGCAGTGCCGGCGAAAATGCGCTGGCTCACCACCAGCGGCTCGCCGGTCCAGTCGGCCAGGCGCAGTGCGTAACCGTCCATGGCGCTGTTGGGCCAGGGCGGCAGGTCGAGGGTGGAGACCAGGTCCTGCGCCAAGACCCGACCATCGCATTCAGCCAGCGACAAAGCGTGCGACTCACGGATCGGCGCGGCTTCGGCCAGCGCCAGCAGCTGCTGCAGTGCGGTTTCCACCGGCATCAGAGTGCCGGTCTTGCCGGGCTTACCCACGGGATTCACAAGGCTCGGCCTGTTTCAGATGCGGCACGAAGTTGCACGGGCGATGGCGGTTATCCAGTTGCTCGGCAAGGATGCCGTCCCAGCCGGTGCGCACCGCATTGGTGGAGCCCGGCAGACAGCACACCAGCGTACCGTTGGCCAGGCCGGCCAGGGCGCGCGATTGCACGGTGGAGGTGCCGATATCGGCCACGGAGATCTGGCGGAACAGTTCGCCAAAGCCATCGACCTGTTTGTCCAGCAGGCAGCTCACGGCTTCGGGGGTGCTGTCGCGGCCGGTGAAACCGGTGCCGCCGGTGATCAGCACCACTTGCACCACGTCTTCGGCGATCCAGTGGGCTACTTGGGCGCGGATTTTGTAGAGGTCGTCCTTGAGCAGTACGCGCTCGGCCAGGTGGTGGCCGGCGGCGCTCAGGCGGTCGACGAAGACCTGGCCCGAGGTATCGGTGTCCAGGGTGCGGGTGTCGCTGACAGTCAGTACAGCAATATTCAGGGGTACGAAGGGCGCATCAGCCTTGGCTTTCATGGCACGGTCCGGTTGTCGAAGGAACAGCCCGGTGTTATATCACAGGCCCCCATTTACCTGCCGCAGCGGAACCGCCATGTCTCTTGATTCTTCGCGCCTGCCCTGTTCGATTCTGCTATTGGCCGGTGGCCGTGGCCAACGCATGGGGGGCCAGGATAAGGGCCTGGTGAAGTGGCGCGGCCAACCCCTGATCGCCCACTTGCAGCGCCTGACGCGCCCGCTGACAGACGACCTGATTATCTCGTGCAACCGCAATCACGACCGCTACGCCCCCTATGCCGATCAACTGGTGAGCGACGACAGCCCGGACTTCCTTGGCCCCCTCGCGGGCATCCGCGCCGGTTTGGCGGCGGCACGCCACTCGCGTCTGCTGGTACTGCCGTGTGATGTGCCGACTATTGACGCTGACTTACTCAACGCCCTGCGTGACACGCTGGAGCGCAACCCGCTGTGGCCGGTCATGGTGCGTCACGGCGAATTCTGGGAACCGTTGATCTGCATCATCCCGACCTACCTGCGCGCCGAGATAGAACAGGCTTGGCACGCCGGTGAGCGCAGCCCGCGCCAGATCTTCCTGCAACTGGGTGGCATCGGCGTGGAATGCGCGGCGGATGACCCACGCTTGGCCAACCTGAATACGCCTGAGCTGTTGCACCCAAGGTCCGACGTGTCAGAATGAACCTTCGCACAAGGAACTTTGATGACGTCTTACACGTCTCAAGGTCAGCACTTAAAAGTATTCTCTTGGAGACAACACCCATGACTCAACGGACCATCGCCGCTTTCATGCTTGCACTGGGCCTCGCTACCCTCGCCGGTTGCGCCTCGCCAACAGTGATCACCCTGAATGACGGTCGCGAAATCCAGGCCGTCGACACCCCGAAATACAACGAAGATTCGGGTTTCTATGAATTCGAACAACTGGACGGCAAGCGTACCCGTATCAACAAGGATCAGGTGCGTACCGTTAAAGACCTGTAAGTCTTAACGTTTGCCATCAAGGCCCGCCTCGCGCGGGCCTTGTCGTTTCCGGGGTTACCAGTCGAGCGTGATCCGGCTGCGGAAACTGCGCGTTTGACCGGTCACCGGGTCGACAAATCGCACGCCCTGGGCCAGCAGTTTGAGGGGGTTGGCGTAGTCGTCCACGGCGTCCTGGATCACCTGCGGGTAGAACGGGTCGTTGCAGATGCTCGCGCCGAGCGCGGCCATGTGCACGCGCAACTGGTGCTTCTTGCCGGTCACGGGGAACAGGCCGTAGCGCCACAGGCCGGCGTGTTTTTCCCGCACCTGCACCGCCGTTTCGGTGTTGCTGGCACCTTCGCCTTCCTGCATGCGGAAAAAGGGTTCGCCCTCCACCAGGCGGCTTTTGTGCACCAACGGGAACGTCAGCCCAGGCAGGGCCGGGGCGATGGCTTCGTAGAATTTATCGATCCGGCGTGTGGGAAACAGCTGCTGATAGGCCGAACGACTGGCTGGATTGGCCGAGAACAGCACCAACCCGGCGGTGTGCCGGTCGATGCGATGCAGCGGCACCAGCGAGGGGTTGTCCAGGCGGCGGATGAGGCGGCGCAACAGGGTTTGCTCGACATACTCACCGGCAGGCGTCACCGGCAAGAAGTGTGGTTTGTCCGCCACCACCAGGTGTTCATCGGCGTACAGGATGGTTTCCTGAACCGGTATTACCTTTTCGTTCGGCACTTCGCGGAAGTAGTAGATGCACAGCCCCTCTTTGTACGCGAGGTCCTGGCGGATCGGGCTGCCGCTGATATCCAGCACCCGACCGCGGGCGATGCGGTCCAGCCAGTGTGCGCGGCTGACGGCCGGGAAGTGTTCGCACAGGCAGTCGAGCACCGTCGCCCAACGGCCTGGAGGCAAGTACAACGTGCTGGCTTGATGCTGGGACGCGGAAAAACCGGAAGTGGACATGCCGATGCTCGAAGCCTTGAGAAAACCGGCGGGCATTATCCCGCATGAAGCGGGATTCGGCCTAGGGCGGATATCACGCCTTGGCCAATTGCGCCCGCAGGATCGGCGACGCACTGGCGGCCTCGGTGAACTCCTTGAGCCAGCGCAGTACGTCCACTGCTTCCCAGCGGCCCGGATCGTACAAGGCGTAGAGCAAGCCCTGGTAGCCCACTACGTCCAACTGCTTGTGGTAACCGGCGCGCTGGAACAACGCTTCGATCTCGGCAAAGCAGGTATTGAAATGCACCTTGTTAAACGGCGTCTTGCCTTCCGTGACCAAGCCATCGAGGCGCAGCTCGTTCACCGCATCGCGCACGACGTCGGCAGACATGCGATTGACGCTGCTTTTCAGTTGTTCAACATTCACCACGGGCGTTCCCTCTATTCAATCGCTGTACAAACATACAGTAACTTAATATTTGGAAACCCGCCATCGCATAAACCTCAGCGAAGGAAGGCGACAACCTGTTCAGTGTCGAACGGCCAGTCCAGTTCCGCGCCCGTGTCCCTGCGTCGAAGCACCGGAATTCTTAGGCCATAGGCCTCGGTCAGGTCGTCGGGGTCGGTGATGTCGACCAATTCAACGAGCAGTCCGTGTTCGACGAGCGGCATGATTTCAGCTTCAGCAATCTCACACAGATGGCAACCCAGGGTGCCGAACAGCTGGCATTCAGGAAGCATGGCGAATAGACCTGGCAGGGGACGAGTGAGCATTCTAAAGCCGCCCTGGCGCTGTGACCCACAAAAAAAATTGACCCAGATCAGCATGGCCTATAACTGATTCAGCGATTCTCGCGGCTTTTTGCCCGCTCACCCTGCAACGGAGATGCTCGTGTTTGCCAACCTGCTGATCATTCTGGCCTCCTCCCTGGTGGTGATTGCGCTGTTTCGCCGGCTGCAACTGCCTCCCGTGCTGGGCTACCTGTGTGTGGGCCTGGCCGTGGGGCCGACGGCTCTGGATTGGGTGAATGACAGCGAAGAGCTGCCCGACCTCGCGGAGTTGGGCGTGGTGTTCCTGCTGTTTTCCCTGGGTTTGGAGTTTTCCCTGACCAAGATGCTGGCCCTGCGCCGCGTCGTATTCGGCCTGGGCAGTTTGCAAGTGCTGGGTTGCGCGGTGCTGCTGGGCGGTATGTTGATGGCCTTGGGCGTGGCGCCAGGCATCGCCTTGCTGCTCGGTGCGGGGCTGGCGTTGTCGTCTACGGCCATCGTCAGCAAGGAGCTGACCAGCCTCGGGGAAATCTTCAGCAGCCATGGCCAGAATGCGATCGGCGTGCTGCTGTTCCAGGACGTGGTGGCCGTGTTGCTGCTGACCCTGGTGCCCGTGTTTGCCGGCAGCAGTGACCACGCCTGGTACTGGGCCTTGCCGCTGACCCTGGGTAAAACCGGGGTGCTGTTCGTGGGCCTGCTGCTGGCCAGTCGCTGGTTGTTACCGCGCCTGTTTCACGAAGTCGCCGCGTCCCATTCGGCCGAGCTGTTTGTGCTGTTGGCGCTGGTGATTGTGTTGTTGACCGCCTGGCTCACGCACTTGCTCGGCCTGTCTCCGGCCCTTGGTGCGTTCCTGGCCGGCATGCTGCTCGGCGAAAGCCATTATCGCCACCAGATCGAAGCGGATATCCGACCGTTTCGCGACATCCTCCTGGGGCTGTTTTTCGTCAGTATCGGCATGCTCATCGACCTGCAGTTATTCCTCAGCCACGGCCTGCTGATCCTCGGCCTGACCCTCACCTTGATGCTTATCAAGGGCGCCGTGGTCGCCGTGCTGGTCAAGCTGCGCGGCAGCGACAGTGAAACCGCCTGGCGCAGCGGCCTGGCCCTGGCCCAGGGTGGTGAGTTCTGTTTTGCGCTGATGGCGCAGATGCAGCAGAGCCAACTGATTCCGGACCAGTTCAATGGCGTGCTGCTCGCCGCGACCTTCTGCTCGATGCTGCTGACTCCGCTGTTGTTGCGCGCCGCGCCGGCGATTGCCCTGCGCCTGCACCGCAAACCCAACCAACAGGTGCAACTGGAAGCAATCACCGCGCTCAACGCGCAGTTGCACGGGCATGCGGTGATCTGCGGCTATGGCCGTGTCGGGCAGTCCATCGGGCGTTTTCTGCACCGCGAGCGGCAGGCGTTTATCGCCCTGGATGACGACCCGGAACGGGTGCAGGAGGCGGCCACCGAAGACAGCAGCGTGCATTACGGCGACTGCCGCCGAGGCGCGCTGCTCAGTGCGGTGGGCCTGGAGCGCGCGCGGTTGGTGGTGATCGCCGTGGACAACAGCGATGTCGCCCTGCTGGTGTTGAAGGAGGCACGCCGAATCAACCCCGACGTGCCGATCCTGGTGCGTACCCGCGATGACAGCCAACTGGCTGAGCTGAAAGCCGCGGGCGCCAGTGAAGTGGTGCCCGAGTTGTTGGAGTCGAGCCTGATGCTCGCCTCCCACGCCTTGATCCTGCTGGGCCTGCCGGACCAACAGGTACAGGCCCGGGTCGATGAAGTGCGGCAAACCCGCTACCGCCTGCTGCACGGTTTTTACTCCCACCCCGGCAATGACGACGAGGCGCCGATCAATCCTGACTGACCGCGCCGATCTTGTGGATCGACAGGTCCGCGCCGTAGTACTCCTGCTCCTGGCTCAGGCGCAGCCCGCTTGCGCGCTTGATCACACCGTACACCAGCAGGCCGCCGCCAAACGCCACGGCTACGCCCAGGCCGGTGCCGATCAACTGGCTGATCAGGCTCACGCCGCCCAACCCGCCCAGCGCCGTCTGGCCAAAGATGCCGCAGGCGATGCCACCCCATACGCCGCACAAACCGTGCAGCGGCCATACGCCCAGCACGTCGTCGAGCTTCCAGCGATCCTGGGCCGCAATAAAACACCACACAAACAAGCCGCCGGCGACCACACCGGTCACCAGCGCGCCCACCGGATGCATCAAGTCGGAACCGGCGCAGATCGCCACCAGCCCGGCCAGCGGACCGTTATGTAGAAAGCCTGGGTCATTGCGGCCGATCACCAGCGCGGCGACGGTGCCACCGACCATGGCCATCAACGAGTTGACCGCCACCAGCCCGCTGACGCCGCTCAGGGTCTGCGCACTCATCACGTTAAAGCCGAACCAGCCGACGATGAGGATCCACGACCCCAGCGCCAGGAACGGAATACTCGACGGTGCAAAGGCCACCAGGCGCCCTTCGCGGTAGCGCCCATTGCGCGGGCCGAGCAGCAACACCGCCGCCAGCGCCAGCCAGCCGCCCATGGCGTGCACCACCACGGAACCTGCGAAGTCATGGAAACTGGCACCAAAGGCGGCAAGCAACCAGGCTTGCAGGCCGAAATTGCCGTTCCAGACCATGCCTTCAAAGAACGGGTAGATAAACGCCACGATCAACGCAGTGGCACACAGCTGCGGGGCGAATTTTGCACGCTCGGCAATGCCTCCGGAAATAATCGCCGGGATCGCTGCGGCAAACGTCAGCAGGAAGAAGAACTTCACCAAACCGTAACCGTGGTCGGCGCTGATCACGGCCGCCGGTTGCATGAAGCTCACGCCGTACGAGATCCAATAGCCTATAAAGAAATAGGCCAGGGTGGAGATGGCGAAGTCGCTGAGGATCTTGGACAGGGCGTTGACTTGGTTTTTCTGGCGCACCGTGCCGACTTCGAGGAACGCGAAGCCGGCGTGCATGGCCAGTACCATGACCGCACCGATCAGGATAAACAGGGTGTTGGAGCTGTGGACCAGAGTGTCCACCGCGCTTTGCAAATTTTCCATGGAGGTTGGCAGGCCTGTGTTAAACACAAAAAGCACCAAAGCGGTTCGAGCCAGGGTTGCGCGCACTAAATTGGCACCGACGGCCCCGCCCCTCTGCAGAAGGCGTGAACCGCTTTAGCGCAGCGATCAACCTGAAAAGCCGTGGCCGACAGGGTTTTTCCGCGAGTTTGAGTTATTTAAGGTAAGGTTTTTGATGGCTTGAGGCCTTACCGCCCAGATTCAGCGCAGCCTTCAGGGCCTGCGCACCAAGGCAAAGCAAAAGCTGTACCAGACAATTGCACTGAACCTTCACCGATGCCGGTGACTCGAAACCACACGTACAGATCAGCCCATCACGGAGATACCATGGCCAGAAAAACAGCACAGACCGCGCAGGAAATATTGATGGCGGATTTTCAAACCCTGGTCAGTGACACCGAAAAGTTGCTGGACGACACCGCGATCCTGGCCGGTGACCAGGCCGACGAACTGCGCAGCAAGATCCATGAAAGCCTGCTCAAAGCCCGCGAAACCCTGCAACTGACCGAAGACTCCCTGCGCGAACGCGGCCAGGCAGCGGTAACCGCCACTGAAGATTACGTGCAGGCCAACCCTTGGCAGGCGGTGGGCATTGCCGCTGGCGTGGGGTTTCTGATCGGCCTGCTGGCTACAAGGCGCTAACACTATGTCTATCGACGAAAGCGGCTCGTCCACGGGCACACGTTCTACCTCACGACGCCTGGGCGCGGCCGTTCTAGGGCTGCTGCACAGCCACGTCGAATTGTTTGGCATCGAACTGCAGGAACAAAAGGCGCGTACCGTCAGCCTGCTGCTGTTTGCAGGCCTGGCGCTGGTGTTTGCCCTGCTGTTGCTGGTGGGGTTGTCGACGCTGGTAATGATTCTGGTATGGGACACCGGCTATCGCCTCACCGGGATCATCTGTCTATGCGTGTTTTATACCCTCGCCGCCGCGTTCTGCGGGGTGCGCCTGAAGGCGGCGGTGTTCGATGAATCCACGCCCTTCCACGCCACGCTCGAAGAGCTGGCCAATGATCGGGAGCGCCTGCTGCCATGAGCCTGACTGAAATCCCTCACACCACCTCCCGCCGGGAAATGCGCAAGGCGTTGATCCGCCTGCGCATGGAAATGCACCGCCAGGAAATCCGTCACGAGTCGCAACAATTGCTCGCACCCCTGCACAAAGTCCGCGATATGCGCCACAACTGGCAGGACAGCCTGGGCATCAAGCACGCGCCGCTGTGGGGCGTGGCGGCGGTGACGCTGATGGGCTTCTTTACCGGCAAGGGCGCCAAGGGCGGCAGCCTCAGCAGCCTTACGCGCCTGGTGCGCCTGGGTGCCGGTTTGATCCCGTTGATCAAATTGGCGATGGCCAGCTCTTCGCGTAAAGCTTGAGCCCTGCTGGCTGCATTCTTGCAAACAGAATCGGCCCGGCCCTCTTGAATGAGGGCCGGGCCTTTTTTTCGCCACCTCGCTTAAGGAGGCCCCGTGATCGACGGGCAACCGCTCGCCTGCTTCCAGCCGTTTATCGATACCGCCACCGGGCGCATTGCCGGCGTCGAGGCCCTGGGCCGACTGCGCCAGCCGGACGGCCGTTTGCAATCCGTGGGCCCGCTGTTCGACGACCCGCGCACACCGGGCGTGGCGTTGCGCCGCCTCGACCGGCAGATACGCGACAACGCGCTGAGCCGCCTGCATGAAGCCCCCGACGATTGGTTCCTGAGCCTGAATATGTCGCCGCGCTGGATCAACCGCCTGCGCCCGGGCCAGGCGTTGCCGAGCCTGAAACAGATACACAGGCATGGCGTCGACCCTGCGCGCATTGTGTTCGAGATCACCGAGTTGGGCGGCGATATACAGCGCCTGGCCGACGTGGTGGCGCGCTATCGCGCGGCGGGCGCACGTATTGCCATTGACGATTTCGGCGCTGGCTACTCCCAGCTCGACCGGGTACTGGCCTTGCAACCGGACATTCTCAAGCTGGACATGCGCCTGTTCCAGGCCGCCGCCCGAGGCGGACCGAGCAGCGACGTGGTGCGGGCGCTGGCGCAGATGGCGGAAAAGACCGGTTGCTGGATCATCGCCGAAGGCGTGGAGACCGAGGCGCAACTGAGCTTCGCCCTGGAATGCGGCTCGCGGTATGTGCAGGGCTATCTGTTTGCCCAGGCGCAGTTGGACTGGTTCGCCACCGACGCCTTCGTACCGCGTTTTGCGCAACTGCGCACGGCGTATGTGCAGCAAAAACTGGCGGAGCGCGGACGCCTCATGCACCTGCGCCAGCAACTGACCGAACTGATGAAGATCCTGCAAACCTGGGCCCAAGGCCAGGCGCCGCTGGCCCTGCTGCCGCAGCTACCGGACTTCCCCTGGTTGCTGCGCTTTTATCAGTGCGACCGGCATGGAACGCAGTTGACGCCCAACTTCGAGTGGCGCCAGGACGCGTGGCAGTCCGACAGCCGCTACCTGGGCCATAACTGGTCGTGGCGCCCGTACTTCTATCACTTGCTGGCCGAAGGTTGGGAGGAACGGCGCCTGACCCTGTCCTCGACCTACCGCGACGCCACCACCAACCAGTACTGCCTCACCGCCGGACAATTCTTCGACAATGGTCAGCGCCTGCTGTTAATCGATATTGACGCCGCCGGCCTGTAGATTTTCGCTTGCCCCGCCAAGGCGGAACCGGGAAGCTGGGAGGGTCATTTACCGCCCGGAGAGTACTCGCCTTGGATTGGCCCACCCTGCTTACCCGCGAACGTCTTGGAAAACCCCTCCACAGCCCGGAAGAATTGGGCCGCAGCCCGTTTCACAAAGACCATGACCGCATTATTTTCTCCGGTGCGTTCCGCCGCCTGGGCCGCAAGACCCAAGTGCATCCGGTGTCGAGTAACGACCATATCCACACGCGCCTGACCCACTCGCTGGAAGTCAGTTGCGTAGGCCGCTCCCTGGGCATGCGCGTTGGCGAAACCCTGCGCGGCGCCTTGCCCGATTGGTGCGACCCGAGCGACCTGGGCATGGTGGTGCAATCGGCTTGCCTGGCCCATGACATCGGCAACCCACCCTTCGGGCATTCCGGCGAAGATGCCATCCGCCATTGGTTTCAACAGGCGGCGGGGCGCGGCTGGCTGGACGACATGAGCGGTGCCGAGCGCAATGACTTTCTCAACTTCGAAGGGAACGCCCAGGGCTTCCGGGTGCTGACGCAGCTTGAATATCACCAGTTCGATGGCGGCACACGGCTGACCTACGCCACCCTGGGGACTTACCTGAAATACCCCTGGACCGCCCGCCACGCCGACTCCCTGGGCTACAAAAAACACAAATTCGGCTGTTATCAGAGCGAGCTGCCGATCCTCGAACAGATCGCCCACAAACTCGGCCTGCCGCAACTCGAAGAACAACGCTGGGCCCGTCACCCGCTGGTGTATCTGATGGAGGCCGCGGATGACATCTGCTATGCCTTGATCGACCTGGAAGACGGCCTGGAAATGGACCTGTTGGACTATGCCGAAGTCGAGTCGCTGCTGCTTAACCTGGTGGGCGACGACCTGCCGCAGACTTATCGGCAACTGGGCCCACTGGACTCACGCCGCCGCAAGCTGGCGATTTTGCGCGGCAAAGCCATTGAGCACCTGACCAACGCCGCCGCGCACGCGTTCGTCGAGCAGCAGGACGCCTTGCTGGCCGGTACCCTCCCCGGCGACCTGGTGGAGCATATGCACGGCCCGGCCAAACGCTGTGTACTGGATGCCAAAGACATGGCGCGCAAGAAAATCTTCCAGGACAAGCGCAAGACCCTGCATGAAATCGGCGCCTACACCACGCTGGAGATTCTGTTGAACGCCTTTTGCGGTGCGGCGCTGGAGCAACATGGCGGACGCACGCCGTCCTTCAAGAACCGGCGCATTCTCGACCTGCTTGGCAACAATGCGCCCAACCCTGCATGGCCATTGCACACCTCGTTCCTACGCATGATCGACTTCATCGCCGGCATGACCGACAGCTATGCCACCGAGATGGCGCGAGAGATGACCGGGCGCTCCAGCCCTCAGTAACGGAATTGATCAAGCCGTCTGCCGCCTTCAAAGAATCCCCCTACACAGGGAACAGAGCGGCCTGATCGAATTCGCACAAACACCCGGAGAATAATCGCGCACGCTCCGGGCAAACGTGGATAACTGCCCTGCGTCCCCATCGACGCTTGACTCATCGTGTACTTTCTATGCCCAGTTACCCCCTTCGTATCCTGTTGGTGGAGGACCATCCCTTTCAACTGTTGGCCACCCAGTGCCTGCTTAGAAGTTTTGGCTTCGAGCAACTGACACCGGCGGAAAACGCCGAACAAGCGATCCGCTTGATGACGCTGGCCGAGGCGCCCTTCGACATCCTCCTGTGCGACCAATGCCTGCCCGACCTGCCTGGGCTTGAGTTGATAGACATCGCCAGTCGCCAACGCTTTATCAACACCGCGATCCTGCTCAGTGGCTTGCCCTTGGCAGAACTTTCCATGCTGCAAACCCAAGCCTTGGAACGAGGCCTTCCCCTGCTCGGCTACTTGCCAAAACCCTTAAACAAACATGAACTTTCATGCTTGATCCGAGCATTGAGCCCGGCCTGAATGTAGGACGTTAAACCTATTAACCCGTCGAAAACATTCCGGCTTATCTTCACCTAATCCATCGCATCAGCATTCAGCCAGCTAGTTGCAAAACACCGGAATGCCGCTTCAGAAAGCCTTAGCAACTCGTAAGTCTTCACCTTTTTTTATGTAGGACCTTTCCTGTTTTATATCTGCCCCCCTTCGTGCTCATGCTCCACACCCTCTTCTGAGCTAATGTGCCCGCTTTATTTGCACCAGCATGGAATGTGACTATGAACACCGTTTTTATTATCGATGACCATCCGGTTATAAGGCTTGCCATCCGAATGTTGTTGGAACATGAGGGCTACAAAGTAGTGGGTGAAACGGATAACGGATGCGACGCCATACAAATGGTGCGCGAATGCCTGCCGGACCTGATCATCCTCGATATCAGCATTCCAAAACTGGACGGGCTGGAAGTGCTCTGCCGATTCAACGCCATGAATGCCTCAATGAAAACGCTGGTGCTGACGGCCCAGTCGCCGACACTCTTCGCCACGCGATGCATGCGGTCGGGCGCCGATGGGTATGTGTGCAAGGAAGGCGACCTGAGCGAGCTGCTGAGCGCTATCCGTGCCGTGCTATCCGGTTACAACTACTTCCCCAGCCAGGCATTGAATGCCGCCGGCATCGACTCCAAAGAACTCGAACTGTTCAAAGCGGTCAACGATCGCGAACTAATGGTATTGCAACTTTTTGCACAAGGCCGCACCAATAAGGAAATTGCAAAAGGTATGTTCTTGAGCAACAAGACAGTAAGTACTTATAAAAAGCGGCTAATGCAAAAACTTCAAGCCAAGTCCTTGGTAGAACTTATCGAGATGGCAAAACGAAACGCGCTAGTGTGAGAAAGCGGATGCCCAGGTGTATAAAGGACTATCTGATTATATTGAGTGCCGGTTTGTGCTTCAGCACCGCTGTGCCTGCAAACACTCAAACAAGCCCGGAACACTTCAACTTGTTGAGTCGCGCAAGCGCCATACAACTGGAGCCCAATCTGGACAAGGCGCAACGCCTGTGGTTGCAGAACAAACGCGAACTACTGCTGGGGGCCGCATCACCCGACTATCCGCCCTTCGACCTCACCTCAAGCGGTCGCGACTATGAAGGCCTTACCGCCGACTACGCTGGCCTGCTGGCTCAGGCACTGGACCTTCCGGTGAAAGTGTTGCGATATCCGTCCCGTGAGGCCGCCATACGCGCCCTGGAAACAGGCGATATCGATTTGCTGGGTTCCTCCAACGGTTTTGAAGCGGCGAACCCCAACCTGACCTTGTCAGAACCCTATGCCGTGGATCAGCCGGTACTGGTCACCCGCGAGGGCGAAACCCGCAGCCTCAGTGATGGCCTGGCGCAACTGCGCCTAGCCCTGGTCTACCACTACCTGCCGCTGGACGAGGTAGAGAAGCTGTACCCAGAGGCAATCATCCGCGCCTACCCCTCCTATCAAAACGCCCTGAATGCGGTGGCATTCGACCAGGCCGACGTGTTCCTGGGCGATACCATTTCCACCCATTACCTGATCAACAAGGGCTACCTGAAAAACATCCGCATGGCCAACTTCAGCAAGCATGAAGCCTACGGTTTCAGTTTTGCCGTGCCCCAGCACCAGCGCACCCTGTTGAGCATCGTCAACGCGGTATTAATGGCCGTGCCCATCAATGAACGGGAAGCGATTGCCAAGCGCTGGAGTGCCGGCAGCGATATCTTGCTGACTGACCACAAGCTGCAACTGACCCTTCGCGAAGAGCGTTGGCTGAAGGACAACCCGGTGGTCAGGGTGATCGTCAACGAAGCCTATGCGCCGTTGACGTTCTTCGATGCCGAAGGCAATTTTCGCGGCATCACCGCCGACCTCCTGGAGCTGATTCGCCTGCGCACCGGGTTGCGCTTCGACATCCAGCGCGGCCGGGATGTGGACGCGATGATCAACCAAATCGAGGCCGGCAAAGCGGACATCATCGGCGCCATCGTTCCCAGCACCGAACGAGAAACCCAGCTGAACTTCAGTCGCCCCTATCTGGAAAACTCCTACGTGATGTTGACGCGCAAGGAGAACCAAGCTCCCACTGGCCTGGAAGAAATGGAAGGCAAACGGCTGGCGATCACCGTAGGCAGCCCGTTGGAAAAATTCCTGCGCGAGAATTTTCCGAAGATTCATCTGGTTGAAACAGGTGACTCCTTCAAGTCGACCGAACTACTGGTAAAAGGCGAGGTGGAGGGTGCGGTCAATACCCTGGTGGTCGCCAACTATTTCCTGTCATCGCGGGTGTTCCAGGACAAAACTCAAATCAGCTTCAGCATCGGGACGATGCCCGCCACTTTTGCGCTGGCGACCTCACGCAGCGCTAACGAACTCAGCTCGATTCTCGACAAGGCCCTGCTCAGCATCGCGCCGGATGAACTGGGGGTGATCAATAGTCGCTGGCGAGGCTACAGCGTCGACTCCGACAGCTACTGGCGCGATTACCACCAATTGATCGCGCGCATCATCATCGGGACCGGGCTGCTGCTGCTGACGTCCCTGATCTGGAACGCTTACATGCGCCGCCAGATCAAGCATCGGAAGATGGCCGAACGCGCGCTCAATGATCAGTTCGAGTTCATGCGCGCCCTCGTCAATGAAACCCCGCACCCGATCTATGTGCGTGACCGACAGGGCTTGCTGCAGACCTGCAATGACAGCTACCTGCAAGTGTTCGACGTCAAGCGTGAAGACGTGATCGGTAAAACCGTGACCCAGATCGGCACCGCCCAGGCGGCGGAGGCGGCGCAATATCACGCCGACTACCAGCGCGTGGTCGCCGAGGGCAACCCGCTGATCCTGGACCGAACCCTGCACATTCATGGCAAGAAGCTGACGATCTACCACTGGATCCTGCCGTACCGCGATTCCGTCGGTGAAGTCCAAGGCATCATCGGGGGCTGGATAGACATCAGCGAACGACGCCAACTATTCGATGAACTGCGCGCCGCCAAGGAGCAAGCCGATGAAGCCAATCGCGCCAAGAGTACGTTCCTCGCCACTATGAGCCATGAAATACGCACGCCGATGAACGCGGTGATCGGCATGCTCGAGCTGACTCTCAAGCGAGCCGACCAGGGCCACCTGGATCGGCCGGCCATCGAAGTGGCCTACAACTCAGCCAAGGATCTGCTGGAACTGATCGGCGATATCCTCGACATCGCGCGTATCGAGTCCGGCCGCCTGAGCCTGGCGCCGGAACGCGTCAACCTGCGCGAGGTGATCGAGTCGGTGGTGCGCGTCTTCGACGGCCTGGCCCGCCAGAAAACCCTCAGTTTGTTGCTGGAGTTCAAGCCCGACCTGGTCCATACCGAAGTGCTGATCGATCCACTGCGCTTCAAGCAGGTGCTGTCGAACCTGGTGAGCAATGCCATCAAGTTCACCGAGCGTGGCCAGGTGAAAATCAAGGTGGAGGTATTGCCCACCCAACTGCCGCAACAGGTCGAAATGAAATTGGTGGTGGAAGACACCGGCATCGGCATCAGCCGGGACGATCAGGCGCGCCTGTTCGAACCCTTTGCCCAGGCCGACAACTCCGGGCAACTGGCCAGGAGCGGTGCGGGCCTGGGGCTGGTGATCTGTCGCAGCCTGTGCGAAATGATGGGCGGCCAATTGAGCCTGAGCAGCGTGCCGATGGTGGGCACCCAAGTGCACGTCAGCCTGAAGATGACGCGCCTTCAACCTGAGCTGGCGAGCACCGAACCCAAGCCCGAGGCGACGGCGACCGCACCGGTGCTCAGTGTGCTGGTGGTGGACGATCACCCGGCGAACCGCTTGCTGATGTGTCAGCAGCTCGGTTTCCTGGGCCACCAGTTCACCGCGGCCCAGGACGGTGCGATGGGCTTCCAGGCCTGGCGCCAGGCGCACTTCGATCTGGTAATCGCCGACTGCAACATGCCGATCATGAATGGCTACGAGTTGAGCCGTTCTATCCGCGAATACGAGCAGCGCGAACAACTCACACCTTGCGTGGTGTTGGGCTTTACCGCCAATGCCCAGCCCGAAGAGAAGCAGCGCTGCGCCCAGGCGGGCATGAACGATTGCCTGTTCAAGCCCATCAGCCTCACGGCATTGGAGCGGCAATTGGCCCATATCCACCCTAAACCGGCTGGCCCGATGCTCGACCTCGGCAACTTCGATGCCCTGACCGGCGGCGACCCAGACATGCGCCGACGCTTGCTGGAGGAGCTGTTGAACAGCAGCCGGCATGACCGACAGCAATTGCTCACGCTGATGGCGCCGCCGGCCAAGCCCCAGGAGATTATCGAGCAGGCCCACAAGATCAAGGGCGCCGCCCGCATCGTTCAAGCCCGCTCATTGGCCGCGCAATGCGAAGTCATCGAGCAGGCCTGTGCGCGCGGCGATGACCCACCCTCGATCGAAGCCGCCGTGAAAACCCTGGAAAAGCTGATGTTGGAATTGGAAGAGAGGCTGCACATCCAGCTCGGGGAACTGAATGACCAATAACGGAGGGCGGTCCCAAGACCGCCCCTGCCGGATCAGCAATCGGTCAGGCGCAGGAAAATCGCCGCCAGCTGTTCAATACCCACTTGGTCCTGCGGGGTAAAGCGGGCCAGCGAAGGACTGTCCAGGTCGAGAACGCCGATCAGTTGGCCGGCCTTCACCAACGGCACTACCAACTCACTGTTGGATGCACTGTCACAGGCGATATGCCCGGGGAACGCGTGTACATCCTCCACCCGCTGGGTTTGCCGCGACGCCGCTGCAGCCCCACACACTCCTCGCCCGAACGGAATACGGACACAGGCGATCTGGCCCTGAAACGGCCCCAGCACCAGCTCATCATTACGATTGAGATAAAAGCCGGCCCAGTTCAGATCGTCCAGCTGGTTAAACAGAAAGGCGGAAAACTGCGCGCTATTGGCGATGAAATCACGCTCATCGGCCAACAGCGACTCCAGCTGTGCGCAGAGCATGGCGTAGCCGTCCAGGCCGGTGCCGGCCTGCTGTAAATCGATCATGGTTGACGCTCCAGCAGTTTCAGGCCCACCCAATAGCGGGCGAATTGATACGCGCAACGGCCATTGCGGTTGCCGCGCCCGGTCGCCCAGCGCACGGCAAGAATGTCGAGCGCTTCATCCCGCTGCCATTGCAAACCGGCCTTGCCGGCCAGCTCACCCACCCAGTGCTCCACCACCTCCAGGAAGTTCTCTTGAGTAAAGGGATAGAACGACAGCCACAAGCCAAAACGGTCAGACAAGGCAATCTTGTCTTCCACCGCTTCGCTGGGGTGCAGTTCACCCTCCACACGCTTCCAATTGTCGTTGTCGCTCTGGTTTTCCGGCACCAGGTGGCGGCGGTTGGACGTGGCGTACAGCAGCACGTTTTCCGGCGCCTGCTCCAGGGAGCCGTCCAGCACACTCTTGAGTACGCGGTAGTCGCCTTCACCGGCCTCGAACGAAAGGTCGTCACAGAACAGAATGAACCGCTGCGGCAGCTTGAGCAGTTGCTCGACCACCCGCGGCAGGTCGGCCAGATGGTCACGCTCGATCTCGATCAGGCGCAAACCGGCCTGGGCATGCTGGGCCAGCAAGGCGCGCACCATCGACGATTTGCCGGTGCCACGCGAACCCCACAGCAACGCATGGTTGGCGGGCAGGCCATCGAGGAATTGTTGAGTATTGCGCGCCAGTGTTTCACGTTGCTTGTCCACGCCGATCAAGTCGGACAAGCGCATATCCAGGCTCACCTCCAGCGGCAACAGAAAACCGCTGCGGCCTTCGCGCTGCCAGCGGGCGGCGAGGCACTGGTTCCAGTCGATGGTTTGCCGTGGCGCGGGCAATAAGGGTTCCAGGCGGGCGAGCACGGCGTCAGCGCGCTCAAGAAAGGCATTCAATCGAGAATCCACAATTATTCCTCTGGCAACTTCCTGCAAAAGATGGCGTATTGGCAACCCTGCGACAGGCCGTACAGGGCTGCGTAAAGAACGATTCATGCCGGGCAGCAAACGCTTGTGGATGTTCAGCTATGCTTGCCGGGCGAAGGGAAACGTAACGTGGTTCAACACTCGATGGATATCAAGTTCGCCCACCGCTTGTCTTATAAACAAGCCAGATTGACTGTGCTGGTCGGTTTCGTCTTGGGAACCTTGCTCAGCCTGATCCAAATCGGCATTGATTATGCCAGCGAAGACGCATCCATCAACCGTGAAATTCGCTCGTTGATTGAAATCAGCCACAACCCCGCGTCACGCATTGCCTACAACATCGATGCCGAACTGGCCCAGGAACTGACGTTGGGCTTGTTGTACTCCCCCGCCATTACGCACGTGCAGTTGATCGACAACAACGGTGTGGTGCTGGCCGATGTCGACCGGCCGCGCAAAGAAAGCACCTATCGTCCCATCAGCGACTTTTTGTTCGGCGCCAACCGCCAGTTCGAAGACCGGCTGTTCCTGAGCCACATGCCCAACGAGTCCCTTGGCGTGCTGCGGCTGGACGTCGACACCTACGCGTTTGGCAGCCGCTTCCTGCGTCGCGCCGAGATAACCCTGCTCAACGGTTTTGCCCGCAGCCTTTTGCTGACCGGCATCCTGCTGGGCTTGTTCTACGTGATGCTGACGCAACCGCTGGTGCGCATTATCGGTGAGCTGAGCACTCGCAAACAGACCCGCCTGGACTGCCCGCCGGGGCATGAACACGATGAAATCGGCGTGCTGGTAAACGTCGCCAACCAGCAATTCGACACGCTGGAAACCGAGATCCAACAGCGCCGCCATGCGGAAGACCGGTTGACGGAATATCTGGGGCAACTGGAGAACATCGTCTCCGCGCGCACCCTGGAGCTCAAGGCCAGCAACCAGCGCTTGAGCCAGTCCAACGATGAGTTGGAAGCCGCAAAGATGAGTGCATTAGGCATGGCTCAGGCCCGGGCGGCGTTCCTGGCCAATATGAGCCACGAGATTCGCACGCCGCTCAATGGCCTGTTGGGTATGATCGCGCTGTCGCTGGACAGCCCGCTGAACGCCGAACAACGTCAGCAACTGTCCATCGCCCATGACTCCGGCAAAGTACTGGTGGAGTTGCTCAACGATATTCTCGACCTGTCCAAATTCGACGCCGGCCAACTGGAGCTGGAGCACATCCCGTTCGACTTGGGGGCGCTGGTGGAAGACACCGCCAACCTGCTGTCGCAGAACGCCGCGCCAAGCGTCGAGCTGACGTGCCTGATCGACCCGCAGTTTCCATCCCAGGTACTGGGCGACCCGACCCGCGTACGGCAAATTGTCAGTAACCTACTGTCCAACGCGTTGAAGTTCACACGCTTCGGCCGGGTGGACGTGCGCCTGCGCACCCATGACGGCGGAGTGCGCGTTGAAGTGTGTGATACCGGCATCGGCATTGCGCAGGAAGCCCAGGCGAAAATTTTCCAACCGTTCACCCAGGCGGGCGCAGGGATCACTCGCCAGTTTGGCGGTACCGGCCTGGGCCTGGCGTTGACGCATAACCTGTGTGACGCGATGAAGGGACGCTTGAGCATCAGCTCGGAAGTGGGCTTTGGCAGCCAGTTCTGCGCAGACCTGCCACTGCCCACCCACCTACCGGCGGCCCAACTCGCGCCGCTCACAGGCGCAGTGATCGTCATCACCAATACCGGCAGTGGCCTGGCGGAGTTGCTCACGACCCTGCTGCCCAGTTGGGGGCTGGCACCGCGTTGCTTAACCCTGGATGACGACTTGAGCGGGCAAACGCCCGACCTGCTGATTACCGACTGCCCGGAATGCCTGTTCCGCATACGGCCGGGTATTACCGCGCCCATTTTGCTGGTGACGGCCTACGGCAACTTTATGCCCAGCGAAGAAGTCGCCGCCCTGGCGCCGCTGCAGCAACAGGCACGCCCTTTGAGCCGCAGCGCGTTGCACCAGATCCTGCAACGCAACTTGCGCACCGACGCGCACCTGGTACTTGACCCGATCCAGCTGGACGCCGCCCCGCTCGCACATCGGGCGCGAATCCTGCTGGTGGAGGACAACCCCGTCAACCAATTGGTGGCCAAAGGCATGCTCAGCAAGCTGGGTTGCGAAGTGATCGTGGCCGCCCACGGTGGCGAAGCGCTCAGATTTCTCGAAGAACAACGCTTCGACATGGTGTTGATGGACTGCAACATGCCGGTGATGGACGGCTACGAGGCCAGCCGGCAGATACGCCACAGCGGACGCTGGCCGGAATTACCGATTGTCGCGTTGACGGCCAACGCCATGTCCGAAGAACGCGAGCGCTGCCGTGCGGCGGGAATGAACGATTACCTGGCCAAGCCGTTCCGCCGCGAAGAACTCAACGCCCTGCTGGACCTGTGGGTGCCGACGACGACAGCGCTGTGACCTGTGCCAGCAATTGATCCAGACCGTCGCGCAGGGCGTCGGCCTGGTTCAGGTCGACGCCGCTGTCGCACAACAGCCGGGCCTTCAGGGCGAGGGTCCGATCACGCAGTTGCGCGCCGGTGTCACTCAGGCTCAGGTGCACTTCGCGTTCATCCTGGGCACTGCGTCGGCGTCGCACCCACGCCAGTTGCTCCAGGCGCTTGAGCAAGGGTGTCAACGTGCCTGAGTCGAGCATCAGACGCTCACCCAAGGCCTTGACCGTAGGTTGTGCCGGGGGAGCGTCGTGCCACTCCCACAACACCAACATCGCCAAATATTGCGGGTACGTCAGGCCCAACTGATCGAGCATCGGCTTGTAGGCGCGGGTTACCGCGCGTGAAGCCGCGTAGAGCTTGAAGCACAGCTGGTTGTCCAGCGCCAGGGATACAGCGGGCAAATCGGTCATTTGAGCAGCGCTTCGATCTCTTGAGTCAGGTCCTGGGGCTTGGTAGTCGGGCCGAAGCGCTTGACCACCTGGCCGTCATGGCCGACGAGGAACTTGGTGAAGTTCCACTTGATACCCTTGGAGCCGAGCAAGCCCGGCGCGCGTTTCTTCAGTTGGACGAACAGCGGGTGGGCGTCGCTGCCATTGACGTCGATCTTTTTGAACAACGGGAAACTGACACCGAAGTTCAGCTCGCAGAACTCGGAAATAGCGCCTTCGTCACCCGGCTCCTGCTTGCCGAACTGGTTGCAGGGGAACCCCAGCACCACCAGGCCCTGATCCTTGTATTGCTGCCAGAGCTGTTCAAGGCCCTTGTACTGCGGGGTGAAGCCACATTTGCTGGCAGTGTTGACCACCAGCACAGCCTTGCCCGAGAAGTCGGCCAAGGTCTTTTGCTCGCCCTTGATGGTGGTGCAGGGGATGCTCAGCAGGTTGTCGCTCATGGCAGTGCCTCGACGTCAGAGAAAGGCGATAAAAATAGCGAGCAATTCAATTGTGTGCAATTTAATTGACCACACTTATAACCCGTTATAGATCGCCCCCGCACGCAAATGCAAAGGCTGGGGGCGATCATGGCTTAGCGCGGCACCAGGTCCAGGCACACCGAGTTGATGCAGTAACGCAAGCCTGTCGGCGGCGGGCCATCCGGGAACACATGGCCCAGGTGCGCGTCGCATTTGGCACAGGTGACTTCGGTGCGAATCATGCCGTGGCTGACGTCACGGATCTCGACCATCGCGCTGTCGGCGATCGGCTCATAGAAGCTGGGCCAGCCGCAGCCGGAGTCAAACTTGGCCTTGGAATCGAACAGCGGCTCATTGCAGCAAATGCAGTGGTACACGCCGTCGGTCTTGGTGGCGTTGTACTTGCCGCTGAAAGGTCGCTCGGTGCCCTTGAGGCGGCACACGTTGTACTGCTCCGGATCGAGCATGGCCTTCCATTCTTCAACGGTCTTCTGCAACTTTTCCATCGGTACACCTCGGCAACTGAAAAAGCCTGATCTGTGTCTTTTCCATGGATCAGGCGGCACGTATGATTGCGCCTCTTCAAAACGCCAGTCTGGCACCCGCGCTATCGGCATTCAAACGTATTTATGGGTGCGCGCCTCGCGGGATTTCACAGTACGGTAGTGTCCACGCCGTCTGGATCGTTCATTTTCAGGATCACATCGCCATGCAGGTCAGCAAATCGAACAAGCTCGCCAACGTCTGCTATGACATTCGCGGCCCAGTGCTCAAGCACGCCAAACGCCTGGAAGAGGAAGGCCATCGCATCCTCAAGCTGAACATCGGCAACCCGGCGCCCTTTGGTTTCGAAGCGCCCGACGAGATCCTGCAGGACGTGATCCGCAACCTGCCTACCGCCCAGGGCTACAGCGACTCCAAGGGCCTGTTCAGCGCGCGCAAGGCGGTGATGCAGTACTACCAGCAAAAGCAGGTGGAAGGTGTCGGCATCGAAGACATCTACCTGGGCAATGGCGTGTCCGAGCTGATCGTGATGTCCATGCAGGCACTGCTCAACAACGGCGACGAAGTGCTGGTGCCCGCACCTGACTACCCGCTGTGGACCGCTGCCGTGACCCTGGCCGGCGGCCACCCGGTGCACTACCTGTGCGATGAGGGCGCCGACTGGTTCCCGGACCTGGCCGACATCAAGGCCAAGATCACCCCTAACACCAAGGCCCTGGTGATCATCAACCCGAACAACCCTACCGGCGCGGTGTATTCCAAGGAAGTGCTGCTGGGCATGCTCGAACTGGCGCGCCAGCACAACCTGGTGGTGTTTTCCGACGAGATCTACGACAAGATCCTCTACGATGACGCCGTGCACATCTGCACCGCCTCCCTGGCACCGGACCTGTTGTGCCTGACGTTCAACGGGTTGTCCAAGTCCTACCGCGTGGCGGGGTTCCGCTCCGGCTGGATCGCCATCTCCGGCCCGAAACACAATGCCCAGAGCTACATCGAGGGCATCGATATGCTGGCCAATATGCGCCTGTGCGCCAATGTGCCGAGCCAGCACGCGATCCAGACCGCCCTGGGCGGTTACCAGAGCATCAACGACCTGATACTGCCCCAGGGCCGCCTGCTGGAACAACGCAACCGTACCTGGGAGCTGCTCAACGCAATCCCGGGCGTGAGCTGCGTAAAACCCATGGGCGCGTTGTACGCCTTTCCCCGGATCGACCCGAAAGTCTGCCCGATCCTCAATGATGAGAAGTTCGTGCTCGACCTGCTGCTGTCGGAAAAACTGCTGGTGGTCCAGGGCACCGCGTTCAACTGGCCATGGCCGGATCACTTCCGCGTGGTGACCTTGCCGCGTGTGGACGACCTGGAAATGGCCATTGGTCGTATCGGCCATTTCCTCAAGTCCTATCGCCAGTAGCGAAAATCGCGCTGTACGAGCGACATCCGGTCGTACAGCGATTATCTGGCAACACTTCTCTGTGCGTGGCCGTTCGAAGCCCTTGAGTTGCCCCTCTTCAGCCGCCGGCCCCCTATAATTGCAGGGCTGTGAGGCAACCGGAGGCTAATCAGGGGTTATATTCCGGGTCGGAAAATCCCTTCAGGGCTCTACATCCAGGCTGTAGGACACAGTTTGAAATAGTCGCCCGGTTGAATCACCCCAGGCTGCACCTTATATACCCCGCAGTAAGCGACATATTAAGCATGAGGAGAACTCTACAACCATGATGCGCATCCTGCTGTTCTTGGCCACTAACCTGGCGGTCGTGCTGATTGCCAGTGTCACCCTGAGCCTTTTCGGGTTCAACGGGTTCATGGCGGCCAACGGGGTTGATCTGAACCTCAATCAGCTGCTGATCTTCTGTGCGGTCTTTGGTTTTGCCGGCTCGCTTTTCTCGCTGTTCATCTCCAAGTGGATGGCGAAGATGAGCACCAGCACCCAGATCATCACTCAACCACGCACTCGCCATGAACAATGGCTGATGCAAACCGTGGAGCAGTTGTCTCAAGAAGCAGGTATCAAAATGCCCGAGGTGGGGATTTTCCCTGCTTATGAAGCCAACGCCTTCGCCACGGGCTGGAATAAGAACGACGCCCTTGTGGCCGTGAGCCAGGGGCTTCTGGAGCGTTTTTCGCCCGATGAAGTAAAAGCGGTGCTGGCCCATGAAATCGGTCACGTGGCCAATGGCGACATGGTCACCCTGGCATTGGTGCAGGGCGTGGTGAACACCTTTGTCATGTTCTTCGCGCGGATCATCGGTAACTTTGTCGACAAGGTGATCTTCAAGAATGAAGGCGGTCGCGGCATCGCCTACTTCGTGGCGACCATCTTCGCTGAAGTGATACTGGGCTTCCTGGCCAGCGCCATCGTGATGTGGTTCTCGCGCAAACGCGAGTTCCGCGCAGACGAAGCCGGCGCACGCCTGGCGGGCACCAGCGCAATGATCGGCGCACTGCAACGCCTGCGCTCCGAACAGGGCCTGCCGGTGCATATGCCCGACAGCCTGACCGCCTTCGGCATCAACGGCGGCATCAAGCAAGGCCTGGCTCGCATGTTCATGAGCCACCCGCCGCTGGAAGAACGCATCGACGCACTGCGTCGTCGCGGCTGATAGCATCGGCAAACACAAAAGGAGCGACTGGATCGCTCCTTTTTTGTGAGCCCCGGTTTATTCCAGCACGAGCCTGTAGACCCGCTCGTCGAGGTGCGTAACGCCGTCCTGCACGAACTTCCAGCTCTCGCTCAGGATGTCTTGCTCTGCAAGCTTCCGCTGGGTCCAGTGCGACCCGAACAGAACCCTCACTTCGTCATCCGTTACTGCAAAGGGTGGGCCGGCCTTTTGCGTCTGGTCGTAGTCGAGGGTGACCAGCAACCCTTGGCAGCCCTGCTGCAACAGGCCGCTTAGATGCTCGGCGTACCGCGCGCGCATCAATGGCGGCAAGGCAATCAACGCGGCACGGTCGTAGAGCGCGGTGCAATCGGCCACTGCGTCCGCAGCCAGGGCGAAGAAGTCACCGCACCACAGTTCAATCGAACCCGCCTGGTACACCTTGAATTCGCCCCGTCGAGTGATGCGAGGCGTCAGATTCTGCTCGTCAAAGAACGCTTCAACCGCCAGCTCCGACAGTTCTATACCGAGCACAGGGTGCCCATGACTGGCCAGCCAGATCAGGTCCAGGCTTTTGCCACACAATGGCACCAGCACCTTGGCGCCTTCAGCCAAGTCCAGTTGCGGCCAATACTGGAGTAGGTAAGGGTTGACCTCGGACAAGTGAAAGCCGATCTGATTGCGCGCCCAGCGCTCTTGCCAAAATGTGGGCTCCATGGGGTCACCTCTGAAAAATCGATCAAATAGCGCTAAAACTTATATTAGATTTAGATCAATGATCTGATTGAAGATGGGCTCATGTTAACGCTCAGGACCCCTCTTATGCTCCCTAGCCTGTTTATCTCTCACGGTTCGCCGATGCTCGCCCTGCAACCCGGCGCCAGTGGCCCGGCGCTGCAACGTTTGGCGGCGCAAATAACCCGCCCGAAGGCGATTGTGGTGGTGTCGGCACACTGGGAAAGCCATGAACTGCTGGTCAGCGGCAGTGCGGCGCCCGAAACCTGGCACGACTTCGGCGGCTTCCCTCGCGAGCTGTTTGCCGTGCAATACCCGGCACCGGGCGACCCGCAGCTGGCGGGCGAGATCGTCGAACGCTTGCACGCCGATGGCCTGGCAGCTCGAATCGATGACAAACGCCCTTTCGACCACGGCGCCTGGGTGCCGCTGTCGCTGATGTACCCCGAGGCGGATATCCCGGTGGTCCAGGTTTCCCTGCCCAGCCGAATGGGCCCTGCCCTGCAAACCCGAGTCGGACACGCCTTGGCGGGGCTGCGTGAACAAGACGTGCTGCTGATCGGTTCCGGCAGCATCACCCATAACCTGGGAGAGCTGGACTGGCATGCCGGGCCTGAAAGCATCGAGCCCTGGGCACGCGACTTTCGCGATTGGATGGTAGACAAGCTGACTGCCGATGATGAAGCCGCGCTGCACGATTACCGGCGCCAGGCCCCACATGCCGTGCGCAGCCACCCCAGCGATGAGCATCTGTTGCCGCTGTACTTTGCGCGCGGTGCCGGCGGTCAGTTCAACATCGCGCACCAAGGCTTCACCATGGGCGCCCTGGGAATGGACATCTATCGCTTCGGCTGACGCAGATCCCGAATTTCCAGACAAAAAAAATCCCCGAACCAGTCGGGGATTTTTTATCTGCGATCAATCAGCCAAGAGGCGGATCAATCTTCGCGGTAGCGACGCAGCTTCAACTGCTTACCGGCCACGCGAGTGTCTTTCAGCTTGGTCAGCAGTTTTTCCAGACCGTCTTCCGGCAGCTCTACCAACGAGAAGCTGTCACGAACCTGGATGCGACCGATGGCTTCACGTGCCAGGCCACCCTCATTGAGGATAGCGCCCAGCAGGTTCTTGGCGGCGATACCGTCACGCGCGCCCAGCGCGGTACGGCAACGAGCACGACCTTCAGCCAATGGAACCGGAGCACGACGCTCACGATCACCACGGTCCGGGCGGTCGCCGGTACGCTCTGGACGATCACCGCGTGGCGCGTTGTTCGGTACCAGCGGGCGTTCTTTCTCGATGGCGGCCAGGGTCAGGGCCTGACCGTTGGTAGCTTTGCGCAGCAGGGCTGCGGCCAGGGCACGCGGGGTGCACCCGATATCGGCGGTCAGGCGGTCCAGCAGATCGCCGTGGGTCGATTCGGCGTCAGCCACCAGCGGTGCCAGGCTGTTGGTCAGTTTCTTGATGCGGGCATCAAGAACGGCCTGGGCATCCGGCAGGCGGACTTCGGCGACTTTCTGACCGGTTACGCGCTCGATCACTTGCAGCATGCGGCGCTCACGTGGAGTCACCAGCAGCAGTGCGCGACCTTCGCGACCCGCACGGCCGGTACGGCCGATACGGTGAACGTAGGACTCCGGATCGTAAGGCATGTCAACGTTGAACACGTGGGTGATACGTGGAACGTCTAGACCACGAGCGGCTACGTCGGTTGCCACAACGATGTCCAGGCGGCCATCCTTGAGGGAATCGATGACGCGCTCACGCTGGTTCTGGGCAATGTCACCGTTCAGCGCAGCGGCTTTATAGCCTTTGGCTTCCAGGGCACTGGCCAGGTCCAGGGTCGCTTGCTTGGTGCGCACGAACATGATCAGGGCATCGAAGTCTTCGACTTCCAGCAGGCTCAATACAGCCGAGGTCTTCTGGTCAGCGTGAACCAACAGGTGAGCCTGTTCGATCGCGGTAACGGTCTGGGTCTTGGTCTGGATCTTCACGTGTTGCGGATCGCGCAGGTGGCGTTCGGCAATGGCACGGATCGACTGTGGCAGGGTAGCCGAGAACAGTACGGTCTGACGGGTCGGTGGCAGAGCCTTGAAGATGACTTCCAAGTCATCCATGAAGCCCAGCTTGAGCATTTCGTCAGCTTCGTCGAGCACCAGGTGGTTCACGGTCGACAGGACTTTTTCGTCGCGACGCAGGTGGTCGCACAGACGGCCCGGGGTGGCGACAACGATCTGTGCGCCGTTACGGATGGCTTTCAGTTGTGGGCCCATAGGCGCGCCGCCGTAAACGGCCACAACGGTTACGCCTGGCATTTGCTTGGCGTAGGTTTCGAAAGCGGTTGCTACTTGCAGCGCCAACTCACGGGTTGGCGCCAGGATCAGGGCTTGCGGTTCGCGCTTTGCAGGATCGATGCAGTGCAGGATAGGCAGGGCGAACGCGGCGGTTTTACCGGTACCGGTTTGCGCCTGGCCAATCATGTCCTGGCCGGCCATGATGATCGGGATCGATTGCTGCTGAATAGCCGAAGGTTCTTCGTAGCCGGTCGCAATGACGGCAGCAAGAATGTTCGGGTTAAGATTAAAAGCGGCGAAGCCGCCGGTTTCCTGGGTCATGGGTCTGCCTCTAAGTGCATCCGCAAAGACCCATGCTCCAAAGCTGCGCATGCCGTGTTGAGACTCAAGAGTCGCCCTGGCTGCTTTGTCGGCGGGGATTTGCGAAAACGAATGAATGAAAAAGATTCGTCAAGGGAGAGTCCGCTGTGCGGACGTGCAGCCGAAGCTGACTTCGGGGAATTGCGCTACCTAAACGCGGCCCGGTTAAAGGCCGGCGCGCACTATACCGGAAATAGCTGAAAAAGGGAGCTTTTTTTATCGCAAAGCACTGATAAACCGAGCTGCGTCACAGCCTTTGCAGAGAACACCGGCAGGGTCTATTTTTCAAAGGCCCGGCCCTGCTGGTCATAACGCTTAAACGGTTCACCCGACCTTTCAGGCCCTTTGGTCTGAAACCCTTCCCCGCGCCCGAGGGCACCCCCGATGAATCCAGCCAGCAGCAGCCGCGTCAGCCGAGAACTCCAGGGCCATGTCCTGTTGCTGGGCCTGGACCGGGTGGCCAAACGCAACGCTTTCGACTTGGACCTGCTCAATGAGCTGAGCCTGGCGTATGGCGAATTTGATCGAAATGACGACGCGCGGGTGGCGGTGGTGTTTGCCCATGGTGATCACTTCACGGCCGGGCTGGACCTGGCCAATGTCAGCGGCGTGATGGCCGGTGGCTGGCAACCGCCGCTGGGTGGGTGTGATCCCTGGGGCGTGTTTGCCGGGCCGCGCGTGAGCAAACCGGTAATCGTCGCGGCCCAAGGCTACTGCCTGACGATCGGTATCGAGTTGATGCTGGCGGCGGATATCAATCTTTGCGCAAGCAACACGCGCTTTGCGCAGATGGAAGTTCAGCGTGGCATCTTTCCGTTCGGCGGCGCGACGTTGCGCTTTCATCAGGTCGCCGGCTGGGGCAACGCGATGCGCTGGCTGCTCACCGGCGATGAGTTCGACGCCCATGACGCGCTGCGCCTGGGTTTGGTGCAGGAAGTGATGGCCAGCGAAGACCTGCTGCCGCGCGCCGTCGAATTGGCCCACCGCATCGCCCGTCAGGCGCCACTGGGTGTGCAGGCCACGTTGATGTCGGCCCGGTTGGCGCGCATGGAAGGTGAAACCGTGGCGGCAGCCGCGTTGCCGCCGATGGTGGATAAACTGCTCAACAGCGAGGATGCCAAGGAAGGCGTGCGGGCGATGGTCGAGAAGCGGCCGGGGGTGTTCAAGGGCATTTGAGTTCAGGCAGTGATGGCCTCATCGGGGGCAAGCCCCCTCCCACATTCGACCGCATTCCAAACTGTGGGAGGGGGCTTGCCCCCGATGGCGTCGGTGCAGACAACTAAGTTGCCGGCCGAATCGCCTTGATCAACGGCTGCAACGAGTACCCCAACCGCGGCGCCAACGCTTCGGCACGGTCCGAGAGCGCCCCCCTGTCCAGTTCTTGGTCCAGCTCGGACGGCACCAACAGAATCACATTGCCCTCCTTCACCGGCAGTTCCCAATAATGGCGGTGGTACAAGCCACGCAACAACGCTGCGCCCAGCGGCTTGCCATCGTCGGTCGCCCACTGGTTGATCACCAGCCAGCCGCCGGGGTTGAGTTTCTTCTGGCAGTTCTCCAGGAACGTCCACGCCAGGTGCCCGACGCCGGGGCCGACATCGGTATAAAGGTCGACGAAAATCAGGTCGGCCGATTCGGCGCTGTCGAGTAACTCCAGCGCGTCGCCGACGCGGATGTACAAACGCGGGTCATCATCCAGCCCCAGATACTCGATGGCCAGGCGCGGCACATCGGGGCGCAGTTCGATGGCTTCCACATCGTCCAGCGGCAGGAACTTCAGGCACGCCTGGGTCAGCGTGCCGGCGCCCAGGCCAAGGAACAGCGCGCTTTCCGGCTGCTCATGGCACAGCGCACCAATCAGCATCGCGCGGGTGTAGTCGTACTCCAGCCAGCTTGGGTCGGCAGTGAACACGCAGCTTTGCTCGATGGCGTCGCCAAACTCGAGAAAACGGTAATCGGCCACTTCGAGCACACGGATCATGCCGAAATCATCATGGACTTCAGCCAGCAGGCGCTCGACACGCTCCTCGGTCATCACTACTCCTAACGGGTTTGCTACACGGCAAAGGCGCGATTGTCGGCGAACCGGCGGCAACAGGTCACGCACTAATTGCTGATAACATTGGCACCCGACCGTCAACCACCCAATCGAGTTCATGATGAGCCAACCCTGGAGCCCCGACAGCTGGCGCGCCCTGCCAATCCAGCAACAACCCCAGTACCCGGACGCTGCGCACTTGCTGCACGTGGAGCAAAGCCTGGCCAGCTACCCGCCGCTGGTGTTCGCCGGGGAAGCCCGCGAGTTGCGCCGCCAGTTTGCCGAGGTCACCCAGGGTCGCGCGTTCCTGTTGCAAGGGGGTGACTGCGCCGAGAGTTTTGCCGAGTTCTCCGCCGCAAAAATCCGCGACACCTTCAAGGTGCTGCTGCAGATGGCCATTGTGATGACCTTCGCGGCCGGTTGCCCGGTGGTCAAAGTGGGACGCATGGCCGGCCAGTTCGCCAAGCCGCGTTCGGCCAACGATGAAACCATCGACGGCATCACCCTGCCCGCCTACCGTGGCGACATCGTCAACGGTATCGGCTTCGACGAAAAAAGCCGTGTGCCGGACCCGGACCGCCTATTGCAGTCCTACCACCAGTCCACCGCCACCCTGAACCTGCTGCGCGCCTTTGCCCAGGGTGGCTTCGCCGACCTGCACCAGGTGCACAAGTGGAACCTGGACTTCATCGCCAACTCCGCGCTGGCCGAAAAGTACAGCCAACTGGCCGACCGCATTGACGAAACCCTGGCGTTCATGCGCGCCTGCGGCATGGACAGTTCGCCGCAACTGCGCGAAACCAGCTTCTTCACCGCCCACGAAGCGCTGCTGCTCAACTACGAGCAAGCCTTCGTGCGCCGTGACAGCCTGACCAACGACTACTACGACTGCTCGGCCCACATGCTGTGGATCGGCGACCGCACACGCCAACTGGACGGTGCCCACGTCGAGTTCCTGCGTGGGGTGAACAACCCGATCGGGGTCAAGGTCGGCCCGAGCATGAACCCGGATGACCTGATCCGGCTGATCGACATCCTCAACCCGGACAACGACCCCGGCCGCCTGAACCTGATCGCACGCATGGGCGCAGGCAAGGTCGGCGACCACCTGCCCAACCTGATTCGCGCGGTGCAGCGCGAGGGTAAGCAAGTGCTGTGGAGCTCGGACCCGATGCACGGCAACACCATCAAGGCCAGCAGCGGCTACAAGACCCGCGACTTTGCGCAGATCCTGGGCGAGGTGAAGGAGTTCTTCCAGGTGCACCAGGCCGAAGGCAGCTATGCCGGCGGGATTCACATCGAGATGACCGGGCAGAACGTCACCGAATGCATCGGCGGCGCGCGGCCGATCACCGAGGACGGTTTGTCGGACCGCTATCACACCCACTGCGACCCACGGATGAATGCCGATCAGTCGCTGGAATTGGCGTTTTTGATTGCCGAGACGTTGAAACAGGTGAAGCGCTGAGATTTTTAGTTGCCTTCAGGGCCTCATCGGGGGCAAGCCCCCTCCCACACGTGAATGTATTCACAGATCAAAATGTGGGAGGGACGGTGCGACGATTCGACTTGCCCCCGATGAGGCCTTAAAGACCAACATCCATGCTGATCATTGCCGCCCGCAACCGGTCGGCACTCGGCCTTTGGCAATTGAGCTGCACCTGTTCCAGCCCCAGCCAGTCGGCCATTTGCCGAAGGTTCTGCGCCAGCGCCAACATGCCCTCCTCATCCAACCCCGGCTCTTCCTCATGCACCGCATGCACGGCCAGGCGCCCACTGGCGCGTTCGGCGCGTAAATCAATGCGTGCGGCGATCCGTTCATTGTGCAGAAACGGCAGCACGTAGTAGCCGTACACCCGCTTGTCTTGCGGGGTGTAGATCTCCAGGCGGTAACGGAAATCGAACAAACGCTCGGTACGCGCACGCTCCCACACCAGCGAATCGAACGGCGACAGCAAGGCGCTGGCCGACACCTTGCGCGGCACTTTGGGCTCGGGCAGGCAGTAAGCCGGTTGTTTCCAGCCTTGTACCTGGCACACCTGCAGCTGGCCATCCTCGACCAATTCGGCCAGGCGATTGCGGCTGTCGGCGGGGTCGAGACGGAAGTAATCGCGCAAGTCCTTCTCGGTCCCCACGCCCAGCGCAGTCGCACTGTGCAACAGCAAGCCGCGCAGGGCCTCAGCTTCAGTGACCGTGGTTTGCAGGATATCGCCGGGAATGACCCGCTCCGGCAAATCATAGAGCCGCTCAAACCCACGGCGACCGGCCACCGTGACCAAGCCTGCGGCAAACAGCCATTCCAGCGCATGTTTCTCGTCGCTCCAGTCCCACCACGGGCCGGCGCGTTCCTCTCGGGTCGACAAGCTGCCCGCCCCCAATGCGCCCTGCTCCTCGACGGTCTGCAACACACGCTGAATCGTGGCCTGCTGCTCACGCCCGAAGCGCGCCATTTGCGAATAAATGCCCTGGCCCTGCTTGGCCCGCTCCATGCGCCAGCGCATCAGCGGGTACAGCGCCATCGGCAACAGCGACGCCTCATGCCCCCAGTATTCGAACAGCGAGCGCCGCCGCCCCTGGCTCCAAGCGGCTTGTTCAAGTATCAGCGGGGAGTAGTTGCCCAGACGGGAAAACAGCGGCAAGTAATGGGAGCGCACCACGGCATTGACCGAATCAATCTGCAAGACGCCCAGGCGCTCGATCATGCGGTTGAGGTGCGCAGCCTTGATCAGTGCAGGCGCCTGGCGCCCGGAAAAACCCTGGGCCGCCAGCGCCATGCGTCGAGCTTGCTTGAGTGAAAACGACAGGTCGGCGGGCATGGGGTTCTCCGTGGGGGCGCGCCGACCACCCTACTGCATCCGCGATCATTTGCGCAGCGGGTCTTGCCAGAAATGCAGGTGGCGGTCCTGCTCGACGTCGCCGCGATTGAGGCCGATGTCCTTGAGTGCATCATCGCTCAAGTTCGCCAGCACCTGGCGCTCCTCATGCAGCGCCTGCCAACGAGCCACCTTCTGAAAAAGCCCGGAAAACGGACGCTTCGCCATCAATACAAACCCTCGTTGACCTTTCATCTTCTCGCCCTCCAGTGGGGATGGCGCAAGTGTGTGCCTGGGCTTAAGATCAATCCAACGAATGTTTCTTATGCAATACATCTCGGAGATTGATCAATTGTCCGGCTACCCGAGCATCGACACTGAAGTGCTGCGCACCTTCGTCGCCATCGCCGACCAGGGCGGTTTTACCCGCGCCGGCGAACTGGTCAACCGTACGCAGTCGGCGGTGAGTATGCAGATGAAGCGCCTGGAAGAAGACGTGTTGCAGCGCAAGCTGTTCGAGCGCGACGGTCGCCAGGTGCGGCTGACGCCCGAAGGCCAGGTATTACTGGGGTACGCGCGGCGCATCCTGAAACTGCACAGCGAAGTGTTCAACACCCTGCGCGAACCGCACATGGTGGGGCTGGTGCGTATCGGTACGCCGGATGACTACGTGATGCGTTTCCTGCCGGGGATTCTCAAACGGTTTTCCAAGGCGTATCCACTCATCCAGATCGAGATGCACTGCGAGGCGTCGACGGTGCTGATGCAACGTCGCGACCTGGCCCTGACGGTCATCAGCCGCGAGCCCGGCAATGAAGTCGGCGAGCTGTTGCGTACCGAACGCATGGTGTGGGTGGCCGCCCCGTGCTTCTGCGTGGACGAGCACGACGCGCTGCCACTGGCGATTTCCGGGGTCGACAGTTTCTGCACCCAGTGGACCCGGGCAGCGCTGGACGCCGCCGGGCGCGATTACCGGCTGGCCTACCACAGCTCTAACGTGGCGGCGATTCAGGCCGTGGTGAGCGCCGGACTGGCCGTGATGGTCAGCATGGAAAGCCTGGTGACGGAAGACCTGCGCGTACTCGGCAGCGAAGAAGGTTTTCCGCCGCTGCCGTCGATGAATCTGCGCTTGCTATGCAACCCGGCAATGACCTCCCCCATCACCGAATGCTTGGCGGAGTACATCCTCGAAGGCTTCAGACTTTAAAGGTCAGCATCACTGCGCACACCACCAGGAAGCCGCAGAACAGACCGCGCAATATGCGCTCCGGCAGTGCATGGGCGACCTTCACGCCCCAACTGATACTGAGCAACCCGCCGACGGCCAACGGTACGCCGATCATCCAGTCCACTTCCTGGTGCCAGGCGTAAGTCACCAGAAAGTGGACTGGGCTGGGCAATGCCAACGCCAGGGACAAGCCTTGGGCAACCACCTGGGTGGTGCCGAACAGACTGGTCAGCACTGGCGTGGCGACCACCGCACCGCCCACACCGAACAAACCGCCCATGGAGCCGGAGGCGGCACCCAGCACCCCAAGCCATGGCCAGGAGTAACGCATCTGCGCGGTCGGCGGCGCGTTGCGGGTGAACATGCGCAGCAGGTTGTAGGCTGAAAGTGTCAGCAGGAAAGCGATAAAGCCAATGCGCATGGCCCCCGCGTCCAGGCCCACCGCCCAGATCGAACCCAGCCAGGCAAAGGTGAACCCCATGACGCCCAAGGGCAGCGCATGGCGCAGCTCAATGCGGTTGCGTTGGTGATAGCGCCACAGCGCCAGCATCACGTTGGGCACCACCATCACCAGCGCTGTGCCTTGGGCCAACTGCTGATCCAGGCCGAACAGCACGCCCAGCACCGGGATTGCTATCAGCCCGCCGCCAATACCAAACAGACCGCCCACCGTGCCGAGCGCCGCGCCCAACACCAGGTACATCACTAAATCCACCACCGTTTGTTACTCCGCAATCCCAAGCCTTGCATGCTACGCAGTCGGCTCTAGCGTGGAAACGCACAGCAACGCACAATGGCTGTGCCAATCTCGCATAAGCGGCTTTTCGATGAACCCCAATACCCTCACCGATCAACTGGGCCTGTTCCTTGATGTACTGGAGACCGGCAGCTTTTCCGCCGCCGCGCGCCGCCATCCGCTGACACCCTCGGCCGTAGCGCGGCGTATCGACAGCCTGGAAAGCTCGGTGGGCAGCCGCCTGTTCCAGCGCAGCACCCACGCGGTGGTGCCGACCCCGGCAGGCTTGGCGTTTGCCGAACGGGCGCGGCGGATTGTCAGCGAGTTGCAGCTGGCGCGGGCTGAGGCGGTGTCCCTGAGCCATGCGCCGGAGGGCCTGATTCGGGTGGACGCGCCCGCAGCGTTTGGGCGGCGGCACCTGGCGCCGGTGATTGCGGACTTCCTCAACGTGTACCCAGGCCTGGATGTGCACTTGCATTTGATCGACAGCTTTGTGGACATGCAGGGCGCGCACCTGGGCAAGGTGGACCTGGTGTTGCGCGCCGGGCATATCGTCGACACCCGGTTGATCGCCACGCCCTTGGCCAGCATCGTGCGCATCGCCTGTGCCAGTCCGGCGTATCTGAAAAGCCGTGGCACGCCACTTCATCCTCGGGAGCTGAGCGAGCACGACGGGCTCGACTGGGACGGGTTGGCGCCGATGTTCGCTTGGCGCTTCGAACTGGACGGGCGCCGCGCGACTTATCGCCCGCAACGCATCCGCATGAGCGCCAATAACGCCGAAGCCTTGCTGTCCGGCGCTCTGGCCGGGCTGGGTATCGCCCACCTGCCGACGTGGCTGGCCAGTGAGTACCTGGTGCGTGGCGAACTGCTACCGCTGTTTTGCGAAAACGGCCTGCCCAGTCCGGAGACCACCGGGATCTATGCGCTGCGCCTGGAACAACAACCCAATGCGCGCAGCCGGCTGTTGCTGGAATACCTGAAAACCCGTTTCAGCCCGGTGCCGCCCTGGGACCTGGCACTGCAAAGTGGCTTGGTCTGAGCGCTCGAACAGAATTATCTGGCGCATTAAAGATTTGCCCGCTAGATTCCAGCGTAGACACGCTTTTCGAGGTACCACCATGAGCAAAAACCCTGATCCCTGCGAATCACTGATGCTGGACAACCAGCTGTGTTTTGCCCTGCACTCCACTTCGCTGCTGATGACCAAGGTCTACAAGCCACTGCTGCAAGCCCTTGGCCTCACCTACCCGCAATACCTGGCCATGATGGTGCTGTGGGAAGAGGATGGGCTGACCGTCGGTGAAATCAGCAGCCGCCTGCTGACCGATCCGGGCTCGCTCACCCCCCTGCTCAAGCGCCTGGAAGCTGAAGGCCTGCTCAGCCGTACCCGCAGTCGCGAAGATGAACGGGTGGTCGTCGTAGAGTTGACCGACGCCGGCCGGGCCCTGCAGGACAAGGCCATGGGCATTCCGCAGTGCATACTTGGCGCCAGCGGCCTGGAGCTGGAGCAACTGCGCAAGCTGCAAGCTGATTTGATTGCACTGCGCAGCAATCTGCAGAACGCAATTTAGAACAGCAAAACCATGCAATGTGGGAGGGGGCTTGCCCCCTATAGCGGAATGTCTGTCGACAGCGATGTTGACTGAGCGACCGTCATCGGGGGCAAGCCCCCTCCCACATTAGTTTCTGATGCACGAAAATATTTTATAAATTTATCTTGCGCACTAAACATTAGCGCTATACATTCACCTCACCAACTACTTAGCGCGCAAATGTTTTGCGCTGCACACAAAGAGGAAAACACTATGCAAACACTCTATACCGCAGTCGCTACCGCCACCGGCGGCCGTGACGGTCGTGCTGTTTCCAGCGACAACATCCTCGATGTCAAACTCTCCACCCCCAAAGAACTGGGTGGTGCCGGTGGCCAGGCCACCAACCCTGAACAACTGTTCGCTGCCGGCTACTCGGCGTGCTTTATCGGCGCCCTGAAATTTGTCGCCAGCCAGACCAAACGCAAAATCCCGGATGACGCCTCGATCACTGCCCACGTCGGCATTGGCCAGATCACCGGTGGTTTCGGTCTGGATATCGACCTGCACATCAGCCTGCCGGGCCTGGCCCAGGACGACGCGCAAAGCCTGGTCGACGCCGCTCACCACGTCTGCCCGTACTCCAACGCCACCCGTGGCAACGTCGATGTACGCCTGCACGTCACCGTCTAAATGACCTTGGCCGCCCCTGGAGAAGAACATGAACACCATTGGTAAAGCGCTCGCCGGCACCCTGCTCGCCCTGTCCATCACCCACGCCTTTGCTGCGACCGGTGAGGTCGAGCACACCACCCAGGCGTTCCTGGATGTGTTGAACGCAGGCACCGGCAAACCGATCGAACAGCTGACGCCCAAGGACGCTCGTGCCGTACTGACCGGCGCCCAGGCCGGCGTGAAGCTGACCTTGCCCAAGGCGGATGTGAGCCAGAAGACCATTCAGGTCGATGGCAAGCCGCTGGACCTGACCATCGTGCGTCCGGCCGGGGTCAAGGGCACATTGCCTGTGTTCATGTTTTTCCACGGCGGCGGCTGGGTGCTCGGGGACTACCCGACCCATGAACGCCTGGTACGGGATTTGGTGGTGGGTTCGGGGGCGGTGGCGGTGTTCGTCAACTACACGCCTTCGCCGGAAGCGCATTATCCGGTGGCGATCAACCAGGCCTACGGCGCGACAAAATGGGTGGCCGAGCACGGCCAAGAGATCAACGTCGACGGCAAGCGCCTGGCGGTTGCAGGCAACAGTGTCGGCGGCAACATGGCGGCGGTGGTCAGCCTGATGGCCAAGGACAAGGGCACGCCGGCGATCAAGTTCCAACTGCTGCTGTGGCCGGTGACTGACGCCAACTTCGACACCGCGTCCTACAACCAATACGCCGAAGGGCACTTCCTCACCCGTAACATGATGAAGTGGTTCTGGGACAACTACACCACCGACGCCAAGCAACGCGCCGAGCTCTACGCCTCGCCGCTGCGGGCCACCCCTGACCAGCTCAAGGGCTTGCCGCCCGCGCTGATTCAGACGGCGGGAGCCGACGTGCTGCGCGATGAAGGCGAAGCCTATGCACGCAAGCTCGACCAGGCCGGTGTACCGGTGACCGCTGTGCGCTACAACGGCATGATCCACGACTACGGTTTGCTCAACGTCGTCAGCCAGGTGCCGGCCGTACGTTCAGCCCTGCTCCTGGCCTCGGACGAGCTGAAGCAACACTTGAAGTAAAAGGTAACGCCCACAAAAAAGCCCGACTCAAGGTCGGGCTTTTTTCGTATCGGCAGGGCCAGAATTACTTCTTGGCGCGACCTTTGTACGAGCCACCTTCGCGGGTGTCGATCTCGATCAGGTCGTCGATTTCGATGAAATCGGCGACTTGCAGTTCGGTACCGTTGCTCAGCTTGGCAGGCTTCATCACCTTGCCCGAAGTGTCGCCGCGAGCGGAACCTTCGGTGTAGGCCACTTTACGCACGATGGTGGTCGGCAGCTCTACGGAAACCAGGCGCTCTTCGAAGAAAATAGCTTCGCAGACGTCTTCCATGCCTTCTTCGATGAACGGCAGAACGGCTTCGATATCTTCAGCGTTCAGCTCGTACATGGTGTAGTCGGTGGTGTCCATGAACGTGTAGGTGTCGCCGCTGATGAAGGACAGGGTCGCTTCTTTGCGGTCGAGGATCACGTCGTCCAGTTTGTCATCGGCGCTGTAGACGATCTCGGTCTTGTAACCGGTCAGCAGGTTCTTCAGCTTGGTCTTCATGATTGCGCTGTTACGACCAGACTTGGTGAACTCAGCTTTCTGAACCAGCCAAGGGTCGTTTTCGAGACGGATCACTGTACCGGGTTTCAGTTCTTTACCAGTTTTCATTGCATATATCCGAAATTTGGATGGGATTTACAAAATTCAAGGTGGCGTATCATATCCAACTTTCATAAAACTGCACCAGCGCCGTCGCAAGATCGGCCTGCAAGCCCTGTTCCAGACACCATGTTTCAGCGTGCAGGCTCACCTCCGGCCAGTGTTCCAGCAGCCTTTTCCACGCTTGGGCCATATCGGCCTCGGTGTTCCAGGCTTGCCAGAGCCCGATCAGCGCCGCCCTTGCGTCCGGTGATAAGTCGGCGGTGTACAGCTCGAGGAACGCGTCGAGCTTGTCGAGATGGATGTCTTCGTCCTGTCGATAGATGTGCCACAGCAGCGGCCGACCGGCCCATTGGGCGCGCACGAACGAGTCTTCGCCGCGCACGGCGTTGAAGTCGCAGCACCACAACAGCCGGTCATATTGCTCTTGGCGGACGAACGCAATCACCTGCACCGTCAGTGCTCCGCGCTGGTGGATATCCCCCGCTGCCAGCCGGTCCAGGCCCAGCCAGCGCTGCACATCGCTGAGAATGCGCCCCTCGGGAACCAACAGATGAGTGGCACGCCCGTCCGTCGATAACATCTCCAGCCAACTGGCCAGCCCAGCATTTTCGTAGGCAAACAGTGAGATCAGCCGCGCTCCGGCTGTAGGAGACACGCCCAAGGCTTGCAGGAAATGTTGCTGCGCGCTGGCATCCTGCTGAAACGCCTGACGCTGCTCCAGCAATCCCGCCTCGCGCAGCAGGCCACCGGTGCCAGGCCTGAACCCAGGGAAGAAGAAGAACTTCTGCACCCCCTTGAATTTCACCGACGGCAGCTTGTGGCAGCCCACCACCCATTCTTCGGCACTGAGGTAATCCAGGTTCATCCACAACGGCACGCGCTCGTGGGCCGACATGGCTTCCATGTACTCAGGTGGCAACTGGCAGGCAAACGCGGCGATCACCACATCCGCCGCGGGCGCCGCCACCCATTCGGCCGGCCAATGGCGCACTTGCACGCCTTCCTGCCATTGCAGGTCTTGCCGCACATCAATGTCCGGGCACATGCGTTCGAAGGCGCGCAGGTCGTCGACCCACAAGCACACATCACAGGCATGCTCCACCACCAATTGCCGGGCCAGGCGCCAGGTCACGCCGATGTCGCCGTAGTTGTCGACGACGCTGCAAAAAATATCCCAGCGGGCTCTCATTCCGGGCTCCAACGTTCAAAGGCTCGATTGTCCGCATAAATGCACGGATGCAGAAGGCTTGATCGCGATTATTCTGCACAGTGGCTGTGCGACAATCGCCGCCACGCCGCAAATGCCCGCCAGGAGGCAATCATGTCCGATCGTTCGTTGTCGCTGTTCAAGCTCAGTGTCTCTATCGCGTTCGGCGTATGGCTGGGGTTTATCGCCATCGTGCTGACCACTTGGCTGGCCTCGCGCTACCTGTTCCCGCAGAGCCTGGCGCCGGTGGCCCAGGCGGTGCAGCAATTGGGCAAGCCTGCGGTGGTGGCACCGGAACCGCCGAATCGTATGTTCGAGCAATACCAGCAGAACCTGCAGAAGCAGGAACAGCAACAAAGCCTGGACCAGGCGCGCAACAATGCGCGCAACCTGTCCAACCCCAAATGCCAGTTCTGGCTGCAACAGGACCAGAACGCGCCCAACGAAAAGACACGTGCCAATGTCCTGCAATTCTGTGATTGATGACCATGAATAAACACGCCGTCCACCAGCTGATCCTGGAAAAGCTCAGCGTCGATCTCGACATTGCCCAACGTGCCGCGCAGACCGCCTACGAAACCGCGACCCACGAAGAAAATATCGCCGAAAACAAGTACGACACCTTGGGTCTGGAGGCCTCTTACCTGGCGGCCGGGCAAGCCAAGCGTGTCGAGGAGATCAAGCAGGCGTTGACGCTGTGCCAGGCCATGGCACTGCGCCCCTACGATGATCAGCGGGGCATAGCGGTCGGCGCGCTACTGGGTCTGGAAGACGAGAATGGCCGCCAGCAATGGCTGTTCCTGGCGCCGGATGCGGCGGGCTTGAAAGTGGACGTGGTCGGGCAACCGGTGACCGTCATCACCCCGCGCTCACCGCTGGGCAAAAGCCTGCTGGGCAAGTTCGAAGGGGATGAGGTGGAGATTCTGGTAGCAGGCGCTCGGCAACATTTCACGGTTACCGAGGCTAAATAACCCTAGGGCCGGGCTTACTGTGGGGAGGGCGTTTGCGCCCTCCCCAGAGTGTCAGTGAACCGGTAGTTCTACGCCGTCGAACAGCGCTTCCAGCTCCTGCTTGTTGTGGCACTGGATCGCCTTGGCCATGACCTCACGGGTGAGGTGCGGCGCAAACTTCTCAATGAAATCGCACATGAAGCCACGCAGGAACGTGCCACGACGGAAGCCGATCTTGGTCACACTGGACTCGAACAGCTCGCTGGCATCGAGCACCACCAGGTCTTTGTCGAGTGCGGTGTCGACCGCCATCTTCGCGACGATCCCGACGCCCAGGCCCAGGCGCACGTAAGTCTTGATCACGTCGGCGTCGGCGGCGGTGAACACCACTTTCGGCGTCAGGCCGCGATGGCTGAAGGCTTCGTCGAGTTTGGAGCGGCCGGTGAAGCCGAACACGTAAGTCACGATCGGGTATTCAGCCAGGGCTTCCAGGGTCAGCTTCGGCAGCTTGGCCAGCGGGTGCCCCTGAGGCACGACGACGCAACGGTTCCAGCGGTAGCACGGCATCATCACCAGGTCACCGAACAGCTCCAGGGCTTCGGTGGCAATGGCGAAATCGACGGTGCCATCAGCGGCCATCTCGGCGATCTGCATCGGCGAACCCTGGTGCATGTGCAGGGCCACGTCAGGGTACTGCTTGATGAAATCGCGAATCACCGGCGGCAACGCATAACGCGCCTGGGTGTGAGTGGTGGCGATGGACAGCGTGCCCTTCTTCTCGTTGGAGAATTCCTGGGCGATCTGCTTGATGCTTTCGACTTTGCGCAGGATCTCGCCAGCGGTGGTGATGATGCGCTCACCGGCCGGCGTGACACGGGTGAGGTGCTTGCCGCTGCGCGCGAACACTTCGACGCCCAACTCGTCTTCGAGCAGGCGGATCTGCTTGCTGATACCGGGTTGCGAGGTGTAAAGGCTTTGAGCGGTAGCGGAAACGTTGAGGTCGTGGTGCGCCACTTCCCAGATGTAGCGCAGTTGTTGGAGCTTCATA
>Ga0207650_10000177_pt1 | contig 75244 bp, 62 predicted proteins | sample KBSS63metaG_FD_184325 | JGI IMG/M metagenome (GOLD analysis project Ga0207650, IMG submission 184325) | Switchgrass rhizosphere microbial communities from Kellogg Biological Station, Michigan, USA - KBS S6-3 metaG (SPAdes) (version 2) | ecosystem: Host-associated > Plants > Roots > Rhizosphere...
TTTGCCATCTTCCCATTCTACTTTGCCAGTGAACGACTGGATGCACAGAACAGTAACTTCCCCACGCTGATGTTAAAATCCTCGTCGTGTTCTCGCCCAGAATTCTGCTTTTGACCGGTCTCATCTGCTCTATCAGTGTGGTTGCGCAAGAGCCTCAGGTGAAGGTGAATGTGCTCAACGTCTGTTCGCCTTCGGCTGATGAGCAGAAGGAAATCGGCGCGGCGCTGGCCAAAATCCCTCGCCAGCCTCAGTTCGCGTCCGACTTCGAGGTTTCTCGCGGCCGTTCAACGCTCTCCGACACCCCCGACTTCCTGAAGATGGGTGCTACCGCACAGGTATCACCCGAAGTTGCAACGTCCAACTACGTCCGCGTACGCCGTGAATTTGCCGGTAAGGCTCTATTCTCGACTGTGCAGTATTCGTTCAGTCAGGACGCCAAGAATCTCGTCGAAACTTTGGTCCTGCGGTTACGAGAACCCAAAGATCTGATGCAGGTTTCGATCGAGGACAACGCGTCCGCGATCACGACTCCAGCTTCGATGCTCGCGACGAACACGCCGGTTTCACGCATAAAGCTTGAACGATTCGGAAAGTCCTCTATCGTGCTTGCCCGTTGCCAGGGATCGGAAGGTGGACCGCCACCCGATCAAAGCGCCTACGAGCCGCTCTTTCGCAGCGCAACCTCCATAATGTCCGACTATAGGGGCCTGTTAAACGCCCGGCGGATGGTACCGGACGAACTTGCGCGCGTAAGCGCGGTCGGAGCAGCAAAAGCGAAATCAACCGGAGCGCCTGCCAAGCCCGCGCCCAAGAACAAATGAAGTTTGATGATTCAGCTTTAGACGAAGGCCTCTCGAGGACCGCGCCCTGTCCGCAGCGCGGCGAGAGATCTAGTCAGCGCCAGAGCACTGTTCCTGCACCCTGCATCCAAATCGAAGTTCATCAATCTAATCATTGACCACTATGGATACTCGCAACGTCGTCATCATCGGTTCCGGATGTGCCGGACACACCGCCGCCCTTTACAGCGCGCGCGCCAATTTGAAGCCACTTGTCATCGAAGGACATGAACCCGGCGGACAGCTTTCGCTCACCACGCTCGTCGAAAACTTTCCGGGATTTCCTGAAGGCGTTCAAGGCCCCGAACTCATCGAGAACATGCGCAAGCAAGCTTCGCGTTTTGGCGCCGAATATCGCACTGGACACGTCGTCAAAGCCGATCTCAGCAATCGCCCTTTCACCCTCACCATGGGTAAGGAGACGATTCACACCAAGACGCTCATCATTGCGAGCGGTGCGTCTGCCCGGTGGCTCGGCCTTCCGAACGAGCAAGCGCTGATCGGCCACGGCGTTTCCTCTTGCGCGACCTGCGATGGTTTCTTCTTCAGCGGTAAGGAGATTGTTGTGATTGGTGGCGGTGATTCCGCCATGGAAGAAGCGACATTCCTGACCCGCTTTGCCTCCAAGGTCACGCTGATCCATCGTCGTGACGAATTTCGCGCCTCCAAAATTATGCTGGATCGAGCCCAGGCAAACCCAAAAATCTCGTTTCTCACAAACACTGTCGTCGACGATGTACTTGACGCCAGCAAACAGGAAGTGACCGCCCTTCGACTGCGCAACACGAATACAGGAGAAAGCTGGGAATTTCCAACCAGCGCAATGTTTCTTGGCATCGGTCACATCCCAAACGCAAAAATATTTGAGGGACAACTCGACACGGACGCGGACGGCTATCTAGTTACCCAGAAAAACGTTTTCACGAAAGTCCCCGGCGTCTACGCTTGCGGAGATGTCCAGGACCGCCGCTACCGCCAGGCAATCACGGCTGCGGGCTCTGGCTGCATGGCAGCCTTGGAAGCCGAAAAGTTTTTGGAAGACCACGAGACTGAATAAAGCAGTCTGCGAATCTCCAACCACGATCGAGGAAGGACGGCTCGCGTCAAGCAGGCGTCATCCGGCAGTTAACAGGAGAAAAATTTATGGCACAGGAATGCAAGCACCTTGATCAGATCCACAAAGTTACGCCGAGCGGCAAAGGGTGCAAAGAATGCCTTGAGATGGGAGATACATGGGTCCATCTCCGACTCTGTCTCACATGTGGCCACGTTGGCTGTTGCGACTCGTCCAAGAACAAACACGCCTCGGCGCACTACCGGCATGTGAAGCACCCAATCGTCCGCTCATTCGAACCAGGAGAAAACTGGATGTGGTGCTATGCCGACGAAATCTTTATGGAGTAAAGAGAAAGCAGACCACTCGTCGACCCATGAAAAAAGCGACTCACCAACCAGCCACTAAGCTCGACCAGATCCGCGCTCGCCTGAGGTCATCGACACCAATTCTTCCTATCGGTGTTCATCTCGGATTTCGCGTCACGGCCGTGCGAAAGGGTCGCGTAACGATCGAACTGGATGTGCGTCCCCATCACGCCAACGCGATCGGAACCCTGCACGGAGGCGTTCTGTGCGACATCGCCGACGCCGCTATGGCCTTGTCGCACGCGACAAATATCGCTGCCGAAGAAACCTTCACCACCCTCGAACTGAAAATCAATTTTCTAAAACCGGTGTGGGAAGGAAAACTGCGAGCTGAAGGCAGAGTGATTAAGCAGGGACGCACCATCGGCCTTACCGAATGCGACGTGTTCGACGAACAGGGAAGCCTGGTAGCCCACGCTACCAGTACGTGCATGACCCTGCGAGGAAACGAAGCCAAAGGCCGTTAGTTGCCGTCGCGAGACCTTTGGACGAAATTGCATTCGTGACTGTTTTTAGAGAACTGGCGTCTGTGCCGAAGACCGCGCGTTCCCAACGGTCTTGTCATACACCCATAAAGCTATCGCCGTAGCGACGCCAACGCCGGTCACAACCCACCACATCCGTCCCGGTTGGTGGGCAACTTCACCAAAGTGATGGAGCAGAGTTCCGCCAAACCATCCGCCAATCAGTGAGCCCAATCCAATCGGCAAGAACGCAAAGCCCATGTAAGTTCCTTGCTGCTCTTTTGGCGCGAGTCGCGAAATGTATTCGTAGTAGCGAGGCGCCTGAATGATTTCTCCAAGGGCCAGTACGAAAATCGCCAGCACCGCGCCCCATACCGTCGGACGAAACGCAAACACCAGCCACGACACCGAGGTGATCAACGTGCCGATAATGATCGCCTGAAACGCGGGAATTTTCTTCGTCAGGGCATTGATGGCCACTGTCAGAGCAATAACCGCCAAGCCATCCGTTGCTAGAATTCTTTCGACCCTCGCGTCGGCGCTCACATATTTGGTGAGATACCCCGGCAGGCTGATGTACTGCTGCCAGAACACGATCCAGTAGCCGGTGAAAATCACCAGGAACCACATGAACTTGCTCATGCCCGCGAGGCCCAGCCCGATCAGCGGCACCCACACCCACCACGGAAATGTCACCGGATACAGCGCCTGGATCGCAACCAGCAGCACCCCCACCCCTGCCACCGGCAACACCAGCTTCGCGTTCCCAACCACAACACAAAAATTTCGCACGACTTGGGCTACCGAAGGTGGTGGAGCGTCGTCCAATTTTCTCGGCTCACGGAAAAATAGAATTACCACGAAGAACATCGCGAACACGCCAATCGCCGCGATCCGATACACATTTTCCAGGCCAAGATTATGGTGCGCCCAATCGGCATACAACGCCCCCACCACGCCACCAATATTCACCATCGTGTAGTAAATCGAATAACCGATGGATCGTACGTTTTCTTTCGACGCGCGCGCTGTCGTGCCAACTACGCACGGCTTCACCAGCGCCACACCGAGCGCCGGCAGCATCAGAATGACGCCGACAAACAATCCGAGTGGCACCGCGTTTCGTATCGGGCTTAGCCACGGAGCCGCAATTGAACCAATCAGAAAGTACGCGATCGCGAGAATCACGTAGGCCAGTGACAAAGCGCGCCGGAACCCCATGCGATCGGCAGCGGCGCCCCCGAAAATTGCCAGGAACCACACCATCCCGCCGAAAATTCCCGTCAGCGTTCCCGTTTCCTGCGTCGAGAAGCTCAGCTTTCCCTGCAGGTACAACGCGAGCGACGAAAACGCCCCGTAATACGCCAGCCGCTCGAAAATTTCCGTGATGTTCGCAATCCAAAATGGACGCTCAAACCCAGTGCGGACTTCCTCCAGCCGTTGAGAAAAACTCAATTGTGGCTCCTGTAGACCAGTCGCTGAATTCAACCGCTACGCGGTACATAAACAACGCGCCGGCCCGAAGACCGCCTGTATTTTCCAACGCGGCAAGAAACCAGCATGCCGATTGCTAACGACTAAGCCCTAGCCTGCGCTGCAACTCATCACCCGACAATCCAACCACCCGCACCGTCTTGTTCCGACTCGTCAATCCGGCAGCAATAGTAACGGACGTCTTCGGTACCTTCAAAAGCTTGGCGAAGAACTCAATGCAGGCATCATTCGCTTTCCCATCCACGGGAGGCGCCGTCAACGCGACCTTCAGACTATCTCCGACTTCCCCGATGATCGCAGTTTTCTTAGCTCGCGGGTGCACTCTCACAGAAAACGTCAGACCGTCGGTGCTCTCGCGAATCGGAATCACACTCGTTCCTTCCCTAACCTAAAAGTACGTCATCCCTAAGAACACGCGCACTCTCGGCGATGAGGGATTCAGCTTGGAGTGCAATCGAATCTGACCGCAATCATGCGTTTTTCGCGAACGAGAATACTGTTTCAAGGGCGAGCAACCCGAAAATCACGATCACTTGCGGACTTCCCAGCGTCTTCTCTCCTCCGATGCTCGCCATCAGGGCCGCGACAAAGACGGTCATCACCACATTTGCACCAATGCAAAACATTTTCAGACCGCGTACTGAATAGCCATTCCGAATCCGCAACAGATTCAGCATTGCAACGAAGAGCAGGGCCAATCCTGTACCAAAGATCCATATGCGTCCCGTGTAGTCGCGTGGCACGAGCCAGCATTCGACGATCGCGAGCAAGAAGAAAGCACCGGCACAAACTCGATCGACATGCCTCACCGATGCACTCTCTCAAAAAGGCTTCGTCCTTCCACCCTAATGTCCCTCACGGTTAAGCCTTCGACCGAAAATGGCACTGCCAATGCGTACACAGCTGGACCCTTCCTCAATCGCTACTTCAAAGTCATGAGACATGCCCATCGAAAGCACTTCCATCTCTACGGCCGGCAAGGCCCGCGCAGAAATCAGATCGCGCAACTCGCGCATCCGTCGGAAGAAAGGTCGGGCACTCTCGGGATCCTCCGCAAACGGAGGCACTGTCATCAACCCATGCACCGCAACATGATCAAGGCGCGGCGCAGCCAGGAGAATGTCCTCGATTTCGCGAGAAGCCGGTAGCACACCGCTCTTCGCCGCTTCACCGCCAACATTGACTTCGATCAGGACATCAACTTTCTTCCCGGCAGCCTGCCCCGCCGCATTGATCCGCTCCGCCAGTTTCACTGAATCGATCGAATCGATTGCGCTAAACAACTCGACTGCTTTTCCCGCCTTATTCGTTTGCAGATGTCCGATCATGTGCCACTCCGCACCCGCCAGATCGCGCACACCGTCGCACTTCCCGCCAAACTCCTGCACTCGGTTCTCACCAAACACGCGAATCCCCGCCGCATAAGCCTCGCGAATTGCATCGACAGGAAATGTTTTCGTCACCGCCATTAGCGTCACGTCATCGGGGCTTCTGCCAGCCCGCCGCGCCGCTCCGGCGACCCGCTCACGAATCTCCGCAATGTTATCCACTATCGACATACGAAAATCATCCCGCCAAAAACAAAACCACGAAGGACACAAAGTAACAGGAAGGAAATTCCACAACCCCTTCGTGAAACGTGGTGCCCTTCGTGGCCCGAGCTCTTTGCTGAAAACTGACGACTGAGTTCCAGCCGCTACATCATTGCCACAGGCGGCGCGGGTTCCTTGGGATCCCCTGCGCTCGAAAGAGGCAACCGGATCATCAGCAGCGCCAACAGTCCCATCACGACCAGTCCAAAGAAATAAGATGGATTGCTGAAAATCTGCGGTCGCGCCCACGCCGGAGCAAACTGCAGTCCCGCCCACAGAAGTCCGAGAATCGCCTCACCAGCGATCAGTCCAGACGCGGTGAGTACGCCCGCGTTCTCGACCCGCGCCATCTGTGCAGAGTTCAATCCGCGCCGCTTCGCGAGCCAGTCGCCGACCGCGCGGAAGCAACCGCCGAGGAAGATCGCAAAGGTCGTCTCGAACGGCAGATACATTCCAACCGCGACCAGCATGGGGCTGCGGACTTGGAGCATGATCATTCCGATACCCATGAAAATGCCGACCACCACCAGCGGCCATGGCATATCCCCGCCAACAATTCCCATTGCAAGGGTTGCCATGAGCCCTGCCTGCGGCGCCGACAACTGCCGATCCCCAAATCCAACGCCCCCTGCTTTGATATTCGCTTCGTGAAGGAGCATGAGTGGGAAATACATCACGAGGCTCGCGACGACGACGGCGATCAACTCGACAATTTGAATGGTGCGAGGTGTACCACCCAGGATGTATCCAACCTTGAAGTCTTGCAGCAATTCACCTGCGACTGCTGCTGATACGCAAACCACCGCCGCCACTCCCAGCACCGCGGCAACGCCTGACAAACCGGATACTCCAAGCGACACCATCAGTAACGCAGCAATAATCAAAGTAGAAAGTGTGAGACCAGAAATCGGATTATTTGAGGACCCGATCATTCCAACCAGGCTGCCCGAAACCGTTGCGAAGAAAAAACCGACGATGATCATTACGACTGCAGCCAGAATTGCAGGCCACACCAAACCCGACAGATGCATGTACAGGAAACACATCAGCACGAACACAAGGCCAATCAGCCCGAAAACGGCCTTGGAACTCATATAACGTTCGGTTCTTGCCAGCTTCGATTGCTGTTCAGGAGTTTGCCGCAAATCCGAAAACGCTTTGCCCAATCCAGCCGTCAAACTCGAGCGCATTTTGTACAGCGTGTAAGCGGCGCCAACCAGCATTCCGCCTACTGCGATGGGACGCACAATGTATCGCCACACCGCCGCCGCCATCGTCGCCCAGTTCTCCGGAGTGTCGGCCGGCAGGTATCCCCTCAATTGCGGCCCCATCAGGAACATCAATAGGGGCACCATCAATCCCCAGGCTAGTACGCCGCCGGAGAATTGAATCGCGGCCAATCGAATTCCGATGATGTAGCCAACTCCCAAGTACGCCGGACTCACGCTGGGCGCCGCGAACAAGCTGCCTCCGCCCGCTGCCACCACGTTAGGACTCCCCGCCGGCCCAAGCCGCACCTGGCTATGTCCTAAACTGCCGACGTCGAAATGGAAATCGCGATCCGCCGCAAATAATCCAAAGCGGCCCAGCATGTACACCACGCCACCCACGCCTATGTTCCAGAACAAATATTTGGCTGCTTCTGCGCCGCGCTGCCCGGCTTTGTGGATTTCCGCCGCTGCGACGGACTCAGGAAAAGGCAACTCGGGGTCTTCGACCATCACCCGCCGTACGAGCGATACGAAGAGCACACCCAGAACGCTGCCCACAACCATGAGCGCTGTCGATTTCCAATAAGCGTCAGCCGGTCGAAATGAGGGCCACGCCTTTGCGATCAGGAATGCGGGGATCGTGAAGATTGCGCCCGCAGCTACCGACTCCCCAATCGATCCCGCGGTTCGCGCGATGTTCTCTTCGAGGAGTGTGCCTTTCCATGCGCGTATCACCGCCATGGCGATAACGGCGGCCGGGTAGGTTGCCGCAATGGTGATGCCTGCTCGCAATCCCAGATACGCGTTGGCCGCGCCCAGAACCACAGTCATAAAGAGTCCAAGCAGCACGGCGCGCAGCGTGAACTCTTTCATTTCGATATTTTCGGGGACGTACGGGCGATGCTTATTCTCGGCGACATCGGCGGTGCCGGTCGTTTGAGCGCTCATCAGATTCCTCGCAAATGATTAATGATGCTGGATATACCTTACAGACCGCACCGAACCGCGCACGTTAGCATGGGCGCTCGTGTGTTTACAAGTACGATGCGTCACAACTGACCTACGCAACATCCCTTGATACGCGGCAATTGATTGAAAATTAAACTTGAAATTGCACCGTCGGAGGTACAATACCACTCCTGGGGCGTGAGGCAGGGAGATATGGCAGAACTGTCAGCGCTGCAAGACTATTACATCCACTTTTTCAGAGAGTTCCGCTGCGGAGACTGTGGCAGCGATGTTGCATATGTGTCTCGCCCAAGAACTCTCACCGAGAAGTACTTCCTTCCAGTGGTGCGGCTGAAGGTGGTTCGTTGCGGAGATTGCTTCCGTCGCTTCATTCGTTCCGCGTCGCTTCCGGCGCGACCCCGGGAGTCGATACACAAGGCACCACACTCGCAAACTCCCGCAGCTCCCACTGCCGGAAGTCGCGTTGCGTGACCCTTGCGGGCTGGCTATACTGAGGGGGAGGAACGACCGGTTGGACATCAAACCCGACCGGCCGAGGGGAGGTCGTCTTCAGCAGTAGCGGGGACCGAACTCGGGCCAAGCAAGCTATCGCTGTAGTCAAGGGATCTCCTTTTGTTTCTCTGGCCGAGCGGGCCGCTGAAGGTTTGTTCACCGCTCTATTTCCCGCCGACTGTCGTATCTGCGCCGCACCCCTGGTTCGTATTTCGAGACTACCCGTCTGCGACGATTGCCTCGATCGCATGGTGCCCTTTGATGGCGCCGCCTGCTCCACTTGTGGCGAGGCCATTCCCCAGGCCTATGCCTTCGCCGACGAGGCGGGAGAGCCGCGTTGCACTCTGTGCCGGCGCATGGAACCGCCCTTTGCTCGCGCCGCAGCCTATGGCAGCTACGACGGCGGTCTCCGCGAACTGATCCATCTTCTGAAGTATGAGCGTGTGAAGCCCGCCGCCAACGTTCTAGGACGGATGCTCGCCGAAGTCATCATCGAACTGCAGCCGTCGATCGAACAGAGGAACGTGATTGCCGTGCCGGTTCCACTTCATGCACGAAAATTAAAGCAGCGCGGATTCAACCAGGCCGAACTCATCGCTCGCGCCGCATTGAAACTCGTGCCTGGTGCGACGCAACTCGAACTGGCGCCGACATTGCTCGATCGCGCGCGTGAAACGTCATCACAAATCGGATTGACCCGCCGCCAGCGGCGAGAAAACCTGCGTGGCGCTTTTATCGTTCGCGAACCCGAAAGAATCGTCGGGAAAGAAGTTTTGCTGATCGACGACGTACTGACCACCGGAACCACCGCGTCTGAATGCGCACGCATCTTGCGCCGCGCTGGCGCGGTTGAAGTCTGGGTTGCGACAGTGGCGCGCACGATGAAAGTCCAGAGAACTTTCGCGTTACCTGGCAAGTTGGCGACCGAGAGTCCAAGGGCGCTGGCAGCCGCGAAAGGGTAAAGGTTTGAAGGGCGAGAGAGCTTCGAGGTTGGCGCGAGAATAGCCAAGCGCGAATGGCTAATGGTTCTAACTGGTTGTTGAAAAGCTGAACATGTCAGGCAAGTTTCTCAATTCGATTCGAAACCACCCGCCGATCCCGTTCCTGACCGGAGGCATCCATCAGGACAGCGACCGCCACGCCCTTCATGCGCCGGTGCTGGTCCTGAACGCGTCGTACGAGCCGATCAACGTGTGCGCTGCGCGACGCGCAATCGTCCTGGTGCTCAAAGGCGTGGCTATGACCGAAGAAGAAAACGGACACTTTCTCCATGCCGCGCGCGTTGCGCTGCGCGTGCCCTCCGTCATCCGCCTGCTCGAATACCGCCGAATTCCGCACCAGACGCGCGCACTCTCGCGCAAGAACATCCTGATGCGTGATCGCAATACCTGCCAGTACTGCGGGGAAGTGCTCGCAGCCGGAGAACTTACGCTCGACCACGTGATTCCTCGCTCCCGCGGGGGCTCTTCCACCTGGGAAAATCTCGTCGCCTGCTGTCATCCGTGCAACCGCAGCAAGGGCAACCAACTCCCGCACGAAGCGGAGATGCAACTCCTGCGCGAACCCCGTGCCTTCAATCTCCACACCAGCCGCCACATCATGCGTTTGATGGGAAGGTCGGATGATAAGTGGAGAAAGTACCTTTTCTACTAGGTTTCAAAGTTTCAGGGTTTCAATGTTCAGAGGTAAGATCAAAGGTGAGGATGGCGCGACGGAGACATATGGCCCGTTCTTATTGCAGACTTGCTTGTTTGGCAGAAAGTCAAGACTCTGGCAGTACGCATCTACCGCAACACAGAATCATTCCCTGGATCAGAGATTCACGGTTTGACGTCCCAGCTGAGAAGGGCGGGAATCTCCGTCGCTTCCAACATCGCCGAGGGACAGGGACGACTCAGAGTGGGAGAGTTCCAAATCCTACGAAGGTTTGCAGATGAGTCGTACCAAGTTTAGGCCTGTTAAACCGCCTTCTAGAGGTCCTTGCGCACGAAGTCAACGCAACTATGACATGAAACCTGCAACGCTGAAACCTTGAAACCTTTAGTTCTCAGGTTTCTTCTCTTCCGGTTTCTTCTGTTGGTCTGTCTTGGGAATTTCTTGTCCTTCAAATGTAATGCGTGATTTGGCGCCGAAACGCTTGTAGTTCTCATACTTCACAATTTCGCGAATCCGAATATCTCCGGTCGTGAAGTGGAGCGTGTCATCCGCGCGTGTGTAGGTGGGAAACCAATATTTTCCATCGATCTGCTCGCGCCAAGTAGCGAAGCTCGGATAGAGGTGCTCCTGGCCCTTTTTACCTGGACGAATATCGGGTACGGTCTTCCCAAATGTTTTTACGATCTGAAAATCCTGATCGTCGACCCAAACGCGTCCCTGAAAATATCTCTTCTTTCCAACAATGGCTTTAGGCGCGATATCAAAGACATAGGTGTGCAGCTCATCTTGCTTCTGTTGTCCGACGTAAAGCACGTCGTACTCCGGCAACTCATCACTCGTTAACACAAATGGCAATCTTTGCCGGATATCGTCGAAATCACCCTGGTCCATCTGCAGCCCGCCATTCTCAAGCGTCGACTGCGGGGCGAATACAACGTTCTCGATGTGTTTTCCTTTGTCGTCGAAGAGGACATCAAACACCTGCTGGTATTCACCCTTCACCGTGTTGCCATCGAGCACCTGTACCTTCACGTCTTGCCGGAAGGTGTACTGGTCGCGCGCCTCTTTAAATTCCTTCTCCTTGGCCGCAAAGCGCTTGATGATCTCTTCCGGCGTGATCCCTTTAGGCTCGGACTTATCGAGCTCGCCTTCTTGGGCCCGCACGGGCAGGGAAGTGAGAGCGCAAACGAGCAAGGAAAACAAAAACATCCAGCGCGTGTGGAGTCGTGGTCTCATCTCATCCAGTGTAATGGAAACAGGCTTGCACCATCATGACTGCAGCCTCCGGTTCTCGTTTCCGTGCACGTTGGGTAGGTGCCAAGAACAGGAGACTGCAGTTCTGCCTGTACACATTAGACGTAAGAATTCGAGCTCAGGTTGCTGAAAAATGTGAGGCCGCTGGCCATTAGCCGTCGGCTCGAAAAATTCTCGTAAAGATTTGTAGAGTGGTCTTGGCGAGATCTCTCGCGTAGGTGCCTGTCGAATACGTCATCCCGACGATCGCGCGTCTTCTCCACGCGGCGAAAACGCGCTGAATGCCAATCGCCAGCAGCCAAGCGAAGCCTCACAGCCATCACCCGCACCCAGTGCTACACTGCCCGGTTCCGGAGGTCTTGATGCGCCGTTTCTTCGCAATCGTACTCGTCTGTTTTTTTTCAGTCGTCGCGCTGGGGCAAGCCAAACATCCATTCACGTTTGAAGACATGATGAAACTCAAGCGTGTGGGCGAGCCAGTGCCGTCCCCCGACGGCAAGTGGGTGCTGTTCAGCGTGATCGATGTCGACCTCGCGGCGAACACCAAGACGTCGCATATCTGGATTGTCCCCCTGGCCGGAGGACAGGAACGCATTCTTATTTCCGATCAGGACGGGACGCGTCCGCGCTGGGCGCCGGACGGAAAACGATTTGCGTTCATCTCCAACAAGGACAGAGGCTCGCAAGTTTGGGTGGCAGGTTTCGATTCGACGGTTGGTAAGGTCACCAACATCGACCCGCTAACGCACTTTGCCACCGAAGCCGACGGCGAACTCTGGTCGCCTGACGGAAAGAACGTCCTGTTTACCTCGCCGGTCTATCCGGAATGCGATGGCGACTCGCTCAAGGCTCGCGACTGCAATGAGAAGAAACTCGTCGCCTCTGAGAAGTCTAAAGTCAAAGCCCTCATTACAGATCGATTGTTCTACCGTCACTGGAATGCCTACACCGACGGCCGTCGCAGTCACATCTTTGTAATCGCTGCCCCCGAAGCCCCGACTGCTTCCGGCGTTAATCGCCTCCAGGGTCCAACACCAATCCCTCTCGACCTCACGCCCGGCGACTGCGACGCGCCACCGTTCTCACTGGGCGGACAGGACAACTACGCCTTCTCCCCTGACGGACAGGAAATCGCCTACACCTCGAATCACGACAAAGTTGAAGCGACGTCGACGAACAATGACGTGTGGCTCGTGCCGGTGAATGGAGGGCCGGCCAGGAACATTACCGCCGACAATCCCGCGAGCGACTCAACGCCCCTCTACTCTCCCGATGGAAAGTACATCGCCTACCGCGCCCAGCAGCGTCCGGGATACGAGAGCGACCGGTTCCGGCTGATGCTGTACGACAGGAAGACGGGGAAGAGAAATAGTCTTTCGGACCTCTATGAGCTTGATCGATGGGTCGGAACCTATGCGTGGGCACCAGGTTCGAACAAACTCTATTTCACCGCGGAACAGTCAGGCGACTCGCCAATTTTTGTCCAGCGGATCGATCCATGGAGCGTTGCGTTTCCTGGAGATGCTTGGGATTGGCCACCTCCCACAGAACGCGATAAGACCACACCGCTGATTGGTGGCTCCAACGATGACCTTACGTTTACTCCGGATGGCAAATGGCTGCTGTTCACAAGAATGTCGGTAGTGGCTCCGAACGAAATCTATTCAGCCGCGTCACTGCCTGGAGACTGTAAGAAGCTGAACGTTAAAGTTCTCGAAGGAAAGATGACGACTACCGCCTGCATATTGCCCAAGGCGCAACCTCTCACACGCGTGAATGATCCCATCCTCTCCCAAGTCGTCATGTCCCCGCTCGAATCCTTCTGGTTCGATGGCGCGAACGGCGATAAGGTCGAAGGCTTCCTCGTCAAGCCGCCAAACTTCGATCCCAACAAGAAATACCCGGTAAAGTTCATCATTCACGGTGGTCCGCAAGTTCCCATGGGAGACCAATGGAGCTACCGCTGGAATCATGAACTCTTCGCCGCCGGCGGATACGTCGTCATCTTCATCAACTTCCACGGCTCGCCTGGCTACGGACAGAAGTTCATCGACGCGATCAACGGAGACTGGGGAGGCGCGCCGTTCGAAGATCTGATGAAAGGGCTCGACTACGCCGAGAAGACGTATTCGTTCATCGACAAAGACCGCGAGTGCGCGCTCGGCGCGAGCTACGGCGGATACATGATTAACTGGATCCTCGGCCACACCAGTCGTTTTAAATGCTTGGTTTCGCACGACGGCATGTTCAACACTACGTCCGCGTGGGGCACGACCGAAGAACTCTGGTTCAACGAGTGGGAATTCAAAGGCGCGCCTTACACGAACCGCGAGATGTATGACAAGTGGTCTCCGCACCTGAGCGCTACGAATTTCAAAACGCCCACGCTTGTCGTCCACGGACAACTCGACTACCGCCTCGACGTGAGCGAAGGCTTCCAGCTCTTCACCACGTTGCAACGCCAAGGCATCCCCTCGAAAATGCTCTACTTCCCAGACGAAGGCCACTGGGTGCTCAAGCCGCAGAACTCGCAGCTCTGGTACAAGACAGTGAATGACTGGGTGGATCAGTGGCTTAGACCGAGTAGCCGGTAATTGCAGGACAGCGGCGCCCTTACTTCTGGCAGATATTGTAATATAAATATATTATAGCTAGTTATAATAAATGAATTCTGCGTCCAAACCGGATTGATCTGTCGCGCTTTCGCCGGACAGCGCTGAAATGCGCTTGCGTTCGCCGTGTAGAGTGCCGTTTACTGGCGATTAGAGGCTCGTAGAGGAACATCTAAACCCCCGGATGGCCCAAGGTGCCACCCACATCGCAGGAGGCGCTTAGAACGCGTTTAAACGCGAAAAGGCACCTATGGCGGAAACATGCCATGCAGATCACGATCCCGAAAGCTAAAGCTTCTTGAAAGCCTGGGATGGCATAATCCCCTTATTCCTCCCGGCGTCGCCGATCCGCGAGCGCTGCTGGAACCCGCTGCAAATGTTCCGGCAGTGGGTTCGTCGCCGCGGGTCTTATGGGCCATGCGGATTGCAAGGTGACATTCATCTGGGCCAGGCCGGTAGTTATTTTGGCATCGGCCTGAAGTGGGCCCGGCAGGCTTCCGGGCGTGGGAATGACAGTTGCAATTCCATCGGCGTCAGAGACGGCAGTAAGCCTCGTTGTGCCCAGGACGACTGGCATGGTGTGATGTCCGGATGTCGACTCCCCGCCGTTCGTCTCACCATCATCGTGTACGGGACGCATCCAGGTGAAATCAAAGACGACGGCTGCTCCGCGCACAGGGTTTGCGGGAGACCCCGCATCGGTGACGCGTACGCTGAGCGGATGGAACGCTTGGTTGACCGCGATCATCTGTCCACTGCCTGCGACTGATTGCAGGCGCAAGTTTGCTGAAGAGACTGAGTAGATTTCGAAAGTCTTGCAAACTGTAGTTCCTGACGTGACGCAGGCAACTACGTCGGTTTCGCCGGTGACATTGTCGATGTGTAGAGTCGTCGAAGCGTATCCGGAAGCGTTCGTGCTCGTGCTTGGTGGAGTAAGAGTTCCCGATCCGCTGGTGAACTGGAAGGTAACCGTCTTCGATTTGATCGGAGCGCCATTGCCAACTACTCGGCCAGTCAGCGAGAGATCGACGGTTACGCCCGCCGGCACGCGCTGATATTGCGAAATCAATCCGAGGTCGAGCGCCGCTGCGGAACCCTGTACGGTCGTTTGCACGGACTTTGGCGGAGCGTACGACGCGGGCGCGAGCGTCGCGGTAACCGTGTCCGCCCCGGCAGCGAGCAGCGTGACCCGCGTCCACGCTTCGCCGTTCTCGTCGGTGAGCGCCGAACACGTTCGTACCAGGTTGCAAGCGCTCAAAACCGCACCTGGTCCGCCGTCCCATGCGATGGTTGCGCCTTCGACCGGCATGCCGTCGATTCCTAGCGCGCGAACGCGCACCGGATTCGCGGTTTCTGTGCCAACGGGAGTGATTGGATTTCCGCCCGACAAGAGTTGCAGAGTGTCACTGCTGCTTGCGCCAAGCGTAAGCGCATCAGTCATGGTGGTGAATGATCCAGTCGCGGAGTCGGTGATCACGATGGTGCCGGTGCCGTCCGTCGCAAAGACCGGCGCGGTGACGCTCATCTCGTTCGGCGATACGGCGAGCACGGTAGCGTTGACCCCTGCGACGGTGGCCGTCATGCCCGGACGAAATCCAATTCCGCGAACGGTGAGAGGTGTTCCTCCTTCGAGTCCGATTCGCACCGGGCTGACTATGTGCGCATATAGAACTCGGGCGTGATAGCGAAAGTCCGGACGCGCGTCACCGCGCTGGTCGGCGACCGCCAATCGATAAACACCGTCCTGACTGATGAGCGCGTCCAGGCGCGTGAGTCCTGTGGTGCTCGTGTTGAATGCGGATGGAGTTCCCGCGGGCGCAGGTGCACCCGTGCCATCCGGCAGCGCCCACATGCCTACCACCGGAAGAAGTTTGGTTTGAACGGGCGCGCTGTGCTCGTCGAGCGCGGTGAGCTCGACCGATAGTGTGCGGTTCGCCAAAGCGTTGAGTTGAAAGAAATGCGCGGTGGTCTCGCCGCTCAACCATCCGACCCAGTCGCCGCCGCGCGGCAACGGGATAGGAATGTTGTAGGTCGAACCAGCGCCGATTTGATTCTGGGTAACGGCACCGTCGCGCATGACGATGTCTCGCGAGATATCGCCGCCGCGGGTAACTGTGACGACGACTGGATCGAATACGCCTGAAGGAACAACCTGCCACGGCGCATATGGGCCAACTCCCGTGGAAAAACTGTCGAGCGCCTCGACGCTCAGTTGAAACTGAGCCGAATCTGCGCCGGCAGGGATCTCGAGTCCGGCCAGATCAAAATAACCTTCACTCGCAACGTCGTTCGATCCGAAACGATCAAAACGTTGTCCGGCCGCGTTGGTGTAACCGTTGACGATGTTTCCCCCGATGGCCGCGTATCCAAATCCAGAAACGGACGAAGCCGCATAGCGTCCCGATGGTTGGCCCGGTGTGTCGATTCGGCGTGCGATGACATTGACTCCAGTCATCGGTTGAGTCGGATTTCCCGCCGAATCGGAAAAATACACCGAGCCGTGAATGCGCCCCGTGGTTGTCGCGAGGAGTTGCTTGCCCGAAAACTCCGTAAGGTTGGATGGCGTAACGGGATACAGACGCGAGATGGCAGCGCGGTCGTCCATTTTCAGCGAGTCGGGATCGGAAAGGCAGCGCGAGATGGGCGTGCATCCGGGCGGATCGAAATTGTGCATGAGCGGGAATCCCGCGTAATCGTCAGTCGTCGGCACTGGGTGGCGGGTGATGACGTTGTTGTTGAGTTGCGACCAGTCGAGGCCGAGCACACGCCCGAGGCTGCGGACGAGGTGGTACTTCAAATCCGGAAGAGAAGACGCTGTCGCCGCGCAAACGCCGTTGATGACAACGAGCGCATGCGCGAGATGGCCGTCGGTCGAGTAGGCATCGGTGCCTCCGAAAACTGAATTCGAAGAACAGTAAGCAGAATCGCCTGCGCCTTGCCCAAGCAGAGCGTTAGTCACCGCTCCGTCCGCGTCGTATACGATCGCGAGCGGTTTGTCGGTGGCAGTCGGCTGAATGTCAGCCGGAATCGTGTAAGTACCGTCGGGATAGCCAGTGACGTTCGTGGCGTTGACGTCTTCGCTGAGTTGCCCCGTTTGTGTTGCAGAGAGTGCAGCGGTCGAGACCGATGTCCAGCGCGAAAATGCCTCGGCGACGAACTCATCGGCAGCGGCAGCTGGAAGCTGCGCGCTCAAGTCGCCGAGATCCGTGTAGTAGTGGACCCCGCCTCCGGCCCAGGCAAGTGGTTGTCCTTGGACGCTGGCATTGAAGTAGCTAGCTCCGGCAACGTGTGCGGGTCCACCAGCGTGTGCGAGTTCGACAAAGAGAATTACGGCAAGACCGAGAAGCACGAGGAGCGCAAATGTCCAGAGATGTTTGAAACCTCGGTCTGGTGGGACACTCAGGGTGCCCTTAGCCGGGTGCACAATGCGCGTGTGGAAGTGAAAGTCGGCCATATCAGTTCTCCATGGCGCTGCGCACGGTTTGCCGGAATGCTCGCGAGGTGATTGCGTGACGCACGGCAGGTATGCGGCCGATGAAGGCCCGGGACATGCGTGGTCCTGAAATTGGATCAACTACGATCCGACCACCGTCGTCTACGGGAAATCGCCCCATGTCTCCCGCGACCGGGCTGGTGAGCCCGAGGCGGCTCGGCGGGTAGAGAAACAGTGCTACGTGTTCGCCGATGTGATAGCGGTCGTTAGAAGTCCATAGACCGGCCCATTCGCGAATGCAGAGAGTGGATCCGGTCGTTGCGCCGCGTAATCCCTCATCCACGTGAAATTGGACTTCAACAACGTCGAGCTGATTGGGGCGCCGGGACGGAACGCGCACGATCGAAGTCACTGTGCCGCGGAAGATAGTTGCGGCTGCGCGCGATGCGATACGGATGCGATCAACGCCGGGTGAGGAAGCAGGCACTGTTTGCGCTGCGACGTTTAGCAACACTGCAAGGCACGCGTACGCGATGCACAGACGTCTGGACATGTCTACCTCTAGATTGTTGTGGACGCGTGTCAGGGAGAGACTCAGGTTAGGCGGGTACCCATCGCTCCGCAGTGCGGACGGTCACGGTGAAGTGTGATTGCCTGGAAGTCAGCTCGTTTGCGTTCCACGCCAGATCCCTCGCCGCGCTGGAGAGGAGGCGCGGTCTTCGGGATGATGTCTTCTAAACGGGATCGACGCGAGACGGGTCCCGTTGCGGTAAACTCCTGCGCATGAATTTACTTCGCATCGGTTGCGTGTGTTTAGTCTTGCTGGTAAACGCGGTTGCTCAGAATGCTTCAACGGGGGCGGCTGCGTCGCATGGTCAGGTGCGGGCGCTCAAGATCACGATTCTTTCCACCATGCTGGCAGATCGTGGTATCGGCGAATGGGGATTCGCCGCGCTCGTCGAGGCTGACGGCAATCGCATACTCGTCGACACCGGAGCACGTCCGCAGACTGTACTTGCCAACGCTCGTGAACTCAAAGTCGACCTGAGCAACGTCAAAGATGTAATTCTCACGCACAATCATGAAGATCATACCGGTGGGCTGCTTACGCTTCGCAACGAATTCATGAAAACAAATCCTGCCGCACTTTCGCGCGTGCATGTCGCAAAGGGCATTTTCTACAGCCGGCCAGGGAAGGATGGCGAGGGGAACTCGATGATCGCCACCCGCAAGGAATATGAAGCGACCGGTGGAACCTTCGTCGAGCACGATCAGGCGGTCGAGTTGTTTCCTGGCGCGTGGCTGACCGGACCGGTGCCGAGGCCCTTTCCGGAGCGCAACTGGAGCGTGAGCGGGGAAGTTGTAACACCGGCAGGCAAGGTCGAGGACACGATCCCCGAAGATCAGTCGCTGGTGCTCAACTCGCCGCAAGGGCTCGTCCTGGTTACAGGATGCGGCCACGCGGGGATCATCAATACGCTCACGTTCGCTGAAAAGGAATTTCCGAAGACGCCGGTGCTGGCGGTGGTCGGAGGCGTGCACTTATTTCCCGCGACGGAGACGCAGGTGGACTGGACAGCGGACAAGATGAAGGAGTTCGGCCTTTCCTATTTCGTTGGAGCACATTGCACGGGAATTGATAGCGTGTTTCGGATTCGCCAGCGATTAGGGTTGACGCGAAAATCCGCCGTGGTCGGCGCCGTAGGAGCTACTTTTGTGTTGGGCGAAGGAATTCATCCGGGGATGCTTGCGCAATAGCTTTGCTACTTGACGTCCTGCTCGAACGTCAAACTGACGGGCTGCATTGGAATCGCCTTGAAGGATTTGCCTTTCAGCAGTTGTTGCTGGTCGTCCACGCTCTTTTCCCATGACGCGAAGCTGACGCTTAGCGAGGCCATCGCTGAGCGTATGGTCTGCGTAATTGTGATGACGTCTTGTACGCTCGAAATCGCGCCAATCGGACTGAAACCCGACATTGCGATATCGACGCTCGCGTTTGTGATGTTGTATGCCATTTTGAATTTCTCTCCGCCACTCATGCCCTCCGTACCGAGTTTTGAATCTTCGAGTCCGGGATAGCGAACAAACAGGCGGGTGTAGTTGTTGGCGAAGCGTCTGGCTTGCGGTCCTTCAATCGGCGTAAACGACGGTAAGTAGATCGGAGCCAGGCTGAGCTCCTGCTGCACGAGTTTCAGTTTCAGCAAACCTTTATCTGTTTCGACCTTCTTGATATCGGTGAGATTCAGATCGAGCGAATCGAATTGAGGTTGTCGGACAGCAGCGGGTTCCACGACCAGGTCGCCGAGTCCGTCGTCCCCTGCAGGCTTCGCGGGAGGTGTGGCGTTACCCTTTTTGTCATACGACGATAAAGAAATGAAACGCAGACGGTCGCGACTCAATTCGCACTTAACAGCCTGGTCCTGCTTGTGGCCGCGCATCTCAGCGTAAAAGGAAACCGGAAGGTCCTGGCTGGCCACTACGTCGAAGCTCCGCATCGCCCATTGACCGTCGTTTGCCTGCAGAAAAACCAGACCCATCAGTTCGTTGGCCTCGGCCCCGAGTGGAAACAACGCTAGCGCAACCTGGAGATGCGCACTTGCGCGCGAAAGCTGCTGCTGCGCATAAGGATAGGGAATTGCGAATCCACCAACTCGATTTCGGGCTTTCGCCTCTTCTTTCTTTTTCGCGTGCGCGCGGCGTACACGGAGTGCGCTGCGGTTCTCGGATCCGTTGAAACTCAACTTGAGCGATCGGCTAAACAGATCGGCAACGATGTCTTCAGTGGCGTCGACTTCTTCGTCATACTTCGTTCGTTTCGCTTCCAGGGTGGAAAGATGGAGGTCGGCTTCATCTTTGGCGGCCTGTTCGGAGGCCAGCTGACGGAATCGAGTCAGGTGCTCGCGTGCGCGATCAATATCGCCGATCGCTTCGTAGTAGAGCGCGAGTTTCCAGGTGGTGAGCGGGAACTCCGGAGCCAGTTCGCGAGCTTTGGCCAGATCGGCTACCGCGCGATCATACTTACGTTCGGAAAGTTCACCGTAGGCGGAGGCATAAAGTCGCCGAACCTCAATCCCATTCTGACCCGGTAGTGTGAGCAGCGATTGCAGTTCGGCAATGCGGGTGCGGGTTTCGTCTGCATCGAGGGCGGTCGGCGCGGCTTCTAGATACTTCCCCAACAGGCGGACGGCTTCAGTGGCGCGTCCGTTGGTTTCTGCACAATTGGCAAGGTCGAACAGTGCGGACGGACTGGTCGTTAACACGCTCTTCAATTCGCCAAGTGAGTTGCAAAGACTCGCGCGGTGACGGTTATTCGTACCGCTACTGGTGCGAGCTGGAGCGGTGGAAGCCGAAGCTGCCGGGGATGGTTTGGAGGCGGGCGAAGGGTCGGCGTCGGTCGCTGATGTCTCTTCGCCGAATTCATCGTCGAGCGATGCTTCGAGGCCGATACTGTCGACGAGATGATTGACTCGGTTGATGCGATCTTTGTCGGAATCTTTCGCGGAGATGCCGTTCTCCCCGGTGGTAAACAGCGCCAGCAGTTGCGCCATCTTCTGTTTTTGTTTCGGATCTGCAGTGCCAAGCCTTGCCTTACTGAGGTAGACGACCGCTTTACCCCGGTCGCCGAGTTGGTAGTAACAAAGTGCGAGATCGTAGGAGATTTGCGCAAGAAACGCTTGGAATTTCAGGCTCTCCTCGAGGACAGCGGCGGTTTCCTTAAATTTGCGTGCTTCGTAGAGCCGTTTCGCATCGCTGAGGTTGTCCTTGACGCGCTTGTGAATCTGTTCATCGAGGTGCTTGAGCGCCTCGGTGACGTCTTTTGTCTCGATGAGTGCTTGCGATTCCGCGTATCGGGCCCGTGCCTCAGCGAGATGCCCGGATTTTTCGAGCGTTTCAGCCTCGGCCGTGATGGCCTTGACCTGTGACTCAAGCTCTTTCTTCTGGGTCTTCTCCAAGTTGTCGGCGTGCAGGCTGGAACAAAACAGAAGGAAGGAGACGAGGAAGGTCGCGTAAGAGCGCATGAGCCCCTTTCAAGAAACATCTGGAACGCGTTCATCTGTTGCCAGGGTCGCCTGCAGTCAAGGAGCCAAGCCCTGCGGGGGCAGAGCGTGATTTCATGCTGGACTCGACTGTCGTGCTCCTTCCCGGTAAATGGGAAGGCGAGGGATTGAAAGTGCGTCGTGCCGTGACGCATCTTAGCACCAACGCTGCTTGCGCAGGCAGGTGTTCGCACGGAAGAGCCGGGAACATTCGCTCCGTCTCCGGTGTCTGTCGGCTGTAGACAGGGGTGCGGACATGACTTCTGTGAGACGAGCAGTTTTTCTGGTATTGGTTTATCTAGGAACCGCGTTGTGTGGGTTTGCCCAGAGTCTTTCCCCAAAGCCTGAGGAGCAGGTTGCGCAGTTGGAGAGAGACTGGCTTGCGGCTGATGCAAAAGGAGACGTGGCGACGTTGCAGAGGATCATCGCGCCGGACTTCATCGGGGGAAGTTTCGACGGCCAGGTCCTCAACAAAGAAGACATCATTCCGCAAGACTCGGCACCGGGCGGCTTCGCCGGTTCTAGCGTCGGAGAAACCAGCGTGCGGGTGTTCGGCGACACGGCCGTGCTGGTGGGGTCGATCAAACCAGCAGAGGCAAAACGAGCGGACATGGTTCACGTCACGCTCGTTTGTCAGAAACGTGAGGCGGGTTGGCAAATGATCGCCGCACAGCTTTCGCGCGTTCCCTTGGAAAAGTAAACCTCTAGCTCGGCACGTTACGACGCCGTTGCCATCGGTTTGCCACACGATCCACAGAACTTGCCGGGTTTCGTCATTGCCCCGCACGAAGAACACGAAACCGTGGCTTGAACTGGGGCCGCACTGCTCTGTAGTGGTGGCAACACTGCTGGCGCGCCCGCCAACACAGGAACGCTCGGCTTGCGTCCTTGGATGTAGAGATAGGCATTCCAGGCGGCTCCGCCGATCAATAGCAAGACAGCGAGCGAGTATCCCACGTTGTAGTCGACTTGAAGCACTCCCTGCCCCTGTTTCACTATCTTGTCGTCCAATCGCGATTTCACGAGAAAGAGCGACATCGCACCGATTGCGGCCGCGATGGCTGGTGCGAGTGGCATGCGGCGCAGGAAACTCAATCCCAATCCAGCAACCGCGCAGAGAATGGCAATCGTTGCCATGGGCTCAGACTCGACTTTTTCACTTTGCGCAGGTCCGAACATCTGAGGCTGGTTCACAGTGGTCCCGGTCGCCAGCTGCAGGCCGGAGAAACTGCCGACCTTCTGGCCTCCACACGAGACTGTGATGAACGGTAGAAGGAAACACAGAATACTGGCGAGGAAGATCGCCGGTGACGCCTTGAATTTCATAGAAGCCCCCTGTTTGTAGGTGTCGCGAGTACGACCAGTTCACTGCGCGCGACAGGGGAGTTATTTCGATGACGCCCGATACGAAAGGATGGTGGGGCATTCTGCTCCAAAGTGGTGCGGGACGTCAAGGCGGATCTCGGCTTAGTTCGGTTAGGCAGAAAAGCGTCTGTAGGCTGACAGATGAGCGCCGGTTAGCAGCAACATCCCCGACAAAAATGCCCAGAACATCAAGCTCACCGAAAGCGCGAAGGGGCCGTACACTTCGGCAAAGTTGAGGTGCGGCAGGGCCGCGATATAAGCGTACTTCAGGCCTTCGGAGAGGAGCCCCATGATGATCGCGGTCGGCAAGACAGCGCTGGCGGGAACCCTTCCGTTTGGCAGCAGCCAGTAAATGAGAAAAAAAATCGCGATAGAGGCACAAATCGCGAAGACCTTCATCATGAGAAACCCGGCGAGGCGGATCGTACTGGTTCCGTGGCCGCGCAAGACGGACTCCAGAAGCCCGAGGTTACCAGCCGTCAGCGCTACGGAAAGAAGCGCCAGAGATCCGCATGCGAAAGCCAATCCAAGAGAAATCAGCTGATTGCCAAAATACGAGCGGTTGTTGCGGAATCGCCAAATGCGGTTGAGGGCCACCTCCAGCGGCAGGAACACTCCCGTGGAAGTGATGAGCAGAATGATGAGTGAGACAACTTGTGCCCGGTTACGCGCTTCGACAAGCGCATTCAGATTCCGGATTACAAACTCTTGCCCTGCTGGCAAGTAATCGCGCAATAGATCGACGACGACTTCATACATGACCCGGGATCGAAAAACGCGGCGGATGAGTGTCATCAGCAAAAGCACAAAAGGAAAGAATGAAAGGATGGCATTGGCGGCGACCGAAAATGCGAAAGTGTGCACATCGGTGCGCATGAGATAGCGGAAAGTCGATAAGAAAATGCCCTCTCGAGGGTCTGCGAGGCCGCGTCCATCCACTGTTTTTTGAGGGGTCGGGGACGCCTCCGGCGAAGTGATAGAAGGGGGGCGAGGCACGTTTGCGGTTATCTTATCAAACACTTACGTTCTTTTCTGATCGAAGGAAATCGAAAGGGCCGTCGGTGGAAGCCGGTTTCCTGAAGGAATTGATCCAGGAGGCGGAAGGAACTCTATGACTCCAGGACACTTTGGACAAAATCGTTCTTGCCAAACAAAAGGCGTCTGCATATTATGCGGTGCTTCGCTGCCAGAATACGGTCAGCGATGTAGCGAGCAAGTTGGGTTGACGTTTCTGTGTCCAGCAGTCGAAATTCGCGCTTCGTCGGGCTCCAAGATTCTCGCCTCACCGTGTCAGGGTGGCGTGGGATGACGGGGGCTTTTTCTGTTGGTGCGGTTTTGTCCGCAGCACAGTAACGCGACCTAGTTCTTTCTGACTTGAGGGGGTGCTCCCGATCGCCCGGGGGCTTCGGCAAGGCGGGGGGAATGAATTCTTCGCGAATAGGCGAAAGGAGCAGTACTGTGAGAGAGAAGGGAACAGTAAAGTGGTTTAACGGGGCAAAGGGATATGGATTTATCCAGCGCTCCACGGGTGAAGACGTATTTGTTCATTTTTCCGCGATCCAGGAGAACGGATACCGCACCCTCAACGAAGGAGAGACCGTGGAGTTTGATCTGCTGAAGGGACCGAAAGGCTTCCAGGCAGCGAACGTGGTCCGCGCATAAACTGGAAGATTCAAATTTCGTAGCCCTCCCGGCTTCCCTCGGGAGGGTTTTTTATTGGAGTTAGAAAGGAAAGCGAGTGTTTCGGCGAGTTCCGTCGCGACCATTGAGCCGATCGTGAACTCGCGCGGTCTTCGGAATGACGCATACTTTGAAAACGTCGGCATCATTCCGAAGCGTGCGATCGATCGTCGTTACCGAAAGCCAAATTTTCTTCAGCTCCCGTACGACTAGGTTCGTTCGAGGTCAGCTTAATCCGCCCGAGGCCGTAATGATTTCTCCAGTGAGCCACGAGGATTCGGGAGACGCGAGGAAGACGGCGATCGGCGCGATATCTTCTGGCTGTCCGAACCGCCCAAGTGGGGTGCGAGCGATCATCTGATTTGCGAAGTCGCTGCCCACGATGCCTGAGCTATGGGTGCCCTCGGTCTCAACTCCGCCTGGGTTAATCGAGTTCACACGAATGTTTCTCGAGCCCAATTCCTTGGCAAGAACGCGGGTCACACCGTCAAGTGCGCTCTTGGTCGCCGAATACACCACCGACTGCGGCGGCGTCAGGGTGCTTGCCACCGAACTGATGTTTATTACACTTCCGCCGTCCGGGCCAAAATACTTGATGGCTTCTCGCGTCGAAAGAATCGTGCCCAGCACGTTGGTGTTAAATTCGCGATGAAACTCGTCTTCGGTGACCTGTTCAAGCGGCTCGAAGCGATAAACACCAGCGTTGTTGACGAGAATATCGAGAGAGCCAAATGCATCTTTTGTTTTCTCGAATAAACGCTTCACGTCTTCCGCTTTCCCTACATCACCTTGCACCGCTACCGCCTTGCCACCCTTTGCCGTAATTTGGGCGACCACACGATCTGCGCCGGCCTTGCTTGACGAATAGTTCACCACCACAGCAGCGCCTTCTGCTGCCAGGCTCTTTGCGATCCCCGCACCAATTCCTTTGGACGCGCCCGTTACGATTGCAACTTTGCCGCTCAGCTTACTCATCACAACCCTCCTTGTTCGTTTGCTTGACTCAATTAGACAATTTGATAAGCATCGAAATGTTGGATGAACTGCAAACGGAAAAGATTCAGGAGAGATTTAGATTTCAGAGAGGCGACTTACGTAGGCGCGCAAGACATCCCGTTGAAGGATAAGATTGGCGAACTTGCCTTCACGGACGATCTGAATCAAGCCAGCGGTTTCGAGCTCTTTAAGATGGTGGGAGAGGGTCGGGGCGCTGATCGGGTGAAGCTGGTGCAGTTTTGCGCAGGCCGTTGGACTCGCACAGGAGCCAAGCTGCTCGAGAATCTGAACACGACGTGGCTCAGCGAGGACGCGCGCGATGCGAGCAAACTGACGGTCCGAGAGTTTCGCCTGCTTAGAAGTGGCCATGCGATTCAACCTACTTCGATTGGATGAGGATGTCGAGAGCAATGGTGCAACATCGCGGAAAGCAAGGCCACCCTGGCGTGAGAGCCAAGCGTCGGGCGTTAGCGGATTCGCTCGGCTAGCCAACTCGGTGGCATCTTGCGCCAGCAAAGCGGTGGCAATCCAGAACAACATAGCGAGTAGAACTGCAATGCGGTGGTGCATGAAATTCTCCACTCAGTCGGAACGAAGCGTTCTATCCATGTAATTGGAATCGATAGGCAGAAAGCGACAGGCTGTTCAACCCGCGTGCGAGGTGGGGAGGGGCAGGACCTTATCACCCAGCTCAGTCGGTTTTGGGAGAGCTGGGAGCTCGATTTTTGGCGTGGGCGACGAGTTCGGCGAAGCGGGGGTCGTCACGAAGCATTTTCAAGTCATCGTCCCGGTCCATGGCAAGCGCGGTCCGAGGGGAGAGCCCATGATCAACTGCATCGCGCAATAGAGCGAAAGCGCGGTCCCGACGTCCGCGACTGGCTTCGACACATGCAATGTTGTAGGTCGAGGTAGCAACGTATTCCGAGTTTGGCCCAAACAGCTGTCTTTGGATCTCGCGGTTCTCCTCATACATAGCGGCCGCTTCGGCGTATTTTCGTTGGGCCGCAAGAGCGACCGCCAGGCTGTTTCGCGAGTTCAAGGTGTCCGCATGTTTTGGCCCCAGAACGCGGGTTTGGAGAACGATGGTCTCGCGATAAATCTTTTCCGCCTCAGCGTAGCGACCTTCCTTACGAAGAATGCTGCCAAGATTCATCATTCCATTTAACGTGTCTGGATGTTCGGGGCCGAAAACCCTTTGTTCGATGGGCGTCACTTCTCGCTGTAACTGTTCTGCTTCCGCATTGGTGGAAGCATCGCCACTGATGAAGAGTTCAGCAACCAGGCTATTGGTCAGAAGCAAGGTCTCTGGATGTTCGGGTCCGAAAGTTTGGCGGCCAATAGCGCGGGCCTTCCGGGCCATTTCGAGGCACTCGTCGATCTTACCTTCCCAACTGAGGACGCCAGCCAATCGGCTCATCGAGCGCACCGTGTTCGGGTGATTTGCTCCGAGAACGCGAGTTTGGGCGGCAAGAGTCGCGCGCTGTAGTTTTTCGGCTTCCTCTCCATTCCCCAACTCCAACATAGTGACGCTCAGCAAGCTCATCGATCGCAAGGTCTCCGGGTCGTCGGGGCCTAGAATTGTTTTTTGCAAATCGGCCGCCCGTGTGATCAGCGATTGACCTTGTGGAACGAGCCCAAGACTGTCGTATACCTCGCCCATGATGAACATCATGTGCGCCTGCGTCTGCGGATCCTTCGCTAACGTCGAATCAATCTGCTGAGAGGACTTGTCGAGGATTTCCCGGGCGGTAATCGTATTTCCCCGCGCTTCGCTCGGATCGGAAACCTTGAAGGCGTTAGTCATGAAATCGGCAATCCTGTTTGCGCGGTCACGTTCGCGAAAAGCGACGTCGCGCTGAGCGCGGGCGGTTTGCGCTTGCAGCAAGGTCCCGATCAAGCCGGCGATGCCCATGAATAAGGCGAGCGACGCTAAAGCAACTACCGTGCGATTGCGTCGTACAAATTTCGTAGTGCGATAGATAAACGTGTCTGGACGCGCACTGATCGGTTCGTGCTTGAGATAACGGGTGAGGTCGTCCCCGAATGCCGTGACCGAGCTATAGCGCTCCTCTGGATTTTTCTTGAGCGCTTTGGCTACGATCGTGTCGAGGTCTCCGAGAAGCGAACGGCGAAGCTTGTCAGGAGTGGTAGCGCGCTGGGACGCGTTGATGGTTAGCGGTTCCTGGGGAGTTCGAGTCGGGGTTACGACGTCCGAGATTCGCTTTGGTTCCGTGTCGACGATTGCTTTGACCAGTTCGGCGGGAGAGTGTGTTGAAGCGCCAGTCGGATGTTGTCCGGTGAGCAACACGTAGAGCAAAACACCCAACGCGTAAACATCGGTTGCGGTCGTCACTGGCGCACCGGTTATTTGTTCTGGAGCGGCATATTCTGGCGTCATGGCGCGCCCGCCTTGCACCGTCAACTGGGTGGCGGACCCATCCTGGGCATCGCCCTCCAGCAGCTTGGCGATACCGAAGTCGAGCAGTTTTACGGTTCCGTCTTTACTTACCAGCACATTGGAAGGCTTAAGGTCGCGGTGCACGATGAGGTTTGCATGCGCATGAGCCACGGCCGAGATCACAGAAAGAAAGAGTTGCACGCGCGCTTCAATAGCAAGCTGATGCCGATCGCAATAGCGGTCGATGTGGTCGCCTTCGACGAATTCGAGGACGAGGTACGGCGTGCCGGTCGAAGACAATCCTGCGTCGATTAATTCTGCGATATTTGGGTGCGAGAGTCTCCCAAGAATGCTGCCTTCTCGTTTGAAACGCTCTTCGCCGCCGTGGCCTACCAGCGCAATGTTCAGGAATTTGACGGCGACCTGACGATCGAAACGTCCATCGTTGCGTTTGGCTAGCCAAACGCTACCCATACCGCCATGGCCAATCACTGAAATCAGCGTGTACGGACCGATCACTTGACCGGCCAAGCCCGGCGAACTTAGCGGCGCTGTCGGATTCAGCTCAAGGAAGCCTTCGTTTGCGAGCTCGCGATGTTCATCGAGAAGCGAAATGACCATTGTGGCGAGCTCTGGGTCCTTCTTCTTGAGCGAAGCAAGCCATGTGGCTCGCTCCTGCGCTTCCATCGCTAGCGCCTGATCGAGATACGGCGCGACAATTTTCCACTGTTCGGGATTCAGGGTCGACATAGGCGCCTCAAATAGATAAGTCCGCGCGAATCTTGCGGTGCAGATAGATGCGTGCCTTTTCCCAGTTTCGCTGGACGGTGCGCTCGGAAACGTCGCGCATGGCGGCAATTTCCGCGAAAGAGAATCCGCAAAAGAATTTTAGATCGACCACTTCAGCCAAAGCAGGTTCCACATTGCCGAGCTCGTCCAAGGCCTCGCTGATTTGGGTGAGCTGGCGATGATCCACCGCGTTGTCGAGAACATCGGTGTCGATCGACGTGATCTCGAACAGCCCTCCTCGCTTCTGAGCGTGTCGCTCTCGAGCGTGGTCGATGATAAGCCCGCGCATGACCCGAGCGGCATATCCCATGAAGCGGGCACGGTCCGGAAATGACGCTTCGTTTCGTCCAGACATCGCAAGGTAGGTCTCGTGCAGTAATGTGGAAGGACTCAGGGTGGGTGATGATCCTTGGCGCGCGAGCTCGCGCTTGGCCATGCGGTGGAGCTCGGAATAGAGCACTTCGAAGAGCGCCTGGGAGGCAGCGCCGTCTCCGCGCTCGGCCGCATTAATCAACAACGAAATTGCAGGTTTCACGCTGCCCCTCAACTGCGTCCCGCGCGGTGTGCCAAAGCCTCTCGTATTTGCAACGGATAGTCAAGACTCTCCCCGGGCGTTGTGCAGCTGACTGTTCCAGTACGTCGAAGGCTGGCCGTGAGCTCGTAAGGGGCAATAGACAATGTTGAAGCCCCATCCTGATCCAGAGTTCAGCCAGGATGGGACTTCCGAGTGTTTTCAGCGCGGCCTAGAAACTGAACTTAAATCCCAATTGAATGATTCGGGGTTCTCGTCCAGAGGTGATTCTGCCGAAAAGCGAGTTGCCCAACGCAAGGGACCCGCAACAGTTCGGGTTGAGATGGTTGAATGCGTTGAACGTTTCGAATCGGAATTGCCCGTTGAAACGCTCCGTGAAGCGGATGCCTTTAAAGAGCGAAAGATCGGCACGCCAGAGACCCGGTCCATAAACGGCGCCGCGGCGAGCCGTTCCAATGTGAAAGTCTCCGGCAGGAACATTGGCAAAGGCGTCTGTATTGAACCATTCCTCCAGAGTTTGGGGAGATCCAACGTTTGGGTCGCCAATCTGGTCAGGACGTACGGCGCATGGACTCGGTCCGAGACAACCCAATCCGGCCGGGTCGGTATTTGAGGTGGTCGTGACTGTGAGCGGTATTCCCGTCTGCGCGGTGAAGATGCCTGAGAAAACCCACCCGCCCAGAACGTGTCCGGTAAATCCGGATTGCTGCCGGAAGAACGGCAGATCATAAACCCAGTTCATGGTGAAGATGTGACGACGGTCTTGCTGCGATGGGCCATATTCGGCGGCAATGTCGCGGCTGTTTTGCGGAGCCGTGCTGCGATCGGTCTGGTTGTCGGTGAGGCTGTGAGACCACGTGTACGCAAAATTCAGCAACGAGTTGCCGCGGAAGCGTTTTTGAAGTTGAGCTTGTAGCGAGTGATAGTTGGAGTTGAACGAAGACCGAATGCCGTCGATGCCGACGTAACCAGCGAATGGACGGATGCGGTTTAGTAACGGAGTTGTCGCTCCGGTGACAAACGCATCCGGTGCAATGCAATTTGTGGTCACCGTTGCAGTGCAGAGCAGTGAATCACGATAGCTGAACGGAACTGGTTGGTTGATGTCGAGGACACCGATAAGGTGAGTCCCCTTCGACGCAAAGTAGCCGAGATCGAGCAGGAAACCTGTGCCGAGGTCGCGTTGGAAATCCGCGCTCCACTGTTGGGTGTAAGGGGTCTCGCCAGAGGGATCCATGAGACTGCGGGGTCGCTTGGGGTTAAGCGCTATTGTGGGCGAAACGGACAATGGATTGTCGAACGAGGTGTTCTGAATCGTGACTGAATTTACTGTCGGGGGATTGTTAAAGATGTTGGTTTCTGCGTTCCCGAAGAGAATGCTGTCATAGAACATTCCGTACCCGGCTCGGATGGATGTTTTGCCGTCTTTAAACGGATCCCATGCAAAGCCGAAGCGGGGAGCAAAGTTGTTGTTATCCTCAGCGGCAACCTTGTCGCCGTAGAAGCTGTTGCCCTGGAAGATGATCCCGTTTGTCGGCGAGAAGTTGGGATTTCCTGGCGTGGAACCCGGCGCGCAAGTTGGATCGATGTTGCCGTTGGGCGCGATGCACGGCGCATCGGCGACGTTGAAGGCCCGTGGGTCGAAATTGCTCAACAATCCATGGGCGTCGGTTGGTTGGCGAAACAATGAGTGCCGCACGCCGAAACTCACTGTCAGATTGGGCCGCACCCTCCATTCGTCCTGAACAAACCATTCGAACTGATTAGTGGTGAGGTCGGGCTTGATGTCGATATCGGTTTGAGTAAATTGCGACGCGCGGCCCAGGAGGAAGTTCGCCCAGGTTTGTTCGAAGGTTGTCGTTCCAACCGGTGCGCCGGCGTTATTGAAGTTAAACGTTCCTTGAGGTCCGCCGCCCGCGTTCTCTGTTTTCCGGTAGTGGTAATAGACCATTCCCGCTTTCATCGTGTGGGCGCCCATGATGCGCGTCACGTTTCCAAAAGCGCTGTGATTGTAATTCCGGTCGTCATAAGGGCCGAAGCTGGCGATACATGTGATCGCTGCCGCGCACGTGCTGCCGCTGTAGAGCAAGTGCGGGGCGCGACCCTGTGTGTTAGGGAAGGGAAGCGTGGGAGTGATTTGCGAACTGGCGGTTGCGATCAATCCGGTCACTTGGCTGAGGATCGCACCGTAACTGTAGCCGTATCCGGCGTTCAACAGGAACGTCGGCGTGAAGGTCGCCGTTGCGTGGATGGTGTAGTTGCGGCCTGGCGATTGCGTCTTAGTGTTCGCAACGCCGGGAAGATTGTCAGTAGTGAAAAGGCCACGTGGTTCTTCGGTCGGGATGGTGTCGTGCAGGTACTTCCCCGTCAGAGTGAGTTTGCTGCCGAAGTTGTGATCGATCTTCACCAGCTCTTCGCGAAAGTTGAAAAGATTGCGATAGGTTTCGGTCAAGCTGTTCACGCCGGTTGCGGGATCGTTGGGAAGCGGGACGTTGGCCCAGATGGCGTTCAAATATTGCGTCGCCAGGGGGCTGAAGTTTGCAGGATCGATGCTGTTGCTCGTTCCAGCACAACTGCCATCGGGGTTAAAGGTGACGCATACCGGATTTACAAATAGACCATTCCGCTGATCGGCCGTCGGTACCGTGCCGGTAGCGGGAGAGTACGTGATGACGCGACGGAACTCCTGCGAGAAAAAGAAGAACGTTTTGTCCTTCCAGATCGGGCCTCCGATGGTGTATCCGAAGTTGTTGTAGCGAAGTGGTGGAGGAGTGTTCTCGCGTCCCTGTCCAAGCTGGGTGCGCTTGTTGAAATAGTCATTGGCCACAAACGCGTCGTTACGGAGAAATTCGTAGGCGCTACCGTGAAATGAATTGGTTCCCGAGCGTGAGACGACATTGACCTGTCCGCCGCCGCCACGGCCAAACTCGGCGTCGTAGGCGCCGCGTACGACTTTGAATTCAGCGATCGCGTCGATGCTGGGGAACGACAGCAGTGTCAAGTTCGAGCCTCGATCAACGTTGTCAGCACCATCAATGGTCCAGTTGTTTTGACTGGTGCGGTTTCCATTTACGGAGAAGGAAACGACGTTTGTTCCCTGCGGGGAGAACGATCCAACATAGATCTGATCGGTTGTGGCGCTGTTAGAAACACCTGGCAACAGCGTTACAAGCTGCTCATAGTTGCGCGTATTGAGCGCGAGCTCGCGAACTTGAGTTCCAGTAATCAAGCCGGTGCCGGCGGCTCCTTGCAAGTCGACTTGAAGCGGGTTGGCTTCCACTACAACTTCCTGACCGGCAGCGGCGACGCGCAGTTGCGCATTGATGGTGAGCTTGTCGTTGACATTGACCTCAACGTTCTTTTCCGTGTATTTGCCAAACCCAGAAGCCTCAACCGATACGGCATAGTGGCCGATCGGCAGCAAGGGAGCGGAGAAGCCGCCCTTCTCATCCGTTGTAACGGTTCGAGCGACCACGTTTGTATCCGTGTTGGTGATAGTGACCGTGGCCTTCGAAACGACAGCGCCACTGGGGTCGGTGACGGTGCCCACAATGCTGCCCGTGATGTTCTGTGCGCTGGCGGTTGCCGCCAGCAGATAGAGGGCACAGAACACCATCCATCCTCTTAACCGCATAATTCCTCCCTTGCTTTGACAGACACGTTCTTTTTGGAGCGCGACGAAGGAAACACCAGTCGCAGATGTGCGCGGAGTTGACCCTCGGGGTGCCGTACGATGCAGCAGTTCTTACAGGACCAAACACAAAACTTCATTGCGCGTACTTACGTCTCCATCCGGAATCTAAATTGCTTTGGTGGGTGAGCCGATTCACGATCTTGAAACGATCGCCGCGGTAGATCGATCGAACGAATTCGATGGGACGCCCGCTTTTCAGATACGAAACCCGAGTAAAGAAAAAAACTGGACTGCCCGCGCGAATGCCCAGCAACCGTGCATCCTGGGCAGTGACAAGTCCAGCTTCGGCCGCCTCATCGGCGGCGTGCATGTGGATCCCATATTGATCGGCCAGAGTTTGGTAGAGCGAAGTGTCCGCATTGAAGGTTTTCAGCAGATTGGCAAATCGTTCGAAAGGGAGATAGCTGGTCTCAATGCCCATAGGCACCGAATCTGCCAAGCGAACGCGTTTTAGTCGCACAACCTTTTCCCCGGGACGCAGGCGGAGTGCGGCGCTGACGCCCGCCTCGGAGGAAACAGCTTTCAGAGAAAGAATGCGGGAATGAACTCGCGCGCCGTGTGCTTTCATTTCCTGGGTAAAGGAAAGCAACTGGCTAACGTTTTTTTCCTGCTTAATGCCTGAAACAAATGTCCCTTTGCCACGCTCTGAGTAGACGAGGCCTTCATCGCATAGACTTTTGACGGCCTGGCGGGCGGTCATGCGGCTTACGCTTAATTGTTCGGAGATTTCCTGCTCCGAGGGGATGGGCTGGCCCGGCTTCAATAAACCGGTCCCGATCTGCTCCAGCAAATGCTGGCGGATCTGATAGTAGAGCGGTACGACACTTCCACGATCGAGTTCCGACAGAACCAAGGTCTAGTCCCCTAGACAACTAGGGGGCCATTAGGCTACTACTGATGATCGTTGTCAAATAAAATCTATAGTCGCGAAAACAATTTCAGCCATCATCGATGGAGTTTTCTCCATCCACCGCGGCGGACGAGCATCTATAACAAGACATGTTTTGGAAAAAACAAAACGCACAACAAGAGGTCCAGACAGGCCGGTTCGAACTCGAGCAAGATGGGCAGCTCGCGTATCTCGAATACACTCTGGCGGGCGACGTGCTTGGATTGATGCATAGCGAAGTCCCACCTGAGTTGCGAGGACACGGGGTGGCGTCCTCCCTGGCGCACACCGCACTCGATTGGGCGCGTGAGAATGGAAAGAAGGTCGATGTGATTTGTCCGTTAGTTGAGGAATACATCGCGCGGCACCCCGAATATGCTGATCTCGTCTTGAAATAAAGAAACGCACCGTGATTGCCCTCATCCTGTAGGGTTGAACCCGCCGTCGTGTGACTCGCCCCAAATCCCTTGACAAATTTTTCCACTTCTTGTATATAACCAATGAGTTATGAAACCTCATGGTTATGAAAACGAGTCCGCCCACCTCGACTCGACGTTCGCCGCTTTGGCCGATCCTACGCGTCGTGCCATCTTGGCGCGTCTTGCGATAGGGGACGCGACGGTGATGGAGCTGGCCGAACCTTTCGCGATGAGCCAGCCTGCGATTTCAAAGCACTTGCGGGTCCTCGAACGCGCGGGGTTGATTTCACGAGGCCGCGACGCGCAGCGGCGTCCTAGGCGCCTCGATGCCAAGCCTTTGGAAGAAGCCTCGGATTGGCTGGAGCGTTATCGCGAATTTTGGGAGGAGCGTTTTCAGCGGCTCGATGCTTTGCTCGAGGAGTTGCAGACACGAGGGAAGAAACTTGGTCGCGGGAAGAATAATGTCGATTCGGAAGCGGCCCGTTCGATCTACAGCAGAAGAGCGAAGACGGCCAACCGTCAGAAGCAAGATCAAAATAAAAGGAGAGGAAGACTGCAATGATCAATACAGGGAAACTGAAAGTAAGCGCGAGCGGCGACCGAGAGATTGTGATGACACGAAGCTTTAACGCCCCGCGACGCCTGGTCTTCGACGCTTTCACAAAGCCTGAACTGGTGAGGCAGTGGCTGTTGGGTCCGGATGGATGGTCTATGCCGGTGTGCGAGATTGATCTGCGCGTAGGCGGCAAATATCGCTATGTCTGGCGTCGCGATAGTGATGGCACAAGCATGGGGATGGGTGGCGTTTACCGCGAGATCGCTGCACCGGAGCGAATCGTGTCTACCGAGAAATTCGATGAGTCGTGGTATCCGGGTGAGGCAGTGGGTACGCTTCTGCTGATCGAAAAGAATGGCGTGACGTCGGTGACCCAAACAGTTGTGTATGACACTCGCGACGCGAGGGACGGAGTGCTGAAATCCCCGATGGAAGAGGGCGTTGCAACAGGATACGACCGCCTCGAACAACTGCTGGCAAAAATGGAGCAATCCAGATGAGAGAGGTCAGGCGCGTCGATCCATGGGGCGCAGCATGGTGGCGGTGATAGCGGGTGAGTAGCTGCGGCGTTTGGATGACGCGTAAAGCTTGGGTACTGTGAGCGGCGGGAATCCTCCCGCCGCTCAGCGGCCCCGGCCTTTGTGCCGACACACCCAAGCTTGTCGCGACGGCGCAAAAATCAAGTTTGAATTCGAAGGAGATCATATGCAAAAAATAGCGCCATTCTTATGGTTTGACGGCAACGCGGAAGAAGCCATGAACTTTTACGTTTCTCTTTTCAAGAATTCTAAGGTTGGGAAAGTCACGCGATACGGCGAAGCAGGACCTGGTCCGAAGGGAAGTGTCATGAGTGCCACCTTTCAGCTCGAAGGACAGGATTTCTGTGCCTTGAACGGCGGGCCGCAATTCAAGTTCACGCCGGCCATATCGTTTTTCGTGAACTGCGAAGCGCAGGAGGAAGTAGATGCGCTGTGGGAAAAACTTTCAGCAGGTGGCAGAAAGGACCGTTGTGGTTGGCTTCAGGATAGATTTGGAGTGTCGTGGCAGATTATCCCGAGTGTTCTTGGCAAGCTGCTGGGCGATCCAGATCCGGAGAAATCAAAGCGGGTCATGATGGCCATGCTCCAGATGGACAAGATTGATATCAAGCGTCTGCAAGACGCCTACGAGCAAAGATGAAGAGCCGAGGATCGTTCAAGAAATCTACCGCGCGAGTCGGGATCGGAGAATCCGAGCGTGCTGCACGTGTGGCCAAACCATCGGAAGGGTCGGTCCAGGACCAAGTCAGCTACGCCTTATCGTGGCTGAAAGAGAAAAGCACCGCTCAGGACCGGGACAACCTGGCCCGGTTTGGCATTACTGCAAAGAAGGCGTTCGGGGTGTCGATGAAGAACGTCCAAGAGCTCGCCAAACGTCTTGGCCGCAGCCGTGACCTTGCCGCCGCACTCTGGGAGACTGGTTGGTATGAGGCGCGGATGCTCACGTCTTTTGTCGACGAAGTCGATCGGGTAACGCCGTCGCAAATGGACCGCTGGTGCAGGGACTTCGACAACTGGGGCATCTGCGATACGTTGTGCTTTCACTTGTTCGACCGCACTCCGCATGCATGGTCAAAGGTTGAAAGGTGGAGTTCGGGCCGGGATGAGTTCGTCAAACGGGCGGCTTTTGCCTTGCTCGCGTCCCTCGCATTGCACGACAAGGCATCAGGCGACGCCCCGTTTCTTGCGAGTCTAGAGTTGGTGGAACGCGCGTCGAAAGACGATCGAAATTTTGTGAAGAAGGGCGTCAACTGGGCGCTGCGCAGTATCGGCCGGCGGAATGACTCATTGCGCTCTGCCGCTGTCGTATTGTCGCGGCGGCTGGCGGAATCAACCGATGCACCCGCTCGATGGATAGGGAAGGATGCCCTAAGGGACTTGACTCGCAAGCGGTGATCGACGGCTCCCAGAGTTTCATGGGATTCCCAGAATTAAGGATTCGTCGCCCTAAAAATGATGATTGGAACGGATGCGAATGCGTCATGCGCGATGATAGACTGCGCGTATGGCTGCGAAGAAAAAAGCGAAAAAGAAGAAAACAGAGACGGCGAAAAAGGCGTCCCGCAAGCGAGTGATGCCGAAGAAGAGCTCGCGGAAGCCAGCACGAAAAGCAAAGAAGACTGCCCCGAAGAAGAAGGCAGAGAAGAGGAAAGTCGCAAAAAAGAAAGCGGCCAGAGGGAAGCCCGTTGGGCGAAAGGCCAGCAGCCCTAAGGCTAAGCGAGCGGTGAGACAACCGATTCGTGCCGAGAATTTTGAAATAGATTCCGTCGAGTATGCCGTTGAAGCGCCGAGAAGGCGCTCTGGTGGACTCTCCGGAGACTTGCAAGGGCTGTCTTCTGTTGAAAGCGCAAACTCAGAAAGCGTTGACGAATTGCTCCAGGAGGGTAATGCGTTCGAGGCTGATGTGATCGCCGGTGTCGAGCACGCGGATCGAGCGAGCGAACGCGGAGTTCGCACCCGCGAGGTTCCGGAGGATGACGTTCCCGAAGAGTATCTCGACAAGGATTAGCGATGCTGGGGTTGCAAGAATGCAACCCCGCAGCGCGCTCTATTTCCCACTCGCCAGCTCATACAGATACTCCACGTATGAGCGCACTGCGCCATCAATACCTTGAACTTTCGGGTTAGTAGACTCAATCACATAATACTCATCGGGGGCGTGCGCGCCGCTACCGTGCCCAAGGCCAAAATGTCCGGCTGCGAGTTTGAGCGGTTCGCCAGTAAATACATAGCCTGGCCACGAGCCTGCCGCGCGCGGCAGTGTAATCGGATCGATGGAAGAGCGCTTATAAACCGCATACTGCGCCTGGATGAGAGGCGTGTCGGCGGAGGTACTGTTCGGATCGTAGCCGCCGGACATGTTGACTTCGATATCTCCATAGCCCTTATTTTGCAGATGAGCTTTTAGCGCCGCTAGCGCGCCGTCGGCCGTCATGTCTGGGACCAAGCGCAGGTCGAGTTTCGCAACCGCTTTGTGGGGAAGAACCGTTTTGCCGCCTGGGCCCGTGTAACCACCGACGAGCCCTTCAATATTCACAGTTGGACGCGACATAAGCAGTTCGAGAGATTCTTGAAAGCTTGTGTCGTGCACCCAATGCGACACGCTCATCTGCTTCTTGACGTCGTCTTCGTTCAGCCGGCGCGCAGCATCGGCGACCATTTTCTTTTCCGCCTCTGAGATTGGGCGGGCCTTATCCGCAAAGCCAGCAATCGAGGGATCGTTACCGTCTTCCGACGTAAGAGTGTTGAGAGCCTTGACCAGGTGCCACGCCGGACTGTCGAGCCGTGCTTTGTTGCTCGAGTGAACGTCTTTTCGTGGGCCACGCCCCCATTTTTCACCGGTAGAAATGAGTTCAACCTCGATCACCCCTTTAGCGCCGAGCGTGATGGTGACTTGTCCATCGAGGCCCTGACTGGCTGAGGGCATGAAAATCCCGTCGCAACGCTTGAGGGCGGAGATGACCTCCGGACGCCGGACAATTTGAGGGAAGTGAGGGGATCCTATTTCTTCTTCACCCTCAGCGACGAGAACGAAGTTGACGGGAATCTTTTTTCCGGCTCCACGAATAGCGTGCAATGCCGCGATGAACGTGGCTTCCGGACCCTTCTGGTTGACTGCGCCTCGGCCCATCACAACCTTGCCTAAACCAGGCTTGTCAACGATGGCAGCGTCGAATGGAGGGGACGCCCACTCGGCAGGATCTGCTTGCTTCACGTCGTACATGAAGTAGAGCCCGAGGGTTCGCGGAGCGCCGGCATCAAGTGTCGCGAAAATTCCGGGTTGGCCGTCCGTGGGAACCTTAGTGACAGTTCCAAACCCAGCATCGCGAAGGAAGCGCATGGTGAGTTCGCACCCTTCGTTGACGCCACGGTTCTCGGCGGCAATCGAAGGCTGGCGGATCCATTGCTGCAGGCGCTGCACTGATTCGTCGTGGCGCTTGGTGATCTCTGCGTTTATCGCACTGATGTCTTGTTTGTCTTGTTGATCAGCGGAAGAATAACGGGGCAGCGCGAGCGCTGCCGTGGTGAGAGCGGCACCATGAAGAAACTTTCGTCGATCCATAGCGTGCCAGCATAACTAGGCACGCGGCCAGTGTCTAGAAATTCGAGATTGGAAAATTTGAGAAGGGGGAAATGTCAGGCTGCCATGGAGAAAACAGGGGCAACAACGCAAGTGTGGTCACAGATCGGACAGCACAAGTTCAAGCAGTCAGGGCAGATCAAAGCATGATCCTGACAATACGGGAGCTCACATTCTGGACACTCGGCCAATGCCGGTTCTCCGCAAACGTATTGGTGGGTGCTGCCGCCGCTCGTTAGAAAGCCGCACCAGCGTTCCGCTTGTATGTCGATCGCCATTGGTCCACTCCACGCGCTAAAGTTTTCGGAACTAAACCGCGCTGCTTTAAGAAGCCTAAGAAAAAAGCAAACTTCAGGCGATCGGGTATTTACCCGAGAGTTGAACAAGAATTCATGCGAGCCATACCAGTTATCGAAACGAGAACGGCCGGGCCTGTGGTTCTTGGGCGCGACCTACAGGCCCGCTTCCGACACTTCCTCTTCCGGGGCACCATGGCGGCGCAACAGATTCGGCAAATTCTGTGAGAAGGCCGAACGCGGAAGCACCATGTCGCAACCGACCTCATGGGCCTTTTGCTTCAGGTCTCCCTGCACGTGGGACAGAAACCCGATGATCGACGTGCCCTTTTTCAATTTGCTCTTGAGTTTGGGGATCAGGATCAGCGGTTTAGCGTTAGCGTTGTTCAGGTCGAAAATGATGAGCGACGGTTTTTCCTCGCCGTTCTGCTTAAGCTTGTCGGTGAGGTCCTTGTCGGTCTTAACAAACTCGACTCGCACATTCATCTTGCGAGCGGTCTCTTGAATCTTCGCTAAGAAAAACAAGTCATCCACAAAAGCGAAGATGCGAGAGGCCGAGTCCTCGGCACGGGCGCCAGGGACAGGATCCGGATCGGCCGGCTTGTAGGCGCCTCCAAACCCGGGTCGCGAACGTCCGGCACGAGAGCCGTTTTCGCCCCCTTGCATGTTAGCTCTGTAGCTGTGGTCCATGGGGGCGGTGTAGATGCCTCCATGATTCTGACGATCGCGGCCCATTGCGGGACCGCTACCGCTGCCTCCGCGGCGGGATGAACGACGCCCACGCCGCCGTCTGTGTTTCCCTCCGCCTCCGGAGGGACGTCCGGGTCCAGCATTCATAGATTTTCTCTGTTAAGGCCCCGTTACTGTTTTTCGAAGTACTTTCGTTCCGCCACACCCCTACAGCTCTGCCGTAGCACAGTCCTGCGGCGCGAAACCCGATGCGTTTGGAAAATCACTCGTGAATGAACTTTTCCGTTTGGCGCCTGGAGTCAGGGGGCGCAGAGGGCCAGCACAGGAGCGTGGCCACTGGGAACACAATGATGTTACTCATGAAAGCGTATTCGGTGCAAGTGCCAAGTCGTGGCAGTTTTGCACAGAAGGACGAGTCCGTCAGGTTGAAGCCGGGCTGTCTAGGGAAGGCGGCGCTTCCTAATGGGGAAAATCTCGGCATGGGAGTCGCTTTATGCACCGCGAATCTCACGATGTTTGTCGGCCCACCAGCCCCATGGAACTGCAATCCACATCGACAATGCGCCGCACGCGACCACCTTCTCAGTTGGCGGAGGCCCGGACACCAGCGATCCGATCCAAACAAAGAGTACCAGGGTCATCAAACCCCACACAGCGTAGCGCCCCACAGCATCCTTCGGGCGAGTGAAGTCTCTATACATCCATATTCCAACAGTGAATGTCAGAATCTCCACGGCGATTCCAGCAGTCCATGAGTTCCAGAGTCCAATTCCTATCCGCGGCCCGCCGGGCCATAAGGGCATATCGGCACGATGCATCACAACGTCGAGAAACCAGTGGCTGACGATTCCCAACGCGACTGCCCAAGCGCCTGCGGTGTATCGAGTAAAGAGGTAGTAAGCGCCGCCGATGACCGCCGAGCACACTGCGAGCGCGAGCAAACTGTGAGAGATCGGATAATCGTAGAAATCAAGGGGTGTCATCCGCGTGATCCCAGGAGCTACGCGAACGTGTTCGATACCAAGCAAGAGAAAAATGGGCCAAATAAGGTCAGCAAATTCCGTGGCGAAGAGAAGTGTGCCGAGCGATGTTCGAGGTGCTAGTTTCTTCGCTGCCAGCGCCAGTCCGAAATGCCCAATGAACATGGACGCTCAGCGTAACACGAACTCAGAGCGCGATCGGTGGTCTCTTTTCAGTGAGACGTGTTACTTGTTCGAACGCGTAACCCATTTGCAGGACCCCCCAGTCGTCATGATGGCGGCCGACAATTTGGACGCCGATTGGAAGTCCGGTGGAAGAAAACGCGCACGGGACCGACATAGCAGGATTACCGACAGTAGAAATCCAGTAGGCGGACTTCATCCAAGCGATGTAGTTCTCCATCTTGATGCCGGCAATTTCGGTTGGATAGCGCGATGTCACGTCAAACGGTAGTACCTGGTTCACTGGCAAGACGAAAAATTCGTAGCGATCCATGAACTTGCGCATAGTTTGGTAGACCGCGGTGCGTTTCACTTCGATATCGGCTAGATATGAGCCGGTCAACTTTCCGCCTTCCGTGACGTGCCAGCGGACGTAGTCGTTAACGAGGTCAGGATGCTTCGCGACCAGTTCTTTGCCATCGCGCTCCTCTGCCCAATGTCGCCACGCGACGAAGCATTCATTTGCATCCTGAAGATCGGGTTCAGCTTCTTCCACGATACATCCCAACGATTCGAAAACTTTGGATTGTGCACGGACAGCGTCTCGAACTGCAGGTTCCCAGGGGAGGCCCATGTCCTTGAACATCGCGATGCGCACGCCCTTGAAACTGCGGTCGAGCCGCTGTGCAAACTGGGAGCCAGGCTGATCGATGGCAATTGGCGAGCGCGAATCGGGTCCGGCAAGCACACTCAGGAAGAAGGCGCAGTCACTGACGTTCCGAGCCATCGGGCCGGAGACAGAAAGGGTGAACCATCCGAGCGATGATGGGCTGGCAACGCGGCCAGGCGAAGGACGGATGCCTACGACATTGTTGAAGTTTCCGGGATTGCGGAGGGACCCGCCCATGTCACTGCCGTCCACGATTGGGGCCATCCCGCATGCGAGCGAGACTGCTCCGCCACCCGTGCTACCGCCGCATGTCTTGGTCGTGTCCCAAGGGTTACGGGTTGGTCCAAATACTTTGTTGAAAGTGTGGGATCCCAAGCCGAACTCGGGAACGTTCGTCTTTCCAATTACGATTGCTCCCGCAGCCTTCTCGCGTTGAACAACGTATCCGTCGGCCTCGGGGATGTGATCGCGAAAAATCGGTGAGCCATAGGTAGTGCGGATGCCTTTCGTGTCGACGAGGTCTTTCACAGCAACGGGCACGCCATGCAGCGGCCCGCGAATTTCGCCGCGGGCAACAGCTTCATCCGCCGCCTTCGCCTCGGCCATCAGCTGATCCTCCGGCACGAGTGTGACAATGGCATTGACCTTCGGGTTCACACGCGCAACCTGTTGAAGATGTGCTTCCATCAACTCGCGCGAAGATAACTTTTTCGTGCGGATCAAGTCCGCCATCTTTCGTGCTGGCAGGAAGCAGAGATCCGGTGCGCTAGGAGGAGCCTGGGAATCAAGCCTCGCAGCGGCGGCAATTGCCGCGCTGGTGCCCAATTTGATTGCGTCTCGACGAGTGATCATGGTGCCGGATGTTACGCAATACGCAGCATGATGGGAAGAGCAAAACAGGAAGATGAAGCAAACAAAAACGCCATCCAGAGGATGGCGTTCTTACGAACTTCGGTTTCGGCTATTCGCTTTTGCCGATGCCCATTCCGTAGAACGAACGGTAGACGAAAGCAAACGAGATCAAGAAGAACACGAGTGCCATTCCGTGAGTGAGACCCGTTCCGTGGTCGTGGGTTAGGGTGACAGCAAGTTCAACGGCCAGCAAGCCAAAGAGGGTTGTGAACTTGATGACTGGATTCATCGCGACAGAAGAGGTGTCCTTAAAGGGATCGCCAACCGTATCGCCGATGACCGTTGCCGCATGCAACTCCGTGCCTTTTTGTTTCAGGACAGTCTCGACGATCTTTTTGGCGTTGTCCCAAGCTCCGCCGGCGTTGGCCATGAAGATTGCCTGGTACAAGCCGAAGATGGCAATGGAGAGCAAATAGCCGATGAAAAAGAACGGCTCGACAAAAGCGAAAGCCAGCGTCCCGAAGAACACAGCCAGGAAGATGTTAAACATTCCCTTCTGCGCGTACTTCGTACAGATGGCGACAACTTTTTTGCTGTCTTCGACCGAAGCTTTTTCGACACCCTCCAGCTTGATGTTCGCTTTAATGAACTCGACGGCGCGATAGGCACCCGTGGTGACCGCCTGCGTGGAAGCACCGGTGAACCAGTAAATCATTGCGCCACCGGTGATCAGGCCGAGTATGAACGGAGCGTGCAGTACAGACAGTTTGTTCACATTCTCAGTAAGGCCATGGGTGAGCGCCATGATGATGGAGAAAATCATGGTCGTGGCGCCAACGACAGCTGTGCCGATCAACACCGGCTTTGCAGTGGCTTTGAACGTGTTTCCCGCCCCGTCGTTTTCTTCGAGCAGGTCTTTTGCGCGCTCGAAGTTGACGTCCATGTTGAAGTCCTTCTTAATTTCCTGCTTCACGTTCGCGACTTGCTCAATCAGCGAGAGTTCATAGACTGATTGGGCATTGTCTGTGACCGGGCCATAAGAGTCGACTGCGATTGTCACAGGTCCCATGCCGAGAAAGCCGAATGCCACAAGTCCAAAAGCAAATACCGGCTCGGCGATCATCAGAGCGCTTAAGCCCATGGTGGAGAAGTAGTAGGCGATGGACATCAATGCAACCATCGACAGTCCAAGGTAATACGCGGAGAAATTGCCAGCGACAAACCCCGAGAGAATACCGAGCGATGCGCCGCCTTCTCTTGCTGAAGTCACGACCTCATTGACGTGCCTGGATTCAACCGACGTGAAAACTTTCACGAGTTCCGGAATGACAGCACCGGCCAGCGTACCGCAGGAGATGATGGAAGCGAGCTTCCACCATTGCGAGGTGTCGCCGCCAAGATCCGGGACGATCATTTTCGAAACAATAAAGGTGAGAATGATCGAGACGATCGAGGTGAGCCAAACCAGAGTGGTCAGCGGCGCTTCAAAATTCATCTTCGTCGCGTTGCCATACTTTGCCTTGGCGATGCCTTCGTTCAAGAAGTAGGATCCTGCGCTTGAAACCAGCATCATGACGCGCATGACAAAGATCCAAACGAGCAACTGAACCTGTACAGTCGGGTCTTTCACGCCAAGCAGGATGAAGGTGATGAGCGCTACACCCGTTACGCCGTAGGTTTCGAAACCGTCGGCGGAGGGGCCAACCGAATCGCCTGCATTGTCGCCGGTGCAGTCCGCGATTACACCCGGGTTGCGCGCGTCGTCCTCTTTGATCTTGAAGACGATCTTCATCAAGTCGCTACCGATATCGGCGATCTTGGTGAAGATACCGCCGGCGATACGCAACGCCGCAGCGCCCAGTGATTCGCCAATGGCGAAGCCGATGAAGCAAGGACCAGCGTAGTCGGAAGGAACGAACAGCAGGATGAAGAGCATGATGAGCAGTTCAACGGAAATCAGCATCATGCCGATGCTCATGCCCGCTGCGAGGGGAATCTGATACACGGGGTAGGGCTTACCCGGAAGAGATGCAAACGCAGTGCGCGAATTTGCGAAGGTGTTCACGCGAATTCCGAACCACGCCACGCCAAAACTGCCGGCGATTCCAACCAGACTAAACAAAAGGATAATGATTACGCGGGTCGCCTCGAAGTGCCGCAATACGCCAAAGTAGAGAACGATGATGACGGCTATGAAGACCTCGAGGAGCAGAAGGAACTTTCCCTGGGTGATCAGATATGTCTTGCAGGTCTCGTAAATTAGCTCAGAAATTTCCCGCATGGCGCGGTGAACGGGAAGGTTCTTAAGCCGCATGTAGATCGCCATGCCGAACAACAATCCGAAAATACAGAAAGCAATTCCGATCAGCAGCAGTTTATGGCCGTCGATCGCGCCATTCAGAAAACTGACGCTCGATAGGTCGGGAAGTTTGAGCGAGGCTTCGCCGCCTTCCGCGCCCTCGGGTTGGGCGAATGCAGCGGAAGCGCTTAGCGTGAGCAACATGGCTAGGGCCGCAGAGCTCTTAGCGAATCGGCATGCCGTGGACGCAACAGTCGCGAGCCAGGTGCGCATAGGAAATCCTCCAGGAATCGAGTCGTTTTCGTAAGGGATCAGTACGTGTTTAGGCATCGCCCTCCGGCTCGCAAGTCAGCCCCAACTTTTCAAGGCAAACCTAGGGGATCGTCTAGCCGGATTCCGAACACGCTTCCACCGCATGACAAGATAAAAGGAGTGCTGATTTGGCCGCGTCGGATTAATTTGCACAGCAGCGGTATCAAGATGACACAGATTACGCGCACACTAGTGCAAAACGGATTTTTATAACATGGTGGGGAGGCAAGGTCAAACCATGGTGCGAGGCCCATCCGACCAGTTGGTCGGCCCGTTCAAAATGATTTGAATGGTAAAGAGCCCGGCCTTTCAGCCGGGCTCACACTGCTCAAGAACATACGGCTAACGAACTTGATTGACCGCGTTTACTGCGTCGATCAATCCAAATCCGTCGTATAGACGCCAACCGGTTTGCAGATCGTTCACAAACGTTCCGGTAACAACAGTGGAATCCGACAAGACCGCCTTGAATTTCGCGCCGCCAAGAGGGTCCGCATCGTTTCCGCCACCCAGATTGTCGAAGGCCGCGTTCGTATAGTCGCGATCGACGCCAAACCGCACTTTGTTGCCCGAAGTGAATCCGCTGAAGTTGAGGGTAACGGTGCGACTTGGACCAGTAGTCGGAGTAGCGGAAACGAGAGTTGGTCCTGTCGTCGAGCCGAGAGTTGCCGGAAATTCATTGATATCGAAGACCAACGAGGTTCCAGCAAGGTTGAGGGTCAGTGAATTCAAGGTCTGACCAGGTTTCGTGGCCTGGAATGTGAGTGTGAAGAACCTTGGGCTGTCGCCCACGGCGGTAAGGTTTTCGCCTTGCGCTGTGATCTGTACCTGGTTGTTGCCGGTGGAGCCTTCCGCTTTAGAGAAAAACACATCGACGTCGCGAGGCGGTGATGATGTCTTCAGCACATCTGCGACGCTCTTTGGTGGAATTGAACTGGGACCGCCGGCCGCTTGAATTACCAAGGCAGCGACGGCCGCAGCATGAGGTGCTGCTGCACTGGTTCCGAAGAAGTTGGGGAATCCATCCGGTACACCGAAAAATGATTCATAGTCCTGATCCGCTCCCGGAGGAAAGAACGTGGTGTTGACCCCGTCCGGTGCGGCGATATCGGGTTTGCGCCGAATTTGCGCTTGCGCCAGACGATTGCCATCCTTGTCGAACGCAATCGTGGATGGCCCCGGTGAACTGAATGGTTCGTATTGGGGAGTGAATGTGGAGAATGCAGGATCGAGGTCATATACATAGGCCGCGACGCCATTTCCATTCTTCGCACAGTTGTGTCCGTAGGTCATCGGAGTCTTCGAAGTAATGAAGCCGGTGAGATCAAGGATTGCGCCATTGAACTCTTCGTACTTCACTCGCTTAGACAAGTGAGCCCCGGCTCCAGTGCGGGCGATCACGATAAGGAATTCGCCGACCCCCCCGGGCGCGGTCAGTTCAAACTCTTCCAAAGGTTCGTTGGTTGCGAAGTTATCATCGCCGATTGAACCGACAAATTGTCCTGTCGCTGGATCAAAAAGCAGAATATTCAAGTCGGTCGTGATGCCCGAAGGGTTCAAGTCAAACGGATCGTCCCACTGGAACGCGATGATGGTTCCGTCAAGGAACAGCAGATCCTGGAAGATTGATGTTTTGCTTCCCGTGGCAAAATTGTGGAATCCCCCTGTAGTGTCGATGTCCGCGGGAATCGTGCTTAAGTCAATGCCAAGGGTGCCGGGAGACATTCCCCGAGCGACCGAGTCTGGAATGATCCTGAGATCGGATGCATAACCAGCTTCCCCTCGATTGCCCGCCGAAGAGAAATACGAGACCTTCTTCCCCGGCAGCGAGTTGCTGGTGACAACTTCGTCGACGGCCTGAGCCACCACGCCATCCGAGAACATGGGTTCTTCGGGGTAAATGACGTCGTCGACAATGACATCAGCATTGCAAGCAGGCTCGGTTCGCAGCGAACGGATATTGTTCGCAAACACGACCTGGCCGCCTTCCGCGGTCGCGAAGCAAAGGTCAGCGCCAGGAGCGACGTCATGCACAATCTGCGACATGCCGCGTCCCTCGTCAGTTCCCGGCCCGAACACAGTTGGGTCACGCTCGATTAGGAATTTCAATCCTTCGCCGCCCGGGATCGCAGTGGTCTTGGGCAGATCGCCACTCTTAACATCTGCCGCTGCATCGATTGGGTTTCCGCTAGTGTTGAAGCTATCGGAGATCAAGCCGACGGTAATACCTTTGCCGGTAATTCCACCGGTTCCATTCACGACATTGGAACGAAGCACGCGCGCACCTTGAGACGTCGTCTTGCCAGCATCGGCAAATGGACGATGTACAAGCATTACCGACCGAACGCCGCGGGCGGTGGCTACTTGTTCGGCAGACGCGATTGGAATATGTGCGGCAATCACACCGCCGCGATAGCTGGTGTCTGCGGCAAGGACGGAAGCGCCGAGTGACTTCAGATGTTCGCGCATCGAATCGGCTGAGACGGAACCGTCAAGATAAAGATTAACGAGAACACGATTCTGAGAGTCGACGTTGATCCGGAATAGTCCCGTTGTCCCGGCTTTCTTCGTTGCATGTTTTGCGTTGAAGCCACGCAAGTCGAGCGCGGACTGTCCTTTCGCGACGCTCTCGTTGTGCATCTGCACGAGTTGTCTGAGACCGGCACCCATATTTCTCGGCGCAGGTTTCGTGCTTTGGGCAGATGCTACCGCAAACAGTAAAGCGACGCTGCCAGCCACAGTAAATAACCGGATCGCATCGCGAGTCATCCTCTCGGTTGAGAGTCGAAACCATATCTCCATAAAAATCCTCCAAATACAAGGTGAGGTTCATTGGGGCTGGACGGCGCATCGCGCTTTTCAACTATCTCGTGCTCAGTTCCAGCCCTTGGTCTCTCTCTCGCGCGCTCGGGTCGGTCAACTTCCGCCATCTTGATAAATTAGGAAATCTTCGCAGCGGGTGAAACGCCGCTCTGGACGCCCTTTTGCGCGGCGCGGAGTATAGCGCGATTCACAAAGGGTCGTGAAACGAAATCGAAAGATTCGGAGGAAAAAACAAAGTAGTTCTGGAACGCTGAACAGTAATCGTCAACGAAGTGTTGACTTCGCTATTTCTGTCACTGGTGTGAGGGACTGTCTATGTTGAGACGCTTCGGTGCGAGGAAGAATACAAAATAGAAGATAGAGTCGGGAAAGGGCGATACATTTGCAATCGCCCTGCACCCCACTATTCAGAGTTTCACTCCAAGCTGCCAAAAGAGGAATGAATAGATGTCCGTGTCTTCCTCAATCTGTTTCGCTACCGGTTTTCCCTGACCGTGTCCGGCTTTCGACTCGATGCGCAGAAGGATTGGACGTTCCTTGCTGCTTCCATTTTTGGCTTGCGCTTGCATGAGTGCTGCCATTTTCTTGGCATGCATCGGATCGACCCGAGTATCGGTATCAGCCGTCATGAACAAGATAGCGGGATATTCAGCGCCCGTCTTGACGTGGTGATACGGCGAGTAAGCGTAGATAAAGTCGAACTGCTTCGGATCTTCCGCGGACCCATACTCGGGTATCCAAAGCTTCGCAATTTGAAAATTCTGGTAACGCAGCATGTCGAGCAGGGGTACCTGGCAGAGTACCGCGCGGAATAGATCCGGACGCTGCGTGATCATGGCGCCCATCAGCAGTCCGCCATTCGAACCGCCGCGGATTGCAAGGTGCTCCTTGTCCGTATATTTCTGCGCGATCAGGTATTCCGCTGCAGCGATGAAATCGTCAAAAACATTCTGTTTTTTTTCGAGCATCCCCGCGCGGTGCCAATCTTCCCCAAACTCGGCACCGCCTCGAAGGTTTGCGACGGCATACACACCGCCATGTTCCATCCAAAGGTATGTGCTGCGACTGAATGCGGGCGTCTCGCTGACGTTGAACCCGCCATACCCGGTGAGCAGCGTCGGGTTCTTGCCGTTCTTCTCGACTCCCTTCTTGGAGACAATGAACATGGGGACACGTGTGCCATCCTTCGACACATACCACTCCTGCCTGACTTCATATTCGGACGGGTCGATTGATGGCGCGTCAACTTTTGACCATAGCGCTGCCTTGCGGTCTTTCAGGTCAAGGCGATAGATCGACGGCGGCACCGTGAATGACTGAAAGCCAAAGAACGCTTCGTCGCGATTCCACTTACCACCCGAAGCAAAAATCGTGCCGATGGTTGGCAGCGCAATATCGTCCAGTTTCTTGCCATCCAAATCCAAAAGTTTTAGCTCTGAACTCGCGTTGTGCTCATACTGGGTGTAGAGCTTTCCGCCAAACACGGCGGCAAATTGCAGCACTGCATCCGACTGCGGAATGATCTCCTTCCAGTTGTCGCGTTTTGGATTCGTGGCGTCAACCGTGAATACCCGGTAGCGCGGCGCGTCTTCGTTCGTGGTGATGAAAAGCTTTCCCTTATACATGTCGGCGCTGTAGAGGAATTCCTTGCCGGCTGTTAGTTCAACGGGGGGCTTATCCGACTTCAAGTCCTGCAGATACATTTCGCTCTTCGACCACCCTTGATAGACGGTAAAGAGTAGCCATCTGCCGTCTTCCGAAAGAGAGACGGTGGGAATGTCTTGAGCGGCGCGCCCCTCACCGAAGACAAGGGCATCATTGGTTGGATCAGTTCCTAGGGCGTGGTAAAAAATCTTTGAGTGATAGACCTCTTCGCCTTCTGGTACGTCGCCTTTCTTTGGATGTCGTGAATAGTAAAAGCCAGAGTCATCCTGCTTCCACGCCACGCTCGCGAAGCGAGTCCGTTCGATTGCATCGGGGAGTGTCTTGCCCGAAGCGACATCGATAACGTGCAGCGTACTTTCTTCCGAACCGCTCGCCGATGTTCCGTACGCGACGTACTTGCCATCGTCTGAAGGGAACCACCAGTCAAGCGCGACCGTGCCGTCTGTGGACATTTGATTTACATCTACCAGCGGGCGATCTGATCCATCTAACCCTCCCCGAACGTATAAGACCGGCTGATTTTGCGTGCCATTGCGGCGAGTGTAGAGGTAATACTTGCCGGCCATCTGCGGAGCGCCAATGGTTCCAATCGTCAGCAGAGTGGAGAGGCGCTCTTTGATCTTGTCGCGTCCTGGAAGAGGGTCGAGAACGCTGCGCGTATAGGCAAGCTGTTCGGTTACGTACGCTTGTGTTTCCGGGCTCGCGGAGTTCTCGAGATAGCGATAAGAATCTACGATCTTGTGTCCGTGGAGGGTATCTTCGACCGGTTCCACTTTTGCTTTCGGAGGACCGGTGGGCGCGGTTCCGGTTGAATCGTCACCGGCCATTGCAATTGTTCCGATCATTAATAGACACGAGATTAGAAACAGGAAGAGCAATCGCAAACCTCCAAACATGAGCGTCCTCGCAATCAGGTAGATCAGGATAAGGTGCTGCGGTGGGCGTGCCGCGCTCGCTGTCGCAAACTAGATTAGCAGAACGTATCAGTGGCAAATCCGTTCAGGACCAACGAAGCAGCAATCACCAAGAGAATTTCAAAAACGCAGCGCAGGGGTGATATTATTTTCATGGTGTTCAGGCGCAGCGTCTCGCTGCCCTAACCGCGACACTCCTCAGTAGCTCAATGGCAGAGCATCCGGCTGTTAACCGGAGGGTTGTAGGTTCGAGTCCTACCTGAGGAGCCATTTCTAAGCAGTATTCATGCTGGCGCCACGCAAATCACTGAATCATCCCCTTTCGCTCGTCACTCATTTGTGGGGACTTTTGTGGGGACCCCAAGGAGTTTTGGGCGTCCATGAATGCTTCGACCTGCTCAATCGCACGCACCTTCGTCGCCAGCGAAACGTGGCCGTAGACTTCTTTAATCATGCGGACTGCGGTCGAGGTCGACCATCCCATGATCTCGGCAACGGTCGTGTGCGGGACGCCAGCATCAAGCATCCGCGTGCAGCCGGTATGGCGAAGATCATGGAACCGTACCGCGACGGCCGCGCGTTTGCGGGCGTCACGCCAAGCGTACTTGAATGTGCCGATCGGGCGCGTCACGTCTAGGTTATAGATCGCGCCATTGTGTCCATAGTTCTCGCGCGCGAAGACATAGTGATTCAGCTTGCGCGCCGGGAAGTATTCCGCCCACGTCGAAAGCGTGTGATAGAGAAGCCTCGACATTGGGATCGCACGGCCTTCTCCAGCGTCTGTCTTCGACTTGCCGACCGTGATCACGCGCCGACCGAGATCGACTTGCTGCCAGCGTAACAACCGGATCTCTGAATATCTCAAACACGCCTGCAATGCGACCACGACGGCAACGTACAGCGAACGCGATCGACTATTCCGGCATTCGCTCAACAAGGCGCACTCTTCCTCAACCGAAATCACGCGTCCGACTTTTTCGGCTTTGGCCAGCGTGACCTTTTTTTTGATCGCCATCCACACCGCATCGAGATCGTGGTAGCGCATGAGTGCGCGCAGTGTGCCCAGTTCCAGTGATACGGTTTTAGGGGATGCGCCAGCGTCCAGCCGTTCGGCGCGATAACTGGCGACTTCGTCGGCGTCAATGTCGTTCAGAAGACGGGAACCGAAGACAGGGTGAAGATGGGCAAGGTTGGTCGTCTCGATGACGAATGTCTTTGGTTTCCAGTCCGGGCGCTTAGCCGTCAAATAAGACTGAGCGGCAACACTGAAAATGGGCGCTCGACCGCGCTTCTTCGATACGCCAGCGCGCGCCTCGCGCATCGCATTCTTTCGCCTCACCTCAGCGTCGCGGGCGGCGTCCTTATTGGTCAGGCCGGTCGCTTCGCGGATGCGCGAACCTTGAAACGTGAACTCGTACCACCAGACGCGACCACGCTTATAGAGACTCATAGGACTCCCTTCGATTCCTTGTGCTCATGCCACCATCTTCGCTTCGCCTCACGGTTCGCGGGGCCGGCACACTCTTCCGAACAGTATTTCTGCCATCGTTTCGTCGCGATGAAGTAAGGGGCAGGACAGCCCGCGTGCAAACAATACTTCGCCCTGTCACTAATGACCGTCTGAAAATGAACAATTGTTGCTTCAAATGGAGTTAGGGAAGGCACATCTTCGTAAACGGTCACCATAGCGTCCCCGGGATGCTCAAGTTGTCGAAACACCGGATCATCCTGCTTTTCCCATCGCCAGAAATGCATTCGTAACTGGAAGCAATACCAATCTCGGGCCCGGGCATCGGTCGCGGCCCATGCCTTCTCCAAACGCCGCTTCAGCGTTTGGAACTCAAACCAGCCTTTAATGGGCATTTGGTGATCGTCGAAGTCACCACGAACATTGGACAGAATTCCCTTATTTCTGCGGAAGAGTCGCTGTGCAGCCTTCGTGTCGCCGCGGAAATTCGCCAGCTCAAGCAAAAGGCGCTCTGCATCAGTACGAGATACCACGCCTAGAATTTTGTTACCGCGATTCCTGCTACAACTCATGTCTCCTCCGTTTTTTCAATTGCACTTTGCACTGAACTCATAAAAGAAATCAATTTCATGATTGAGATTACACCGGAGGCCTATGGAGAACAAGAGAGAAGAAACAACAGGACAGAAATTATTGGCCAATCGGCAAGCGATGCTAGAGCGCAAATTACTGACGAATCGTGAGTTTTGCGACCGATTGGGGATGAGCTACGAGTGGGGCAGGAAGATGGTTCAGCGGCGGCAGATCGCATTTGTGCAGATTGGTCGCAGTGTCCGAATCCCGGAGGAAGAACTCGCCCGGTTCATCGAAGCGAACACCGTGTCACCAGCGCAGGGTGGGCGGTAAGCCATGACCGTGATCGCGACTATCAAGCTAAAGCGACCGACAGATACCGCTCTTCAGAAAGCGGAGGTTCTCGAGATGCCACCTGCGCCCAAACCACAGCCGCTCCGCTGCGAACGCGAAGTACGCGGTAAGCGCGACAAATATGCAACGGAAAATGCGCGGAAAAAGAAAGGCGAGCCACAGCAACACCAATTTCCTCCCTACTTCTGCAACCAAGCTGCAGCGTTCTATCGCGTCGATGGGCGCAGCTTCTCCTGCTACGCCACGCTTTGCTGGAAACATTTTCTCGAAGCACAGAAGGAAGGATTCGTACTCACCGAAGTAAGGCCGCTCTAGTCGAGCGGCCCCAACGCCAACCACCAACCGTCGCGCGCAATCGCGGCAGATTAAGGGCATGGACATTATGCAGATCGTTAAGCCAGAAAACAATGATGGATTCCAACTTCCGGCACCGGGATTTCACAAAGCGGCGATCGTAAAAATCGAGGATTTAGGCATCCTCGAAAACCGGTTCGAACCCGGAAAGAAGCGTCATGAACTGAAGATCGTATTCGCGCTTGATGGCGGTACCACGCAATTCGCATGGTACACGGCAAGCTTGCATCCTGACTCCAATCTCTACGCGCTCGCTGAGGCTGTCTTTGGCGACGTGCCACCAACGATTGAAACCAACGATCTCCTCGGCCGCTCCATTGAAATCAAGATCCGCCATTACGAGTCGAAAGGTAAACGCCGTTCCAAGGTTGTCGGCGTTACTCCACTCCGGACGACGGCGGCGTAGCATGCACAGTGCCTTAGCCCAGTTCGCCGAAGGATTGCCGTTCGCTGAAAGGGCGGCGGTCCTTTTGGAGCGGGGATTCAGCGTGATCCCCGTTCAACCGAAATCGAAGCACACCATTGTCGGCGCGGGCGAACGAACGCGCGACCGCGCCGTCGTGATCGCGTGGGCTCGCGATGGTTTCCGGGATGCGAACGTCGGACTCTGTGCTGATGAAAACCACACCCTGCTGGAATCCGATAACGTTCAGGGTTTTCGTGCGCGATGTCGCGAACTGAGTGGCGGGTTGGAAATTCCACCCACTGACGTGTGGATCAGGCAAACCGAATCGACAGGTCTGGATATTTAAGCGCACACCAGCATGCGGCGAGTCCTGTCCTTCGTCTGAAGGGCTATTTGAATTCCGCAATTACAACCAATATGTAGTTGGTCCGGGCAGCGAACTGGCTGACGGTCGTGTCTATCGCTGGTTCGATGACGTTCCGATTATCGAAATTCCCGACTGGTTGGTTGATGTTATCCGCCAGCTTAAGGCCGATGGAAAGCAGGGGCAGGAGCGTGTCATTCATTCGCCCGGGGCACGTGTCAGCGTGGGCCAGCGTCACAACCTACTCAAAGCCCAAGGCGGCAAGCTGTGTGCTGCAGGTATCGGACTGGAAGCGCTCAAGACAGAATTTCTCCGACTCAACCATGATGTATTCGAAGAACCAAAGCCCGACCATCTAATCCTCAAACAAGCGGAGGACATGCACGCTCGATGGCGGGAAGAACTGCACGTCATCATCAGCGACGACGATGACGACGACACCGGTGACGCTGGCGTCGGGCGTCTGCTCTCCGAAGTAAAGGCGGAGGACGTGAAGTGGGTGTGGGAGCCCTACGTCCCCGTCGGGATGCTCACCATGCTGACCGGCGATCCCGGTGCAGGCAAGTCTTATATCGCGCTAGAACTGACGGCGCGGCTGAGCCTGATGGGACGCTCTACGGTCTACCTAACAATCGAAAATTCACCGTCGTATGTGTTGCGTCCCCGCTTCGACGCCTTGGGCGGTGATCCATCACACCTTTTCCTACTTGAAGGCGTTAACGCTGGAGACGGCACCGTCCGCAGCGTGCAATTACAGGATGTTCGCATCCTTGAAAAGCGCATTGTTAAACACGACGCGTGTCTGGTTGTGGTCGATCCGATTCAGAGCTACTTAGGCGCGGGTGTCGATGCACATCGTGCAAATGAGACACGCCCCATCATGGATGCGCTGGTACGGATGGCGGAAAGAACTGGTGTCGCTGTCCTGATCGTTCGCCATGGATCGAAGAACGGGAGCGGCCGCGCACTTTACAAAGGGCAGGGCTCAATTGATTTTACGGCGGCGGTACGGTCGGAACTGATGGCAGGGGAAACTACTGCAGGAATGAAAGCGCTAGTTCACATCAAGGCGGGCGTGGGGCCACTTGGACGCTCACAGGGGTACGAAATCTCAGGTGTGACACCTTTGGGTGCAATCGCCAAGGCCGGATACTTCCACTACACGGGCGACAGCGATATCAAAAGCGACGACATCATGGAAGTCGTCAAACCCGATAGAGCCAAGGACCGCGCCGTTGAATTTCTGCGAGAAGCGCTGGCTGACGGGCCGCGACTGGCGACCGACATCACAGAGGAAGCGGAGCAGTCCGGAATCTCGGACCGAACTTTGCGGCCGGCCCGCGAAACGTTGCGAATTAAGCCCTACAGGATCACCGTCCCCGGACCCTGGAATTGGGCTTTACGGTCTCAAGATGTCCTAAGCAAAGAAATTGGCCACCTTGGAAAGCCACAACACACTAACTCGCTTACTACTACTTACTTAGCCCAAGATGGCCAAGATGGCCAAGTTATTCCCTCAGGACATGTTGTTGGCCAAGTTGGCATCTTGTCCAATGAGGACCGTAAAACGCCCCCTTCAGACCCGGGCGAATTCACTTTGACCCCGGGGGTCACATTCCCCAAATCTCACCCTCGGAAGGGCTCCCGATGGGAAGAAGAAGATGAGGAGATCGCATGACCATGACTCAATTGCGGGCACGTATCCGGGCGAAAGGCGGCGATGTTCGCCTACACCCGGATTGCGATGACCGGATGCAAATGATGCGCGGTGATATCACGGTTAAGCAGTGGCAGATTTGGCGTCGGACTCTGGCGAAAAACAAGGCGGGGGTTCTCGCGATACTCCGGGAGGAGCGGGCGAGTCGGGCGTGGGAAGCGTCGGAAAAGGATCCTTCCTGGTGGAAGGCGTATCCGTTCGCAACCAATGAAGTCTTGCCCGCCTGTACCTGTAGCACTCTTCCTTACGCGCACAACCACGAGAGTCCAGGCCCACGCCGGAACGTGAAACTCGATCCCGGCGAGAGCGTGTGGGATGCGCTGAAGACAGTGATTCAGTCATCGCGCCGAGTGAAGCGGAGTTGGGAATGGAAGATGACCTCAAATTCGTGGGCCGGGAATTAGCGGGGTTAAAGCGCCGTTTTGAAGCGTCGTGGTTGGCGCCGGAAAGCGACTTACACGCGAAGAGTTGGCAGAATTTCTTCGGCGCGAATTGTTAGGTTCGAACACTCTCAAATGGGAGCCGCGCATCAGGGACCAACGCGGGGAAAGGATGCAACATGCAGGAGAATCAAAAGCCGGGGTTGAAACCTGGGCAGAAATGTATGGGCTGCGAAGCGCCGGAGCTTCTTGTCCTTTGCCACGAATGCCACAAGCAGCAAGAGGGAATGGAGTGGCAAGCGTACTGTATGCAAGAGCTACTCGAAAACGCCGGAATCGAGGACTAACCTAACCAGGAGCCCGGTCGCCTGAAAGTGGCCGGGCATTTTTCAAAGACAGGACCGATTGCGAAGCCGCAAAATGTTCCCGATGGCAGCAAGCAAACGAAAACCGAATCCGCAATATGCGTGAAACCCGCATAAACATTGGTGGAATGATGGCCCATTCAAGCACAACAACGGGAGGGCGGGTTCAAATCTTTGCAGCACAGAGGCATCGGATGCCGTTGGCATCGACTTCTAAAATCCGCGCTTTTCTGCATTTTTTTCTAAACGAGTGAGGAGCAAACTTTGGGAAGAAACCGTAAACCTTTCAGCCTTCAGGTCAACGAAGGAGATCCGCGCAAGCATGGGAGGAATAGAGTGATTGTGGCTGCTGAGAGTGTTCCAAAGGGTTCGCGAGGCCTGCCCAAATGTCCGCGGCATTTAAAAGGAAGAGCCCGTTCAGCGTGGACTTTTTTGAAGGCCGAACTGGAAGCAATGGACCTTGACTGCAGGCCAGATGCCCTGAGTTTGGAGAGTGGGTGCCTGGCCTATCAAGCCGCAATTGAAGCTGAGGAGGTGCTTGCGACCGAGGGGTATACGGTTGAAGAGCCAATTGTGCGCAAGGGTGCTGTGGTGGGGTCGGCACAGCGCAGCCATCCAGCCAATCGCATTCGAAATGCGGCATGGGCCCGGTTTCAGTCTTTCTGCGATCGTTTTGGTCTATCGCCCAAAGCACGAGAGTCAATCTCCATACAAAGATCGGACGACTCCAATGATGATCTGATGACGCTCCTAATGCAGCCTCGTGTCCCTAAACCAATACCCAACAAAGACGCTCAATAGCGAAGTGTCTCGCGAAGGCAGATCATCGGCGTCAATGAGCGGAATGGCGATTTTTCACCAACTACTCGTCGTCCGCGATCTTCCACCGTTCCAATTCGTTCACGGGTCGTGGTAGGCGCCCTTCTAGCCACTCGGCACACGCCTCGGGATTGAAGCCTTCGTCTTTACATTCGATGACCCATGACAGAAAGTCTCGCGGCCCACCGTTCATGTAAGGTGGCGGTGACACCGGCATGAAAACGGTGGGCGTTTCTCTTCTAGGGAGACGTAGTTCAAGACGTGACCCAGCTCTTGCACAACGTTCCACGCCAGCGGATGCTCAGTATCAATAGTGACTTCACCCACCAAAGGCCGGCGCTGGTGAAACCGGAGCCAACTGTTCCAGTGACAGCGGGAACCTTGGAAAGGAAATCTTTCAGGGGTTGAAAGAAGGCATCGTCTGGCATGGCGACCGACAAGCATCCTAAACCCAATGCGTAGAGGCCCAAAACACATTTACAGGACGAAAGTGTTGTTAACAGGCGATTTCACCAATTACTTGGCGGCGGGGTGAGGACGCCGGGCGCGTCGTCAGACTACTTCAGATCGTTTCAGACTCTCTCCATGGCACGAAGCGCGGTCCCATTGCACTATGCAGCCATGATGTGGAGGGGGACCTCCACCGGGCATAAGCCCCAAAGGAGGATGGTATGAAAAGACAGGGTCTCACACTTCTAGTTCTTGCGCTGGCGCTGGTGCCAGCGATGGCCTTCGCGCAACTAAATTCAGCAACGATCAAGGCCGATGTGCCGTTCGCATTCACAGTAGCCGACCAAACGATCCCGGCAGGGACCTGCCTGGTGCGCGCCGCAGGATCGAACAGTGACGCACTGTGGATCGGAAATGAAGCGGACAAAGTAGCCGCGTATGCGCTACCCCTGCGCACGGAATCGTTGGAACCGTCCGAGCGGACAGTCATGGTGTTCCATAAGTATGGGGACCGTTATTTCCTCTCGGGAATTGAGCGCGCTGGAACCTCAGCGGGCTACAAGATGCGGGAAACCAAGGTCGAAAAAGAATTGCGCGCTCAGATGACCAGCAAGCCGGAAGAGATCCGACTGGCAGCGAAGTAAAACCCCTGAAGCCGCTGCACCGACGGGAGGGGAGCCATCACCCTCCCGTATTTTTGCCTACCTGCAGACTATGAGCGGAGTGGATCACGCTGCCGGGATGGGGGAGGGCGCAGCCCCACTCACCAGGAAGTCAAATGTGTCTCTTGTAGTTGGCGTAATGGCGATATTTCAACAACTGAGTCACCGATTGGCTCTGAGTCACTGAATCTTTCCACTCAATTCAACTTGTGGAACCACTTCCCATCGAATGTCCCTATCCTCTAGACCGTAGTATTCGATCAGGCGATAGGTGATATTCGACACGTTATCCCTGAACCATTTTTCGGTTCCTCGTCTGGATGATGCCAAGGCGGGGGGCAGCGTCAACGCTTCGACTAGTCCACTGCCCATAAGTGTTTCCAGCTTCATCTTCATGAAATGGGCAGTCATGACGGTGATCGGACCCGTCTTGAAAACGCTCAAAGGGGCGGGATCGGTCGCTTCCACATGTTTAAGTACATCAACTCTCTCCCATATCGGGGGGGATGGAGCATCGGGTGCACAGTAGACGTAGATTTCGCCAGTTTCAGGATCAAGAAACCATTCTTCGTAGCGGTCCCACACTGGCTCGACGACCGGAACCTTTCTAACGCGCCCTGCGCGCACGGCTTCGTTCAGCCTTTCAACAAAAATCAACCAATCCGAGGGCTTGGTGATCGTAAGCTCGTGCGTCAGTGAGGCTAGAATGCCCGCCATGCGCCTTTCGAGGATGCCGAGGGGAAGCGACCGAACCCAAATCCGGGCACAATCTTAACCCTACCCAGTACCGAGTTCACGGATGGCTGACTCTATCAAGGGATTTCACCAACTATTGGGAAAGGCCCGTCCGGCCAATGTAGTTGGTGTAATGGCGATATTTCGCCAATCATCACCGTAAGCTCACTATGGTGCCCTGGTGGGAACCGTGTATTGCAACCATGCACTTGTTTCCGTCCCAATCAACGGAAACGTCCGTCTTTTCGAGTAGGGCGGGAAGTGTTCTCCGATCATAGATGTGAAGGTGCTGCTCCGGTTCGTAGATGTAGAGGTATCCCGTTTCGCCGTCATCCTCAAAGACACCAAAGACTCCGTTCGGCCCTTTGGCCTCCACGATAAATCCCTGCTCTTCCGTTTGGTGTTCGTGTTCCATCACTGATGTGTTGCGCCTGCGGCACCGCTCAGGGTTCTGAGTGTAATGGCGCTGTTTCGCCAATCAATTGTCATACGACTCAGCGAACACGCTCGTCTCAATGCTGAACCCAGCCGATTCAATGACTTTCTTGGCGTTACGCAGGAACTCTAATGCTTCCTTGTCGGGTCTGAATTTGAAGACGATCTCAATCCGCACAACCAAACCCTTCGCAGCAGGGTAGCGTTCCAGCAGTTCGCCGCTCTCAACAAATGCCAGATAATGATTCAGTTTCGTTTGAAGAATCGTTTGGTGCTGTATCGTGTCCGACCAATCAAGATGGTCGCTTATGGTCAGGACGACACTGGAATCCGGTTTCCGAACGCTGATGATGTCTACCACACTCTCGTCTTGAACACTCACGGTGTCGGCCCCACATGCGAGTATTGCGAGAGACGATACCAGATGATTAGCGAAATCAGGCGATCTCACCAACTACGTTTCCCGAGCGTGCCCCGGTTTGTGTCTAAAGGCTATCTCAGCGTGAAGTTTTCCACGAATGCATAGCCAATTAGAAGAGCGGCAAGCAATACAGCAATCGTGAGAACTACGATGCTAAACGCATTTGCGGTGACGTCGATCCGCAGGATCGAGGGCTTTCCTCTCAGCATTTCCACATGAACTAGGGAGTACAAGTTGCCGGCCGCTGCCATAGCAATAGAACCGAGCAGTACGACGGGAGTCTGAAGCAGACCCAAATTAGGGGTGTGGCCAGTCAGGGCACCGATGACGAATGCGCTCGGAATAATCAATAGGAACGCGCCCCAAAGCGGCCAGCCAAGGGTTGAACCATGCGGGTGCGGCATGTGTACCTCCAACGAATCGCATCAACTCTACATCGCAAAGTAGCCTGCGCCAAGGGGCAGTCGCACTGATCTTCCATGCCCATCAAATCATTCTGGCTATTCTCCATTATTGAAAACAGGCGATTACACCAGCTTGCGCCGTCTGTTCGCCCATTTTGCCCGAAAAACGGGCCGTTGGTTTTGTCAATGAGAGAAATGGCGATGTTTCGACAGCTATCTGGTCGTTAAGTCAACCTGTTCAAAAGCGGCCGGTTTTGGGTACGCACTTTTTTGGGGCATTATCGTTCCGCCATGAAGAAAGGCCTCACCCCCAAAAAGATACTCGCGGTCAGCTGCCCAACCGTGGCGCTGCTGCCGGTGCAGAAGTGCGAATCTAGCACAGGTCAGAGCTTTGTAATGCGCTGAACCGCTGTTGACCCGCGCACAATGAGTTCCGGTGCGACCTTTCGGGATACGGGTGTGAAATCCACGGGCTCGCGGAGCGCGCCAACCGCTTCCAGCAACACGGTCGCGGCAATGGTTCCCATCATCTCGAGGGGCTGGCGGATCGTCGTAAGGCCCGGTGTGCAGAATGCTGCAAGGTTAATATCATCGAATCCGATCACAGAGCACTCGTGGGGCACGCGGATATTCGCCTCTGCCAGAGCGCGCATGGCACCCAGCGCGGAGACATCATCAAAAGCGACAACGGCGGTGAAGGTGCGGTCGCGTCCGAGTAGTTCGCGAACAAGTTTCAGACCGCCGTCGAATGCTGACAGCGACACGTTCCTTTCAGGCAGGTCGATCACTAGACTGGTCTTAATCTCGAGAGCCCGGCTCCGCGCAAAGTTTTGAATGCCTCGCCAGCGGGCGCTGGTGTCGGCCAGAGCCTTGGGCCCGCGCACAAAAGCGATCTTTCGGTGCCCGAGCGAATACAAATACTCAAGGGCTGCGAAACCACCCGCCTCATTGTCGACGATGACTGAACTCACCGAGCTAGTTCCCAGCTCGCGCCCGATCATCACTATCGGCGTGCTGTTTTTTTCGAGATCCGCTAACAGGTTCACCTTCATGAAAAGCCAGTTGGCGATGACCAACAGGCCATCCACGCGACGGCCGAGTAGCATCTCCAATGACCGTTCGAAGCGAGCACGCTTGTTTTGAACGTCCGCCACCAATGGCAAGTAGGATGCTTGATAGAGGACACTCTGGATACCGCGTGTGATCGGTGTGCAGTACGGGTCCGTCATGTCGAACATCATCAAGCCGACGGTTTGACTGCGGTTTGTATGCAGGAACCGGGCGAAGACGTTAGGCCGATAGTCGAGCGTCTTGACTGCCTTATGAATTCGACTCTTAGTGTCATCCGGAATATATTTCGCCAATGGAGCGTCATTAAGAACAAACGACACCGTCGTCAAGGAGACACCGCTTGCTCTGGCGACGTCGCGGATTGTTGTCCTGCCCTGCAAATCTATCGAGCGGCGCAATGGGGATCTCCCTCAGAACACCACCCCACTATGATAGCGGTCTGCTGCCCAGCGCGAAAGGATTGGTCACACTCCAAGCCCCTAGTTGAGGCCTGGTATAGTTAGCGTCGCCTTGCCGGATGTGGTGCGATAGCCACGTCCGGCGGCACAATTCCCTGTCCCTCCCGGACGTAGTACAAGTGGTCGGCAGGTATGTTTTGCAGTAGCTCGACAGATCCGCCGGGCCAGCGAATTTCTATGTGGCCGACTTTCTCAGCACTGGCCAACCCGACATGAATCCGCAGGTCGTTCTGCGATAGGTAGCTTCCGCCACTGCGTACCTCTGCTAGTTGGACAAGAGACCCTGCGACGACTTTCACCCTCGCTCCGATTGCTAGGCGATTGGTCTTGGTCCCCAACAACTGAAGCGAAATCCAGTGATTCCCAACAGGCGTAGTGTTCCGCAGGATCATCGGAGGACCATCAATGTTCTCAATTACGACATCGACCTTGCCGTCATTATCCAAATCTCCGAAAGCAGCACCCCGGCTGGGTTGGGGCACCATAATAGCTGATCCTGCTTCCTGGCTGACATCGCGGAAAGTGCCATTGCCATTGTTTAGCAATACGATTTTGCGTTCGCGATATTTCGCTCCTGCTTCTAAGGAATCCACCTGCGGGTAAACATGACCGCTGACCGTGAACATATCAGGCCAGCCATCGTTGTTGAAATCAAGACAGGCGGTGCCCCACTTCAAAAGTCGCACTGTAGGTGTGACGATGCCGGCAGCAAAGGCAATATCGCTGAAGTTAAGGCTGCCATCATTCCTGAAAAACGAGGTGTGCTGATCTTCGAAATTGGTGACATGGATAGAAAAGCGGCCAGTGTGGTTGTAATCGCACGCATCCACACCCATACCCGCCATTTCGCCCCCGTCCTCACTTACGGCCGTGCCAGAAATGAAGCTAATGTCCGTGAAGTGCCCGTTGCCATCGTTACGATAAAGATAATTTGGGGTCGAATCGTTGGCAACGAACAAGTCCGGCCTCCCATCGTCATTCAAGTCACTCCACAGGACCCCGAGGCCATAGTGGCCGGAGGCGTCGTCTACGCCGGCGGCCTTGGACACCTCGGTGAAGGTCCCGTCTCCTTTGTTGTGATACAGACTGTCGCTCACGCCCTTCATTCCGCGCGGCCCGCATTGCACGGGGATACCACGATAACGACAGGTAGGACTAATCCCGAACCTGGGCAAAGCATGAAGATCGAACTCGACGTACCTTGTGAGCATCAAATCCACAAAGCCATCGCCATCGTAATCGGCAAAAGCCGCTCCCGTTGTCCAACGGGTGTCCGTTAAGCGAGCGTCCTCGGTGACATCCGTGAACGTGCCACTGCCATTGTTGCGGTAGAGGACGACGCCTTTCGCGCAGGTTATTAGCATGTCTGGCCAACCATCGTTGTTGTAATCGGCGACCGCGCCACCCATAGCCCAGCAAGGATAGCTCACACCTGCCTTATCGCTCACCTCCGTGAACGTGCCGTCGCGATTGTTGCGGTAAAGAGCACTTTTGGGCTTCTCGCCGCGGAGCGCCATGTCCACGCTGGGGGAATTGGTGAAGTAAATGTCGAGCCAACCATCACGATCGTAATCCAGAAGCAGCACGCCACCGGCCATGGACTCGATAAGGTACCTCTTTTCGGGAGAAACTGCGTGCTCAAAACGGATGCCTGAAGATTGAGTAATGTCCGCGAAAGCAATGCTGGCCGAGCCAGACGCCGAGAGATTCTGCGCCGCGGCTCCGGAGTGCAGAAGTAGACACCCGAGCAGAAAGCAACTGGACCTGTACCAGATCAGCAAGCCAGATGAAGACGTGGACCGAGGTTGCAAAGTGCCCTTCTATAATTTCGTCAACTATTATCAACTATGATCTGGTCATTGGAACGGAAAAGCGGGTTCATTTGAACGCCAGGGTGCCAATGTCCGCGTGCTAAAATAGCCCCTCCGCATGAGCAGGCTTCGTACGGCCGTTCTAGGGTTCTTTCTATCCCTTGCATGCTTGGCTCAGGTGCCTCCCAATGCTTCTTTCGAAGACGTCGGTAAGCAAGCAGGCTTGACCGTTTCTCACAATTCCTCTCCCGAAAAACGCTACATCATCGAATCGATGAGTGGGGGCGTAGCATTCTTGGATTGCGATAACGACGGCAAACTGGACATCATTACTGTGAATGGCTCTTCGGTGGATCATTATCGACAAGGTGGCGATCTCATGATTACGCTGTACCGGCAGGCGGGAGACCTAAAATTCAAAGACATTACTGCGGACAGCGGGCTAAGCCGAAAAGGATGGGGTATGGGGGTCGCTGTCGCCGATTTCGATAATGACGGGTGGCAGGATGTCTACGTGACTGGCTACGGGGGCAATGTACTGTACCGTAATTTAGGACAATGCCGCTTCGAAGATGTCACCGAAAAGGCAGGAGTTCGAATGACCGGTTTCAGCACGGGGGCTGCGTGGGGGGACTTCGATCGCGACGGCTACGTCGATCTGTTCGTTCCTCGCTACGTATTTATAGACATTAACAAACTGCCGGAATTTGGAAGCAACGAGAAGTTCTGCCGATTCCGCGGCATTATGGTCCAGTGTGGGCCGTGGGGCTTGCCCGGAGAATCCGACTTCCTTTTTCGCAATCGGGGCGACGGAACCTTCGAAGACGTTTCCAAGAAGGCCGGTGTGGGCGATCCAGATCACTCCTATGGCATGCAGGGCGTGTGGGCCGACTATGACAATGACGGATGGCCGGACTTGTACGTCTCCAACGACGCAGGCGCTAATTATCTGTACAACAACAAGCATGATGGGACATTCGATGAAGTCGGTCTTCTTTCGGGCGCTGCACTGAGCGCCGATGGTCGCGAGCAGGGTTCGATGGGCGTCGATTTCGGGGACATCGACAATGACGGAAAACTCGACATCTTCGTGACCAATTTTACGGAGGAGCCCAACACACTGTATTGGAACCAGGGGGCGCACTCGTTCACAGACATCAGTTGGGCGTCCCACTTGGCACAGCCGAGTTACTCGCTGGTAGGTTGGGGCACGGCTTTCTTTGACATGGACAATGACGGATGGCCTGACATTTTGGTTGCCAACGGCCACGTGTATCCCCAGATGGATCTCGTCAAGGGAGGCGCTCCCTATCGCCAGCCCTTACTGCTCTTCCGAAACCACCGGGATCGAACATTCCAGGACGTTACGGCTCTGGCCGGCCTCGAGAAGCTGTTACCTTCCTCCCGGCGTGGCGCGGCATTCGGTGACGTCAATAACGACGGCAAGGTTGATGTACTGATCCTGAACGTTGGCGAGGCCCCCACGCTCTTGATCAATCGGACGCCAGGCGCAGGTCATTCCGTGCTCTTCAAGTTGGAGGGAAACAAAAGTAATAAGGCAGCCATCGGCGCGCGCGTGAAGATCAAGGCGGGAGATCTGGTCCAGTTTGCGGAGGTAAGGGGTGGTTCCAGCTATCTTTCGCAAAACGATTTGCGGCTACATTTCGGTTTGGGGCAGAACACAATCATGTCCGAAGTCGAGGTCGCGTGGCCCAGCGGCAAGAAAGACCAGTTTCGTAACCTGGCGGCTGGTTTCATTTACTCCATTGTTGAGGGTGGCGGCATACAGAAAGTACCTTTGGCGGGGGATTCTGCCAAATCGATCCCGGTCGCAGCCACTGGGCGTTCTGTCAGGTAGCGTGATCTTGCCTAACGCTCCACACTCTGTTGTTGTTTACTAACGGGCGAGCCACCTGCTTTAAGCTTTCGGAAACGATCCATGTGCTGCCGTGCTTCGACCGGGTTGCCCAAGCGACCGAATAGCAAGCTCAATTGATATTCCACATCCGGATCTGTGGGATCCGCAGCTGCTCCCTGCACGAGCGCCCTCTCGGCCTTCTGAATTTCTCCCTGCTGTAGATAGAGCGTCCCTAAACTCACTAGTGCCTTCGCATGCCCAGGTTCCAACTGCAGCACGTGCTCAAAGTCCTGAATGGCTTCCTGAACATTGCCTAGCTTGCTCTGAGCCACGCCCAACTGGTAGTAAGCCTCCGATAGATTAGGATCCATCTGCACGGCACGTTGAAGGGCCGCTTTCGCATCGGCATAGCGCTGCTGGCTGAGGTAAGCCATTCCTAGGGCGAGCTGGGCTTTTGGTTCATTAGGGCGTTGGCCAACATATTTTTCAAACATTGCTACGGTTGGTCCATATTCGTGGACTTCTAGCATAGTGGCGCCGTTCAGATACATGTCATCGAGGTTGTCGGGACTCTTCTGCTGGAGTTCGTAAGCGGTGCGTAGCGCGAGTTTCCGTTGCCCTGACCTCAAAGACTCGATGATGAGGAGCCGCAGAACAGGCAGCGAATCAGGAGCGAGAGTGTGTGCTCGTTGCAGAAGATCTACCGCCTCGGAATGATTATTTTGAACTGTATAGACCTTTGCCAAGGCGAGCAAAGTGTCCGTCGATTGCGGATTAAGCGCCAGAGCACGGCGGAAGTTGCTGATCGCTGGTAGGAGTTGCCCTTTCGATTCCAGAGCTCTGCCTTTCAGCTGGTAATAAAGAGTAGCGGCCTGCTTCGTCGCCGGGGCGGACCCGGGTAAACACTTGAGCGCTTCGTCGGGAAGATTGGCCTCGAGAAAAACTTTGGCTAAATCCAGCGCGGCTGTAGGCTGGGCTTTCGCTCGGAACGTCAGAGCGACGGCGTCAGATTTTCTACCGAGCCCCAGCAGACTCGCTGCCTTCAGGGGAACCGCTGTCGCAGGCAGGCTCGGAAGTGCCTCAATAGTGGAAAGGGCCGCCTCAAACTCGCCCCGTCGGAGATATAAGCGAGCCAACTCAACCTTGACGTCACTGTCCTGTGGCAAAACTTTCGCCAGCTTTTGGGACAGATCGATCGCGTCATCAATTTCTTCCTGTGCGATGAGAGCTGTGATGAGATTCTTGTTCGCAACAATGGATTTGGGATTGATCTGCAGCACGCGTCGGAACAGCGCTTCAGATTCCATATACCGTTGCTGCCGGCTGCGAACAATGCCGAGCAAGGTTAGGGCACCCTCATTGGCGGAGTCCGCGGAAAGAACTGACCAGAGCGTCTTTTCCGCGCCGGCAAGATCGTTGCGTGCGAACTGACCTTCAGCAATCTTGATCTGGGTTGTTGAGCGTTCAGTCTCGGCGTGCGGGATTTGAGCCGCAGTATTAAACGAAGCTCCTAGTAGAGTCACTAACGCCAGCAGAAGTCCCGTCATTCTAGTTGGACTGCGGCGCATTTCGACCCCGGTGACGGTTCTTGAGCTCCTGATACACCTTCATCTCCCGCTCTGCGTCCTCCGCTCTGGAGTCTCGCCGGTATGCGAGCGCCAACTGGTAGTGGATGTAGTCGCTGTCAGGATTGAACTTCGTGCCCGCCTCAAGGCTGGAAATCGCGCCCTTCGTCTCTCCGCGCTCCAATTGCAATTTACCCAACTGATAGTACGCATCGGCATAATTCGGATCCTGCCGCAGCACCTCCTGCAGCAAATGGAGCGCTTCGTCTTTCTTTTCAAGTTGGATGAGGGCAAAGGCCAAATGATATTTGCTTGGACCATTCGACGGATCAAGTTGAAGCGCGGTGCGCAGTTCCTGGACAGCATCCGCAGGACTGCCCTGACGAATCAGCGCGACGCCCGAAAGAAAGTGTGCTCGTGCATCTTTCGGATTGATTGCCAGCGCCTTTCGGTATTCGCTTAAAGCCGTGCCCCAATCCGATTGCTCGGCGAAGGTTTCTCCTAACAACATAGGAATATCCGCGGCATTCGGATCGGCCTTTTCCAGCGCCTTCAGACGGTCAATCCCCTGCGTGTAATCGCCGGTCTTTACAAGTGAAACGGCGTAAGCGTATGAGAGCCCAGGTTCAGCATCGACCTCACCCCTAATTGGCTCGAGGATCGTTCGAACGTCAGAGTATTTTTGAAGCGCAAAAAAACTGAGGGCCAACGCGGAGCGGGCGCGCGCGTCATCGGGATGGGCTTGCAGGTGACGTTTTAAGGCTGCTGCGGCGCCCTCGAATTGGTTGCCGTAGAACGATGCCATGCCGAGATTGCGATCCAGCATTTCCAGTGAGGGCAGCCACTCGCGGGCCTCTTTAAAATATTCCACGGCGCCGGCGAAGTTCTTGTTCCCTGCCGCGATTACCCCCAGATTGTTATAGCTGTCCGCGATCGCAGGCTTGAGTTCGTTGACATACGCTTCCGCTTTTTTTGATTCTTCGGGCGAGGGCGCCGCTGCAGAATTCTGGCGAGCAGGTCCCTCTTCTCCAGCCAGGTTCGGAGAATTACCGTCGTTCCGTATGCGGGCCGCTTGTGTCGCCCGTTTGCGCAGCCGATCGGAAGTATCTAATTCCCGCTGACCTTCATCCTTACGACCAGCCTTGATCAAAACGCGTCCCAGCACGTAGTGGGCGCGATTGATCTGGTAATCGTTACGTGCAACGTCATCGGTAAGCGCTATCGCCTGGCGCAGAGCCTTCTCCGCCTGATCTGCACGATCCGTATCTGCAAACAACTGACCGAGATAGATGAGCGCATCAGGATTGCGCGGATCCAGTGCAGCCGCTCGGTTCAGGTGGCTCTCCGCTTCCGGCAGATTGTGCTGTTTGAGCAGAATATATCCAAGTAGATAGTGGGTGCGATAATCATTGGGATTTCGCTTCAACTCCGCTCGAAATTCGGGTACCGCCTCAGGAAAACCCGAATCTCCGTCGCGGCCCAGGAAAGCCAGGCCGAGAAAATAGTGGACTTGCGGCGCAGTTTCGTCTCTGACCACGGCCTTTTGAAGTTCCACAACTGCGCGTTCCACGAAACCTCCCTCTCGGTACGCGCGCCCCAGATACATGTGAATTTTTGCTGTATCTCCCAGGCCTGTGACCATTTCATTAAACAGCAGGTCCGCCCGAGTCAGGTCATTGAGCTTGAGATACGTAACGCCCAGGAGGTAGCCAGTTTCGAAATTTGGAGTCCCTACTACTGCAGCTTCCAGATGCTCCTTGGCACCGGCGAAATCCCCCTGCTGGAACAACACTCTGCCCAGCAAATAGTGTGCGTTGGAGTTGTTAGGTTGAAGCTGGAGGGTTTTTTCTGCCAGCGACTTGGCTTCCACAAATTGGCCTTGCTCGAAGCGCATCGCCGAAAAATTCAGATGCAAGTCCGGATCTTCCGGCGCCACAGCCAACGCTGCTTCGAAAAGCTTCGCAGCTTTGTCGTATTCGCCCAGTCGAGTGCGAAGACCCGCAACGCGACGCAACGCTCCCGCCAAGAATGCCCGGTATTCCGTCGCCGCATGCTCCTGGTCGCCTCCAATCTGGAAGGTTCGAGCCGCGTCAAAATGCTTCTGTAATGCATCGTCCTGCGTTGGCGCGTCTTTTCCCTGCGAACGAGTGGACCTGGAGTTCTGAGCGGTGGCACCGACAGCGAGGAGAATACACACTAGGAAGGCGCCCCATACGGGGGCACACACTGACCGAAGCAGAAGACCGGATCGCAAGATACTGCGCGAAAAATTACTGCCGCGATCCATGGAGGGAAGGATAACGGATGAGGCCTGAATCGAGTCAAGCCTCACCCATCAAGGCAAGCGATCAGAAAGTTATCTTCAAAGCGTACTGAATCTCGCGCGGCCCAACGTCGGTTTGCGCCTGGCCGAATGTCTGGTGACCGTTGGAGTCGAAGTTCCAACCAACCGTGTTGACGGCGTGACCGAAGCATTGGCTCCCAGTATCACCGATATTGCTCGCATTGCAGGCAACCCCGGAGTCAGCAATATTGCTATCAATACCGGTGATGTCGGGCGAGTTCCCGCGGAACTGTACCTTGTTGAATAGGTTAAAGAACTCCATGCGGAATTGCAGCGTGACTCGTTCTTTTATTTTAAAATTCTTGTAGATTGAGAAATCGGTATTCGCGATTCCAGGCGCGCGGCATTCCCCTACCGAACCTGTGCCGAACGTGCCCAGTTGGAAATTATCCAGGGTCCAGGCAGCGGGATTTAGCCACTGAAATTTAGGGGAGCCTGACGGTGCACTGCAAGGTTCACTAAACACTCGGTTGGGGCGGGTTTCCCCTTGACCCACAGCAGTGCCGGTCAAGCCGCCCGGAGCACCAGTTATATCTGGAGAATTGGCGTATACAGTAAGCGGCGGCCCGCTAGCGTAGTCCAAAATAGTGGCCAGTTCCCATCCCCCAAGCACGTGCCTGACAACCATGTTGCTGCCCTTAAATTCCGGCACATCGTAGACGATGTTCGCGACGAGAGTGTGGGGCCGATCGATGAGGCTGGGCCCATAATTCCTTCTCGGATTGGTCGGGTCCTCAAGGTTCTGGGTCTGACCTGAAGAACCGCTGCTCGTAATATCGGTATCGCTTAACGATTTCGAGTATGTGTAGGCAAACTGAGCGTCCAAACCCTTCAGGCGCGTGCGAAATAGCGCTTGTAAAGAATGATAGTTCGAGCCTCCTTTCCATTCGCCGAAAGGTATCCCTCCAAATGCTCCATCGCCGAAAGGCCGGGTATCGTTGCCGCCATCGAGGGCTTGCTGCAAGCGAAGGGCCGGCGGGACCGCATTGGCATCGGTGTATCGAAGGAGGTGAATACCCCGGTTCCCGACATATGCTAACTCTATTTTGCTGTTTCGGAACAGTTCACGCTCGACCGTCAAATTCCACTGCCATGTGTTAGGCAGATCGGAACCGGGATCGATGCCAAAACCTGGAGCGCCCGCGCCGGCCTGAAAAACCGGACTGTCGAGAGTGCGGCGGATATCAGGCGCCGTCAACGAGAACGGCGCGTTGTTGGCCATGTTAAGCGTGTGGTTTAGGCGTTCTCTCTGGAAGAATTGGCCGAGTCCGGCGCGAAGCGACGTTTTGCCATCACCCATAACATCCCAGGCGATACCAATGCGCGGCGCAATGGCATGATTGTTGTTGTCTTTAAGGGCTCGGTTCTGGCCGGGAACGCCGCCGAGGAAACCCGCATCCTGGCAGAAATGGGTTCCGGGAACTACAACAAGCCCATTACACGGGTCGGAACCTAACAGCGGATCGTATGCACTGGCTTCGAACGTTGCAATCTTGTCCTTCGAATGGTACCCCTGTCTCAAGAAGGACCATCGGAAACCGTAATCAAGAGTCAGACGACGGCTGACCTTCCAGTTATCTGCGTAGTAGAACTCGAAGTCATGCCAACGAGTTTCGGAAAAAGGATTTGTCTGTAGTTCGCTAGCGCCCCATATTCTCCCGGCCCAAAGCGCATCAAAAGTCCCGTTGCCAGAGGACCAAGTGCTTGGCGGTGTGGCCTCGTCATTCGCCACACCCCAGAACTGCGTATTCTCTTCAGACGTGCCGTTGACGAGCTCGTTCTTCTGGTTGCTACTGGCAAGAAATCCCACCTTGAAGTTGTGCGACCCGATTACTTTCGAGAAATCATCCTTCAGAATGTAGAGCGCTTCATTGTTGTGCCAGGGAGCTTGGGTCCACAAGTCAGAAGAGTTGGCGCCATTTCCTAACCCACCCCAAAAAACCGGGTAGCCCATGTTAGCGCCGGACTGTTTGTCGGATAAGGGAAAGTCCGGAGTAAAAACCTGCCCGATCTGATCATTCAGCCCTGGGTCGGTGCCAGCCCGGTCTGCCGTGATCCGGTTGGCAGCATACGATACTTGGAAATCGTTGACAGCAGTGCTGCCAAACAGCTTCGTGACTTTGATCGTCGCCTGATATCCAGGCTGGATCCAACTGGATTCGACCGACGGATAGGGATCGTCGCCCCAAAAGCCCAATGTGCTCGGATAGGGCTGAGACCAATGATCCTGAGTGTACCGGCCGAACACACTCCAACCACCTCCCAGTCTGTAGTCCATGCGAATGTTTTCTTGACGCCAGTAGATGGGCGACGTTAAAGACACCGCCCAATTTGCACAGTCGCTGGAATTAACCTGGCTAGGGGATAGGTTCGGGTCAGGGAAGATTTGCACGATGGCCGATCCGGCGGGTGAAAACTCAGGAACGGTAGTTAGAACGTCACCGCTTACAGGATCGACGGGGGCGGCTTCACATAAACTTCCATCACTGGCCGTGCGAAGAGTGGAAAAGTCTCCATTTCTCTCAGCGACTGTGGGCACGTTGGCGGAGCGCTGCCTTCCGCGGAGCTCCCGGTTCCACTCTTGCGACCAGAAGAAGAAGAGCTTGTCCTTGATGACCGGTCCGCCCAGGTTGTACCCAAAATCATTGCGTCGCAGCACGTCCTTCGGAACGCCGCGCAGATTGTTGAAGTAGTCAGTTGCGTTCAGCTTGTCATTGCGACCGAAATAGAACGCGCCCCCATGGAACTGATTGGTTCCGCCTCGAGTGATGATGTTGACAATTGCGCCCATGGCCTGGCCGTATTCGGCACCGTAGCTGTTGCGCAAGATCTTAAATTCCTGGATCGCATCAACGGAGGGGTATACCAGAATGGTTCGATTGGACCCGATGTCATTATTGTTGACGCCATCGACCGTAAAAATGTTGCCAGTCGTGCTGTTCCCGTTTACAGAGAAATCGACACCCGCCAAGAGTCCCTTGTTCTTGCTGTTGAAGGCCGCCTGAGGGGACACGCCGGGCATCAACTGCGTCAACTGCACAAAGCTGCGGCCGTTAAGCGGTAATTCACGGACTTCGTTGCCTTCGACGACATTGCCCACGGCACCTGACGAAGTTTCCACTTGAACGGAGTTGGCTTCAACCGTGACCTGCTCGTTTACGTTGCCCACCTGCAGGCTTACATTCCCCACAGCAGTGCTGGCGACGTGCAACTCGACTCTCGTACTGATCGCTTCCTTGAAACCGGCCTTCTTCACCGTTACCGTATACAAACCCGCTGACAACTCAGGCGCCACATATTCGCCCTGGACATTGGTCTTGACCGTGCGCGCTTCTGCGGTCTCAGCGTTGGTGATGATTACTTCAGCGTCGGGCACGACTGCCCCGCTGGGATCGGTAACAGACCCGCGAATTGTTCCTGTGTACTTCTGCGCGAGAGCGGGCGACGCGAGGAAGAGGCAAACAAGGGCAACAAGCCAAATGCGAGCACGCATAGGACCTCCCGGAAGTGTGCCATTCTGGTCGTACAGAATCGATTTAATACCCCACGTTGGTGTCAGATTAGGCTGCAGTCCGTTCCCTTTGTCAAGCGAAAAACGAAGAAGCAGCCGTCCGCTCCGTTTGTGAGGGTTCGAATAGCAATGACGATCGAGCTGGTGGACGTTGGTTGCACACTTCCCTTTTAGAGCAAAATGGGATACGCGGAGAACCATCATCTGCACCGTTCATCTGCGGTGTTGCTTTCGCGTTGACATTACCTCCGAAACAGATCAGCATCGAGGACCGTGTGATGCGTGCGTTGGCCCAGCTTCCCCTCAATAGTCAGGCAGCAACGCGGACTCCGCTTCGCTTCTGCACAGAGGTTTCTGGCTCTTTCTTTCAGGATTACTCTTCTCCCGCAGAGGTGGACCCATGCGCGACGTGCGTCGGCCGTCCAACTGTATTGCCTTTCTGTTTTTGGCGGTCCTCTCCATCTGTGCTAGCGATTGCAAGCTTGAATCCCTCAGCACTGAGGATTGGGCGGAGTTGATGCGACAGGCTCGCGAGGGCAATCGTCGAGCTCAAACCCGTGTGGGCCTTGCCTTCGAAAAGGGTGAAGTTGTGCAGCAGGATTTTGCTGAAGCGGTCAAATGGTTTTCGAAAGCTGCTGAGCAGGCAGACCCAGTCGCAGAACACAATCTCGGAGTGATGTATTACCGAGGGGTCGGCGTGCAGCGCAATCTAGCGGAGGCATGCAAATGGTTCGAGAGAGCTGCGGCTGGCGGTCTGCTGGAAGCGCAATTTAACGCCGCACGCCTGTATGAGACGGGCACAGGCGTGCCGCAGAATTTCGGCAGAGCACTCGATCTCTATCGAGAAGCGGCGCGGATGGGTTACGCTCCTGCCGAGAACAACCTGGGCCGCATGTACGAAATCGGTGAAGGAGTCACGCCAGATGCGGGTGCGGCTATGCAATGGTATGCCAGGTCAGCACAACAGGGTAATGCAACCGGGCAGTTTGACGTCGGGGCGCTCTACTGGCAAGGACGCGGAATTCCACAGGATTTCGCTGAAGCCGCACGATGGTTTCGGTTAGCTGCGAAGCAGGGATATGCAAAAGCCCAAATCGCACTAGGGGACTTGTATCTGGTTGGCTGGGGTTTGCCCAGAGACAGCAGTGCTGCCCAGATTTTGTTTCAAAAAGCAGCAGAACAAGGCGATGCCAGAGCGCAAAACAAGTTGGGTATCCTTTATTTGAAGGGGCAGGGTGTCCCGCGCGACGATTCGTTGGCAGCAGCTTGGTTCATGAAGGCCGCAGAAAGGGGCGACCGCGATGGCCAGGCAAACCTTGCTACTTTGTATGAGGCGGGTCGCGGTATTGCCCGAGATCTCAAGCGTGCATACATGTGGCGGTTAGTGTCAATACGAGGAACAAGTCTTGAACAGAGCGCCCAACTTCGAGAACTTGCCTTAGGTATGGACGAGATGGAGGTAGCCGAGGCCCGGCGTTGTGCGTCCGATTGGGTAGCTGCCCAGCGAAGTGATCCGCCCGACGTGTTGGAACTCCATCCTGTTTTGGTGCGTTGATCGCTTCCATAAAAGATCGGTTATTGTCGCGTTGTCTCCCTCGGTCTCCTGTGGCGAGCTGTTGATCAAAACAGGCGATTTCACCAAGTACTCGAAAACCGGCTTCCGGGCAAGTAGTTGGTGAAATGGCGATATTTCAGCAGCGAGTTTGTGGCGTTGCGTTTCCTTGGGTGCCTAAGCCCGGTCTCATTGCATATGGAGACTTCTACGTCGAGAATACGTGGAAGATCACAAACCCACTCCCTTGAACTGACGCGACGAAGGCGGCTTTTAGAAGTGGGGTAACATGGTGCGATTCATGGCGGCACGTACGAGAGTTCGCGCATAAGCGAGATCGACGTCCACAGGCGTATCGAACTGCATACCAGTTCTCCAGCTTGCGGGAGCTTCCGGGTGCACACCAGAGAGAATCACAAATCCCTTGCCCCAGTAACCTTCAGTGATCGCCGGCTGTCCATTGGGATACTTACCGACTACTTTGCCCCAGCCCGAAAGTGCCGGCCCATTCTGCCAGTAAATATCCAACTTGCTTCTGCTGGGAAATGAAATCTTGACCGATTCTTTGTGAATACCCTTGTAGTAGTCGGCA
>Ga0207650_10000178_pt1 | contig 74821 bp, 74 predicted proteins | sample KBSS63metaG_FD_184325 | JGI IMG/M metagenome (GOLD analysis project Ga0207650, IMG submission 184325) | Switchgrass rhizosphere microbial communities from Kellogg Biological Station, Michigan, USA - KBS S6-3 metaG (SPAdes) (version 2) | ecosystem: Host-associated > Plants > Roots > Rhizosphere...
TATGGGGAGGGGAAGTTCGGGGTTCAAGTTCCGGACCGCTAGGGCGGGGTCCAGATATCTGCCAACACTTAACACAACATAGGAGCATTGAAGGGCTTCACCACCCATTCAGTAACTCTGAGTGGCAATTCACGGGTTAAGTTCCGGCAGGTTCGAAAAACTATTTGAAATAACTGACGGCGATTTCCGGACTAAAGCACTCTGCCACCACCCCACAGTGGCAGCAAAGCCCCGAGATCAGTGCGCCTGGTCCCAGTTATCGCCGACGCCCACTTCCACCAGCAGCGGCACATCCAGCTGAGCAGCGGCACTCATGTGCTCGCGAATCTTCTCGCTGACTTCCGCGACCAGATCCTCACGCACTTCCAGCACCAATTCATCGTGCACCTGCAGGATCACCTTGGCATCCAGGCCTGAATCCGTCAGCCAGTTATCCACCAGCACCATGGCTTTCTTGATGATGTCTGCCGCTGTGCCCTGCATGGGCGCGTTGATGGCAGTGCGTTCAGCCGCCGCGCGCTCCTGGGGCTTGTTGGAATGGATATCCGGCAAGTAGAGGCGGCGACCGAAGAAGGTCTCTACGTAGCCCTGATCGGACGCCTGGGCGCGGGTGCGTTCCATGTACTCACGAACCCCGGGATAACGGGCGAAATACACATCGATGTACGCCTTGGCCGTCTTGGTATCGACGCCAATATCCTTGCCCAGCTTCTGTGCGCCCATGCCATAGATCAAACCAAAGTTGATCGCCTTGGCGCTGCGGCGTTGATCAGACGTGACGTCACCCAGCTCAACCTTGAACACCTCGGCCGCCGTGGCCGTGTGCACGTCGAGGTTGTGACGGAAGGCGTTCATCAAACCTTCGTCCTTCGACAGGTGAGCCATGATCCGCAGCTCAATTTGCGAATAGTCCGCCGCCAGCATTTTGTAGCCTTTGGGCGCGATGAAGGCCTGGCGAATCCGCCGCCCTTCAGCGGTACGCACCGGGATATTCTGCAGGTTCGGATCGCTGGACGATAAACGCCCGGTCGCCGCCACCGCCTGGTGATAGGACGTGTGGATACGCCCGGTGCGCGGGTTGATCTGTTCCGGCAGACGGTCGGTGTAGGTGCTTTTCAGCTTGCTCATGCTGCGGTACTGCATCAGCACCTTGGGCAGCGGGTAGTCATCTTCGGCCAGCTTTGCCAGCACTTCTTCGGCGGTTGAAGCCTGGCCTTTGCCGGTTTTCTTCAGTACCGGCAGGCCGAGTTTTTCGTAAAGAATCGCCCCGAGTTGCTTGGGCGAACCCAGGTTGAATTCTTCACCGGCGATCTCGAACGCCTGGCGCTCCAGCTCGACCATCTTGTTGCCCAGTTCGATGCTCTGGATACCCAGCAGGTCCTTGTCGACCAGCGCACCCTGGCGCTCAATACGCGCCAACACCGGCACCAACGGAATCTCGATATCCGTGAGCACACTCGCCAGGCTCGGAATGGCTGAAAGTTGCGCAAACAGCGCCTGGTGCAGACGCAAGGTCACATCGGCGTCTTCCGCCGCATAAGGGCCAGCCTGCTCAAGCGCGATCTGATCGAAAGTCAGCTGCTTGGCACCCTTGCCGGCAATGTCCTGGAAGGCGACGGTGTCGTAATCCAGGTACTTCTTGGCCAGGCTGTCCATGTCATGCCGCGTTGCGGTGGCGTTCAACACATAGGATTCGAGCATGGTGTCGAAGGCGATACCCCGTACGGTAATGCCGTGCGCCGGGTCGCCGCCGATGGCGCAATTGGCCAGGATGTTCATGTCGAACTTGGCGTGCTGGCCGACCTTGAGCTTGGCCGGGTCTTCCAGCAGCGGTTTGAGGGCCAGCAGCACGGTATCGCGATCCAACTGCTCCGGCGCGCCGATATAGGCGTGGGTCAGCGGGATATAGGCCGCTTCGTGGGGCTGCACCGCGAAGGAAACACCCACCAACTGCGCCTGCTGGGCATCGATCCCGGTGGTTTCGGTGTCGAAGGCGAACAGCTTCGCGTCGTTGAGCTTCTTCAACCAGATGTCGAAGGTGGCCTGATCAAGGATCGTGGTGTAGGTCGCCTCCGCCGGCGCCGCTACCTCAGCGACGTCCTCAACAACCGGCGCAGCCTTGAGCTCCACCCGCTTGGCGTCGCGCTGGATCTCATCAAACCAGCTCTTGAACTCCAGCAGCGTGTACAGCTCCAGCAGTTTTTCACGGTCCGGCTCAATCAGGTGCAGGTCATCCAGGCCCACATCCAGCGGCACATCAATCTTGATCGTCGCCAACTGGTAGGAAAGGAACGCCATCTCCTTATGCTCTTCCAGCTTGGCCGGCAGCGTCTTCGCGCCCCGAATAGGCAGGGTCGGCACGATATCCAGCTGTTCATACAGCTCTTTAAGGCCACCATTCACACCGACCAGCAAGCCGGAAGCCGTCTTCGGACCAATGCCCGGGACGCCTGGGATGTTGTCGGACGAATCGCCCATCAAGGCCAGATAGTCGATGATCTGCTCGGGAGCGACACCGAATTTCTCCTTCACGCCCTCGATGTCCATCGCGCTACCGGTCATGGTATTGACCAAGGTAATGTGCCCGTCGACCAGCTGTGCCATGTCCTTGTCCCCGGTGGAGATCACCACCGGACGGTCAGCGGCCGCACTGCTGCGGGCCAGGGTGCCGATCACGTCATCGGCCTCAACGCCTTCGACGCACAACAACGGGAAGCCCAGGGCGATCACGCTCTGGTGCAGCGGCTCGATCTGCAGGCGCATGTCATCGGGCATGCTCGGGCGGTTGGCCTTGTATTCGGCGTACATGTCATCGCGAAAGGTCCCACCCTTGGCGTCGAACACCACCGCGAACGGGCTGTCCGGGTACTGCTTGCGCAGGCTTTTGAGCATGTTCAACACCCCCTTGACCGCGCCGGTGGGCAGGCCTTTGGAGGTGGTCAGCGGTGGCAGCGCATGGAACGCGCGGTACAGATAGGAAGAACCGTCCACCAGGACGAGGGGTGCTTGGCTCATGAGCAGAATCAACCTTTTCGGCGGGTCAGGCGCTAGAATAGCCGGACCAATGACGACAAAGGGACAAGGTTATCATGCGTACATTCAATCGCCTGCTGTTGACCGGCTTGATTGCACTCGCTCCGATGGCTGCCATGGCGGCAGACGATGCCCCTGGGGGTGATCCGGAAGTTACGATCCGCACGGAAGGCGACAAGACCATCCAGGAATACCGTCAGAACGGTTTCCTGTACGCAATCAAGGTCACCCCGAAGGGTGCACCTCCGTATTTCCTGGTACGCGCGGACGGAACCGACGCGAACTTCATCCGCTCTGACCAGCCGGATATGCTGATCCCGTCATGGAAGATCTTCGAATGGAAATGATTTCTTAACTTCAATTGGCGCCGCACACCGCGGCGCCCGTACTGGCAGTTTTAACCATGTCTGTGTTCACCCCCCTGGCTCGGCCCGAGCTGGAAACCTTTCTCGCCCCTTACGGGCTCGGCCGCCTGATCGACTTCCAGGGGATTGCCGCCGGTAGCGAAAACACCAATTTCTTTATCAGCCTGGAGCAGGGTGAATTCGTCCTGACCCTGGTTGAACGCGGCCCGGTCGCGGAAATGCCGTTCTTCATCGAACTGCTCGACGTGCTCCACGACGCCGACCTGCCCGTGCCCTACGCCCTGCGCACCACCGACGGTGTGGCCCTGCGCGAGCTGAAAGGCAAACCGGCCCTGCTGCAACCGCGCCTGGCCGGCAAGCACATCAAGGACGCCAACGCCCAGCACTGCGCCCAGGTCGGCGACCTGCTTGGCCACCTGCACTTGGCGACACAAGGCGAGAAGGTACTGGAACGTAAGACCGATCGCGGCCTGGACTGGATGCTCAACGAAGGCGCGCAGTTGATTTCGCACTTGAACGACGCACAGCAGCGCCTGCTGCAAGACGCGCTGAATGAGATCAAAGCGCACAAGGCCCAGATCCTCGCCCTGCCGCGCGCCAATGTGCACGCCGACCTGTTCCGCGATAACGCGATGTTCGAAGGCACGCACCTGACCGGCCTGATCGACTTCTACAACGCCTGCTCGGGCCCGATGCTCTACGACGTGGCAATCGCCCTGAATGACTGGTGCTCGGACGCGGATGGCGTGATTGACGGGCAACGCGCCCGTGCGCTGCTCGGCGCCTATGCCGGCCTGCGACCGTTCACTGCCAAGGAAGCCGAACTGTGGCCGACGATGTTGCGGGTGGCGTGTGTGCGGTTCTGGCTGTCACGCCTGATCGCCGCCGAGTCGTTTGCAGGGCAGGATGTGTTGATCCATGACCCGGCAGAGTTCGAGCACCGCTTGGCACAACGCCAGCAGGTCACGATCCAACTACCGTTCGCCCTCTAAAGCCCCAACTCGGTCAATGTGGGAGCTGGCTTGCCTGCGATAGCGTCAGGTCAGCCAGCAATTTCGTCGCAGGCCCACCGCAATCACAGGCAAGCCAGCTCCGACATTAGACGTGCGCCGTCTGTTACAACGACTCCAGGCACCCGGCCAAGTCATTCCCCAACTTCTCCAACACCTGCTCATAACCCTGAGCCGTAGCCGGGGTATACCCACCCAGCGCATCCAACTCCGCCAGCTTCACCGGCAAACCCGCCACCAGGGTTTCAGCCAAACGCGGACGCAACGGTGGCTCGCTGAACACGCACGTCTTGCCCACTTCCTGCAAACGCGTACGCATCGCCGCCACGTGCTGGGCACCAGGCTGTACCTCTGCGGCAACGCTGAACACACCGGCATGCTTGAGCCCATAAGCGTCTTCGAAGTAATCGAAGGCTTCGTGGAACACGAAGTAAGGTTTGCCATCAATCGGCGCCAGGCGGGCTTTCAAGCGCGCGTCCAGGGCATCCAGGCGTTCATCGAAGGCCTTCACGTTGCTCTGGTAACGCGTGGCATTGGCCGGGTCGGCTGTCGCCAGGTCAGTCGCCATACGCGCGGCAATCACCCGAGCGTTTACAGTCGATAGCCACAAGTGCGCATCCAGGCTGCCTGGTCGGTGATCGTGGTCGTGCTCGTCGGCATCGTCGGCATCGTCGGCGTGGGAGTGGCTATCTTCGGCGAATCGACGCAGCTTCATGCCCGGAAGGTCCTGCACCGCCACCGTTGCAGCCGTACGACCTTTCAGCACGCGTGGTAGGAAACTCTCCATATCCGGACCGATCCAGTACAGCAGGTCCACCGACTGCACGCGCCGTACGTCGGATGGTCGCAACGCGTAGTTATGAGGCGATGCACCCGGCGGCAACAACACCTCGGGCACCGCTACGCCGTCCTGCACAGCAGCGGCAATCAACTGCAATGGCTTGATGCTGGTCAGCACCTTGACCTCGGCCTGAGCGGCGCCAGTAATGAACAAACTGGTGACAAATACGACAAAAACGGGAAAAAGTCGGGACACGATGACCACTCAATGGCGTAGGAACGGGTAACATAATAACGTCTCTATCAAATATCTGTCGCCGCTCATGCCTAAAACACCGCTTGCCAGCCGTCCCCACGACCACTCTCACTGCGTGCATACCGCGCTGTCGGAGGCCGACACCCTGTGCACACAGAAGGGGTTGCGCCTGACCGCCTTGCGGCGCCGCGTGCTGGAACTGGTGTGGCAGAGCCACAAGCCGCTGGGCGCCTACGACATTCTCGGCGTGCTCAGCGAGCAGGATGGCCGCCGCGCCGCACCGCCGACCGTGTACCGCGCGCTGGACTTCCTGCTGGAAAACGGCCTGGTGCATCGCATCGCATCGCTCAACGCCTTCGTCGGCTGCAGCCACCCGGAGCACGCGCACCAGGGCCAGTTCCTGATCTGCCGCGAGTGCCACGCCGCCATCGAGCTTGAACAAAAAAGCATCAGCGACGCCATCATCAAAAGCTCCGCCGATGTCGGCTTCCGGGTCGAAGGGCAAACGGTCGAAGTGGTCGGCCTGTGCTCGGGCTGCCAGGGGGCTTGATGAGCAACGCGTTAATCCGCCTGGAGCAGGTTGGGGTCACGTTCGCCGGGCAAACCGTGCTGGATAACATCGCACTCAGCGTTGAGCCTGGGCAGATCGTCACCCTGATCGGCCCCAACGGCGCCGGCAAGACCACCCTGGTACGCGCCGTGCTCGGACTGCTCAAGCCCGACACCGGCAGCGTGTGGCGCAAACCCAAGCTGCGCGTCGGTTATATGCCGCAGAAACTGCACGTCGACCCCACACTGCCACTCTCCGTGTTGCGCTTCCTGCGCCTGGTGCCAGGCGTGGATCGCGCCCGTGCCCAGGCTGCGCTCAAGGAAGTCGGCGCTGAACAGGTGATCGACAGCCCGGTGCAAAGCATCTCCGGCGGCGAAATGCAGCGCGTGCTGCTGGCCCGCGCCCTGTTGCGCGAGCCGGAACTGCTGGTGCTGGATGAGCCTGTGCAAGGCGTCGACGTCGCCGGCCAGGCCGAGCTATACAGCCTGATCACCCGGCTGCGCGACCGTCATGGCTGCGGCGTGCTGATGGTGTCCCACGATCTGCACTTGGTGATGAGCACCACCGACCAAGTGGTGTGCCTCAACCGCCACGTGTGCTGCTCCGGTCATCCGGAACAGGTCAGCGGCGACCCGGCCTTCGTCGAGCTGTTCGGCAAGAATGCCCAAAGCCTGGCGATCTACCACCACCATCACGACCACGCCCACGATCTGCATGGCGCCGTGGTCGACGATCCCGTTGCCCCTCACACCCACGTTCATGGAGATAGCTGCAAGCATGGCTGATTTTCTGCTCTACGCCCTGCTGGCAGGCTTGGCTTTGGCGCTGGTGGCGGGCCCACTGGGCTCGTTCGTGGTCTGGCGGCGCATGGCTTACTTCGGCGACACGTTGTCCCACGCTGCGCTGCTGGGTGTGGCCATGGGCTTCTTGCTGGATGTCAGCCCCACCATCGCCGTGACCGTGGGCTGCCTGCTCCTGGCGGTGCTGCTGGTGACGCTGCAGCAGCGCCAGCCGCTGGCTTCCGACACCTTGCTCGGCATCCTGGCGCCGAGCACCCTGTCGTTGGGCCTGGTGGTGCTGAGCTTCATGCACGAAGTGCGCATCGACTTGATGGCCTACCTGTTCGGCGATTTGCTGGCGATCAGCCCCACCGACCTTGCGTGGATCCTCGGCGGCAGCGCGGCCGTCCTGGTATTGCTGGTCGCCCTGTGGCGCCCATTGCTGGCGATTACCGTGCACGAAGAGCTGGCCACGGTCGAGGGCTTGCCGGTGCCGAGCCTGCGCATGGCCCTGATGTTGCTGATCGCCGTGGTGATTGCTGTCGCGATGAAGATAGTGGGCGTATTGTTGATCACGTCGCTGTTGATCATTCCTGCAGCTGCTGCCCAGCGCCATGCCCGTTCGCCGGAGCAAATGGCGATCGGCGCCAGCCTGTTGGGGATGCTCGCAGTGTGCGGGGGCTTGGCACTGTCCTGGTTCAAGGATACGCCCGCCGGGCCATCGATTGTGGTCACGGCCGCCGCCCTGTTTTTGCTGAGTTTTGTCCTGCCCCGTCGAGGGGTGTAGACTTGCTCGCTTTTTGCGCAAATAGAGAGTCGCAGGAATGAAGCCGTTCACCTCCCGTTATCTGCTCCTTGCCGCATTTTCCCTGCTGCTGGGCGCTTGTCAAAGCACACCGCCCGCTGCCCCCGAGGCCCCGGACGCACGCGCTGTGGCCATTGCACAGCTGGAGCAAAACCTGGCCAGCAGCGAGTTGGCCACCGCCGAAGACCAGTTAGCCGCGCTACAGGCCCAGTCGCCCAACGACCCGGCGCTGGAAACCTACCAGCGTCAATTGGCCGAAGCCTATCTGCAGCGCAGTCAGATCGTGCTGCAAAAAGGTGACGTAAACGCCGCCGCCACCGCCCTCAGCCGTGCCCGCGCCCTGATGCCCAAGGCACCCGCACTCACCGGCGGCGTAAACAGCGCCATCACCCACGCCCGCAAAGCCGAGCTGGACAAAGCCGAGGCTGCCCTGAAAGCCGCCGAAGCCAAGCCCGCCGCCAAGGTCATCGACCCGGCGGCACCGAGCACGACCGTGGCGCTGAACCTCACCCATATCGAAGAACTGCGCCACCAGCTGGATGCAATTGCCACCGATGTGGTGAATTACCAGTGCGATGTGAGCATCCAAGCGCCGCGCACAGAGGATTACCCGTGGCTGGCCACCTTGCTGACCAAACGGGTGAAGCGTATCGATTCGGGGTATGACCTGAAGATTCACCGGCAGATTCTGAAGAATATTCCGGCGCAGGTTGTGCTGATTCCGCGCAAAGCGGAGTAAGAGCATCGGGGGCGGAGCGACGATTCGACTTGCCCCCGATGACGATCTAACAAACAACCAAAGACTTAAGCCGGAATCGCCTTGGCCTTAGGCTCCCGATCCCAGACCCGATGCTGGCCGATCGCGGCAAAAAACGCCTTGAACGCCTTGGCATCCGACCCGACGATCAGCCCTGCATCCGCCTCAAGCTTCAACAGATCGAGCAATGGCTTCGCATCACTGGCGACGGTAATCGCCTTCAGGTGCTTGTACGCCTCCAGCACGAAATGCAGCGCCACACCGTCACCGCTCAACGCCTTGATCGACTCTTTCCCACCCGGCACGAACACCGCATCAAACGCAATGGACGGCATGCCTTCCATCGACGCATCCACCGGCAGGCTCTTGCCATCGGCCGTCTTCACCGGTGCCGAGGTCGGCCCCAGCAGTTTGGCGTGAGCACCTTCCGCTTCCAGCGCCTTCTTCAACGCGGCAATCGCCACGCCGTCCACACCATTGGCCGCCAGTATCGCCACTTTTCGCGTCTTGATATCGCCCGGCAGCAGGTTCGCCTGGCTCAATGCTGGCGAGCGCTCCGGCTGGGTTTTGCGCTCCGGTACAGTGCCTTTGGTCGGTGCTGGCAGCCCCAGGTTCTGGGCCACGCGCTTGGCCAGTTCGAGGTCGATATTGGCCAGGATCTCGTTGACCTGGCGCGCGCGAATGAACTCACGCTCCACCTTGCCCAACTCAAAGCTATAAGCCGCGATGATGTGCTCTTGCTCGTGCTTGCTCATGCTGCGGAAGAACAGGCGCGCCTGGGAGAAGTGATCGCCGAACGACTCGCTGCGCTCACGGATCTTGTGCGCATCGATACGCTCAGGGTAAGACTCAAAACCGCCATCCTGCGCCGCCGGCGGGGTTTCTTTCGGCCAGCCACCATCGATGGAGTTTGGCTCGTAAGCCGCACGCCCTTTGTCGATGGTGCTGCGGTGCATGGCGTCACGCTGGTTGTTATGCAGCGGTGTCACAGGCTGGTTAATCGGCAGCTGGTGAAAGTTCGGGCCACCCAGTCGGCTGATCTGCGTATCGGTGTAGGAAAACAGTCGACCTTGCAGCAGTGGGTCATTGGAGAAGTCGATACCCGGCACGATATGCCCTGGGCAGAATGCCACCTGTTCGACTTCAGCAAAGAAGTTATCCGGGTTGCGGTTGAGCACCATCTTGCCCAATGGGATGATGGGCACCAGCTCTTCGGGAATCAGCTTGGTCGGGTCGAGAATGTCGAAGTCGAAGGCATGCTCCTTGTCCTCAGGAATAACCTGCACGCCCAATTCCCACTCAGGGTAGTCGCCCATCTCAATGGCTTCCCACAGATCGCGGCGATGGTAGTCAGTGTCTTTACCGGCCAGCTTCTGCGCCTCGTCCCACACCAGCGAGCAAGTACCCGCCGTAGGGCGCCAGTGGAATTTGACGAAGTTGGATTGACCCTCGGCATTCACCAGGCGGAAGGTGTGCACGCCAAAGCCCTGCATGCTGCGCAGGCTTTTTGGAATGGCACGGTCAGACATTGCCCAGATCACCATGTGGGCAGATTCGGGCTGCAACGAAACGAAGTCCCAGAACGTATCGTGTGCCGATCCGCCGGTAGGAATTTCGTTGTGCGGTTCAGGCTTAACGGCGTGCACGAAGTCAGGAAACTTGATCGCGTCCTGAATGAAAAACACCGGCATGTTGTTGCCCACCAGGTCGAAGTTGCCTTCTTCGGTGAAAAACTTCACGGCAAAGCCCCGTACGTCGCGCACCGTATCACCCGAGCCACGCGGGCCCTGCACGGTGGAAAAGCGTGTGAATACCGGGGTTTTATGCCCAGGGTCACGCAGGAACCCGGCCTTGGTCAGCGCCGAATGGTTCTCATACGTCTGGAAATAGCCATGGGCACCCGTACCACGGGCATGCACGATGCGCTCCGGGATGCGCTCATGGTCAAAGTGCGTGATTTTTTCACGCATGATGAAATCTTCCAGCAGCGATGGGCCACGGGAGCCGACTTTCAACGTGTTCTGGTTGTCGGAAATCTTGACGCCTTGGTTGGTACGCAGGGCCTGACCGGTCGCATCGGAACGGAATTCCTCCAGGGCCTGCAGCTTGGCGTTGGTGTTGCCACGGTCCAGGGTATCGGTGCCCGCGAGTTCACTCTTCGGCGGGGTGGCTGGCTTCTTGGTACTCATCAGACAAAACTCCTTATTCAAAGTGGCCAGAGCGGTCCCCGGCTCGTTTGAGCAAAACCCCAGGCACGGCACCTGGGAAATCGAGTTGCTTAAGTAGTGACTGATGGGGTTTTGGGCCGTTCCTTTTTTATGACCTTTGATCGCGTTATTGCCAAATCAAAGGTTGAATGCGAAATAAATGCTAAGAAACGCTATACGGACAGGCTAAAATGCGCGCCCGGCTAACCGCTGATCCCTTTTCCATGCGCCCCACAAGGTTCGCTACGTGATCGAGTTTCAAAACGTCCATAAAACCTACCGCGTCGCCGGTAAGGATATTCCCGCCCTGCACCCCACCAGCCTGCGCGTCGAGAACGGCCAGGTGTTTGGCCTGATTGGCCATTCGGGCGCGGGTAAAAGTACCCTGCTGCGCCTGATCAACCGCCTCGAAGAACCGAGCGGCGGCCAGATCACGGTCGACGGCGAAGAAGTCACCGCCCTGGACGCCAACGGCCTGCGCCGTTTCCGCCAACAGGTCGGCATGATCTTCCAGCACTTCAACCTGTTGGCATCCAAGACCGTCGCCGACAATGTGGCGTTGCCGCTGACCCTGGCCGGCGAATTGTCGCGCAAGGACATCAACCTGCGCGTGGCTGAACTGCTGGCCCGCGTCGGCCTGTCGGACCACGCCAAAAAGTACCCGGCGCAATTATCCGGCGGCCAGAAGCAGCGCGTCGGCATCGCCCGCGCCCTGGCGACCAAGCCGAAGATTTTGCTGTGCGACGAAGCCACCAGCGCCCTCGACCCGCAGACCACCGCCTCGGTGCTGCAGCTGCTGGCCGAGATCAACCGTGAGCTGAAACTGACCATCGTGCTGATCACCCATGAAATGGACGTGATCCGCCGCGTATGCGACCAGGTGGCCGTGATGGACGCCGGCGTGATCGTCGAGCAAGGCTCGGTGGCCGACGTGTTCCTGCACCCGCAGCACCCGACCACCAAACGTTTCGTACAAGAAGCCGAGCAGGTCGACGAAGGCGAACAGCGCGATGACTTCGCCCATGTACCCGGCCGTATCGTGCGCCTGACGTTCCAAGGCGACGCAACCTACGCGCCATTGCTGGGTACCGTCGCCCGCGAAACGGGGGTGGACTACAGCATCCTCGCCGGTCGCATCGACCGCATCAAAGACATCCCCTACGGGCAACTGACCCTGGCCGTCACCGGCGGTGACATGGAAGCGGCGTTTGCCCGCTTCACCGCCGCAGACGTTCACATGGAGGTGCTGCGCTAATGGACCTGTTCCTGAATTTTTTCGCCGATATCGACTGGTCCGAAATCTGGCTCGCCACCGGCGATACCATGACCATGCTGTTCGGCTCGCTGTTCTTCACGGTCGTGCTGGGCCTGCCCCTGGGCGTGCTGCTGTTCTTGACCAGCCCTCGTCAGCTGTTCGAGCAGAAAGGCTTGTACGCCTTTCTGTCGCTGGTCGTGAACATGCTGCGTTCGCTGCCGTTCATCATCCTGCTGATCGTGATGCTCCCATTAACCAAACTGATCACTGGCATATACATGGACGAGGCCACCACGCTGGGCGTTGCGGGCGCGATTCCGCCGCTCGTTATCGGCGCCACACCATTCTTTGCGCGCCTGGTGGAAACCGCCCTGCGTGAAGTGGACCGCGGCATCATCGAGGCCACTCAGTCGATGGGTGCCAGCACGCGCCAGATCATCACCAGCGCCTTGCTGCCCGAAGCACGCCCCGGCATTTTCGCGGCAATTACCGTGACCGCGATTACACTGGTTTCCTACACGGCGATGGCCGGCGTGGTCGGTGCCGGTGGGCTGGGCGACTTGGCGATCCGTTTCGGTTACCAGCGTTTCCAGGACAATGTAATGGTGGTTACCGTGGTGATGCTGATGATCCTGGTACAAATTCTGCAAACCGTCGGCGACAAGCTGGTGGTGCACTTTTCTCGAAAATAACGGCCATTGCCGGCCCAACGCCGGCACATGCCCGAACAAGGAGCTTGTTGGATGAAAAAACTACTGGTTGCTTTCGCCGCCGTTGCCGCGTTTTCCGCCCACGCCGAGACCCTCAAGGTCGCTGCTTCGCCAGTACCGCATGCGCAAATCCTGGAGTTCGTGAAACCTGCCCTGGCCAAGGAAGGCGTGGACTTGCAGGTCAAGGTCTTCACCGACTACGTACAGCCCAACGTCCAAGTGGCCGAAAAGCGCCTGGACGCCAACTTCTTCCAGCACCAGCCGTACCTGGACGAGTTCAACAAAGCCAAAGGCACTCACCTGGTGAGCGTCGGCGCTGTGCATCTGGAACCCCTGGGCGCCTACTCCAGCAAGTACAAAAAACTGGACGAGCTGCCAAGCGGCGCCAACGTGGTGATCCCGAACGACGCCACCAACGGCGGCCGCGCCCTGCTGCTTCTGGCCAACAACGGTCTGATCACCCTGAAGGACCCGACCAACATCCTGTCGACCATCAAGGACATCACCGGTAACAGCAAAAACCTGAAGTTCCGTGAACTGGAAGCCGCCACCCTGCCGCGCGTGCTCACACAGGTCGACCTGGCACTGATCAACACCAACTACGCCCTGGAAGCCAAGCTGGACCCATCCAAGGACGCCCTGGTGATCGAAGGCAGCGACTCGCCTTACGTGAATATCCTGGTCACCCGCGAAGACAACAAGGATTCGGACGCGGTGAAGAAGCTGGTTGCAGCGCTGCACACACCAGAAGTGAAGGCATTTATCGAAGAGAAGTACAAAGGCGCGATCAAGCCGGCGTTCTGATCCCAAACACACCGAAGATCAAAAAATGTGGGAGGGGGCTTGCTCCCTCCCACATTTGCTTTGTGTTGTCTTTACTTGCGCTGTAGCAACCCTGGCAACTGCGCCACCAGCTTCTGGTTGTTCAACGGCGCCCGAATAAACCCACGCTGCGTCCCATCCGGCCCGATCAGCGCGAGGTTGCCGCTGTGGTCGACGGTGTAGTTCGGCTTGCTGGTATCGGCCGGGATGAACGGGATACTCACCGCATTCGAGACCTTCTGTACGTCGCCTACATTCGCGCCGGTGAGGCCTGCAAATTGCGGGTCGAAGTAGCCCAGGTACTGCTTGAGCTGGGCAGGGGTGTCGCGGTTCGGGTCGACGCTGACCAGGATCACTTGCAAGTTATCCACCGCCTCTTTGGGCAGTTCGCTCTTGATCTGGCGCAGTTGCGCAAGGGTGGTGGGGCAGATGTCCGGGCAGAAGGTGTAGCCGAAGAACAGCAGGCTCCACTTGCCTTTCAATTCGTTGACCACCACCGGCTGGCCGTCCTGGTTGGCCATGGTCACCGGCGGCAACTGACGGCTTTGCGGCAGCAGGATAATGCCGGCGTCGATTAGCGCAGTGGGGTCGCCCTGGCCTTTGCCCGACAGCACTTTGTTAACGGTCAGGCCCATGATCAAGGCCACCAGGGCCACCAGGATGAAGACAGTTTTTTGAGTTCGAGTCATAGGTTCAACAATAGGTAGTGGTCTACGAGCAGGGCGATAAACAGTAAGAACAGGTACCAGATAGAGTACTTGAACGTGTTGATCGCCGCGTGCGGCCGACCGCCACGGTACAACACCCAGGCCCATTGCAGAAAGCGCCCGCCCAATACCAATGCGCACACCAGATACAGCGCGCCGCTCATATGGATGACATAGGGCATCAGGCTCACCGCCAGCAGGGCAAAGGTGTACAGCAGGATATGCACCTTGGTGTAGTGCTCGCCATGGGTGACCGGCAGCATCGGGATATCGGCCTTGGCGTATTCCTCCTTGCGGTGGATGGCCAGGGCCCAGAAGTGCGGCGGGGTCCAGGCAAAGATGATCAGCACCAGCAACAGCGGTTCGGCGCTGATGTGTCCGGTGACCGCGACCCAGCCCAGCAGCGGTGGCGCAGCGCCGGCCAACCCGCCGATGACGATATTCTGCGGCGTCGCGCGCTTGAGAAAACCGGTGTAGATCACTGCATAGCCGAGCAGCGAAGCCAGCGTCAGCCAGGCCGCCAGCGGGTTGGTGAATGCCAGCAGCAACGCCAGCCCCGCAATAGCCAGAAACAACGCAAATGCCAGCGCCGCGACCGGCGATACGCGGCCTTCCGCCAGCGGCCGCTTGTGGGTGCGCGCCATCACGGCATCGATCCGGCGGTCCACCACGTGGTTGACCGCCGCCGCGCCGCCCGCGCACAGGGCGATCCCCATGTTGCCGAACACCAGCACCGTCCACGGCACCCCGGCACGGGTGGCGAGGAACATGCCCACCAGCGAGGTGATGAGCATCAGCACTACCACTTTTGGCTTGGTCAGCTCCAAATAGTCGCGCCAGATTGCCTGGCCGTGACGCGTGCCGATCAAGGTCGCCATGGCATCTCTCCTTTAAGGGTGACAAGGCCCGCTACGTGTTTGCGCGGGCTGAAACGCCAGCCGAACGGCAACTGATGACGCACCCGAACCAGGCTGGTGCGGGCGTGGTAATTGACCAGCACCAGCGTCAGCAATAAGGCTGCACCGCCAGCGTTATGCCCGACCGCCACCGGCAACGGCAGACCGAACGCCACATTGCTCAGGCCCAGGCCGATTTGCGCGGCCAGGGCGATCAGCAGCAGCCCCGCGAGCCGGGCCATGCCCACCGCGCGCAATTGCCAGCCCAGGCCCAGCAGCACCAGGGTGACCAGCACCGCGCCGATGCGATGGGTCAGGTGGATGGCCGTGCGCGCCTCGCTGTCGAGTTGGCCGCCCAGGTAGTTGGGGCCAATGTGTTGGGTCAGGTGAAAGCCATTGGCAAAGTCCGCCGTAGGCCACCATTGACCATGGCAGGTGGGCAAGTCCACACACGCCACGGCCGCGTAATTGGAGCTGACCCAACCGCCAAGCGCGATCTGACCGATCACCAGCGCCAGCCCGGCGGTGGCCCAATATTTCAGGCGCTTGGGCACGATCAGTGCGGGCAGTACGCCGGACAATCGCAACGTCAGCAAAAACAACAGGCTCAAGGTCGCAAAGCCGCCCAACAGATGGCCGGTCACCACCTGTGGCCAGAGTTTCAAGGTCACCGTCCACATACCGAACGCCGCTTGGGCGAACACCACCGCCAACACAAACAGCGGCAACTTCACCGGCTGGCCAGGGTCACGCCGGTGACTCCACGAACGCGCCGCCAACAGCGCAATCAGCAAACCCAAGCTGCCGGCGAAGTAGCGATGGATCATCTCGGCCCAGCCCTTGTCGGCCTCCACCGGCGTGTCGGGAAAATGCAATTGGGCATGGGCCAATTGGGCTTCGCTTTGCGGCACGCCGATAAAACCATAGCAGCCGGGCCAGTCCGGGCAGCCAAGGCCTGCGTGACTCAGGCGGGTATAGGCGCCCAGCAGCACGACGATCAATGCGAGCAAAGTGGCAAACAACGCGAGGCGAAATCCAGGTTTGGCCATGACGATGCCCTTATCCGATGTTCGATAGTTTCAGCAGGTGGCGCAGGTCGTTAAGCAAGTCCTTGCCCTTGACCTTGGCGTCGTAGCGCAGCACCAGGTTGCCGTGAGGGTCGACAATCCACAGCTGCGCCTCACCCGGCGCGGCGGCGTTCTTGGTGAAGGTCGAGAGGTCCAGCGCGTAACGCTGCAATTGCGGGTACTCGGCCTTGAGCTTGGCGTCGTAGTCGGCGCCCACCGGTTGCGCACTGGCCAGGGCATGGCTGGCGCGAGAGGCATCGCGGCCCAGGCCGATCTGCAACTGCCGTGCGAGGTACACCAGTTGCTGGCAGTCCGCGGCGCAGGCCGCGGGCGCGGTGACCAACAGTTGCCAGCGCGTTTCCTCGGCCTGCACGCCGATGTCGGCGCGGGTCTGGCCGTTGCCGATCATTTCGCCGTGATAGCTGCGGCTGTCCGGCACCCAAAACTGCAGCTTGTACATAAAGGTGGCGAGCACCATCGGGCCGATCACCATCAGCAGGATCAGCAACAGTTGCCAGCGGCCTTTGCGTCGATCAGGCAGCTCAGACATGTTGAGTCGATTCGTGGCCGCTCTCATGGGGCTTCTCCTTTGTGTTGTGCCGTCCGAGATAGACATAAAGCGCCAGCAACGCCAGCGCCATGGCAAACCATTGCACGGCATAGGCCTGGTGTTTTTCCGGGCCCATGGCGACCACCGGCCAGGTGGTTTCGTACGTACCAGGCCCAGCTTCGGCGCGCAGCTCGTAAGCGAAGCCGCTGCGGCCCAGCTCGGCCCATAACGCGGCGGGGTGCAGCGCGGTCAGCAGGCGCGGCCATGGCGCACCGGCGGGGTCGGCATGCAGTTGGAAGGTTTCGCCGGGGGCGACGTACACCCAGGCATCGAGGTTCACCGGTTGTTCAGGGGTGGTGAAGGCGGGCGCGGCGCGGCGGTCCGGCCACGGCAACCAGCCGCGATTGAGCCACAGCCACAGGCCGCTGGCCTGGTCATGAAAGGGCTGTAGCAACTCGACGCCGGCCTTGCCGTCGCGCATGCGGTTGTCGAGCAATACGCTGTGCTCGGCATCGAATTGACCACGCAGGCGTACACGGCGAAAGGCCGGGTCCATGGAACCATTGAGTTGCTCGCTGCTCATTGGCGCCGACGCACGGCGCTCGGCATAGGTGTCGAGCAATACCTGTTTTTCATGCCCCCGCGACAACTGCCAGAACCCCAACCCCACCATCAACGGCAGCAGTATCAACACCACCAGGGTCGGCGCGATGCCGGGACGAAACTGTTTCATGGCGCTGGCTATACTTGTTTTCATTGCCCGCCCCCTCCGTAAAAGCCCAGGAGCCAGACCATGCTCAAAGCAGCCATTGCCCTGATGCTGATCGCGACTGTCGTGAGCCTGTTCAGTGGCCTGTTCTTTCTGGTCAAGGACGAAGGCCACTCCAATCGCCTCGTCACAGCCTTGACCGTGCGTGTCGTGCTGGCCGTGATCACCCTGGCGTTGATCACCTGGGGGTTCTTCAGCGGCCAGCTGGTATCGCATGCACCTTGGTGAGGCGCATCACAGTACGTAGACGAAGAAAAACAAGCCGATCCACACCACATCCACAAAGTGCCAATACCAACTGGCCGCCTCGAAGCCGAATTGGTGCTCGGCATTGAAATGCCCACGCAGGATGCGCATCAACATCACAAACAAGATGATCGTGCCGATGGTCACGTGGGCGCCGTGGAAACCCGTGAGCATAAAGAACGTCGCACCGTACACGCCCGAGCCCAAGGTCAGGCCCAGCTCTTTATAGGCGTGGATGTATTCCTCGGCCTGGAAGCCGAGGAACGCCAGGCCCAGCAACACGGTGATCGCCAGCCAGATTTTCAGCGCGCCGCGATGGCCTTTGCGCAAGGCATGGTGGGCAATGGTGATGGTCACGCTGGAACTCACCAGCAGGATGGTGTTGACCAACGGCAAGCCCCACGGGCTGATGGTGCCCTTGGGTGCGGGGTAGAGCTTGGGGTCCGGGTTGTTGAGCAAGGGCCAGGCAAACTCGAAATTGGGCCACAGCATATGTGCGATGCCCTTGGGCCCTTCGCCCGCCAACCAGGGGCCAGACCACGTCCGCACATAAAACAGCGCACCGAAGAACGCGATAAAGAACATCACTTCGGAAAAAATGAACCACGTCATGCCCCAACGAAACGAGCGGTCCATCTGCGAGCTGTACAAACCGGCACGGCTTTCTTTGATCACGGCACCGAACCAGCCAAACATCATGTAGGCCAGCAACAGCCCGCCGACGAAAAAGATCCACGGGCCGTGGGATTCCGGGCATGCGGCCTTGAGATCGTTGAACCACACACCCAGGCCATACACAGTGATCAGCAGGCCAAACGTGGCAATTATTGGCCATTTGCTTTGCGCTGGTACGTAGTACGTATCATGAGTCGACATGTATTCGCTCTCCTGATTGAGCGGGCAAACAGTAGCTAGCCGCCGGTATGGGCAGCCACGGGCGGTTGGCGCGCAGTGATGTCAAACAGCGTGTACGCCAGGGTCAAATGCTTCACATCCCTGGGCATGTCGCGGTCGACGATAAAGCGCACCGGCATCTCGATACGCTCGCCTGGCTGCAGTACTTGCTGGGTGAAGCAGAAGCACTCGGTTTTGTGGAAGTACATGGCCGCTTCCGCCGGGGAGATGCTGGGCACTGCCTGGGCAGTCATCGGCTTGTCGGTAGGGTTGTGCGCCACAAACAGCATCTCGGTCACCGCGCCGGGGTTGACCACCACCTCGTCAGCCTTGGCGTAAAAGTCCCAGACCATGTCGATGGCATTGGTAGACAGGAACTGCACCCGCACCTGACGCGACGGGTCGACCACTTGCGAGCCTTCGTACTGCCCGGCGGTCTTGCCGTTGATGCCGAACGCCTTGCACATCACGTCGTAGATCGGCACCAGGGCAAAGCCAAAGGCGAACATCGCCAGCACCAGAATCAACAGGCGGGTGACCAGGCGCTTGAGGGGCACGGATTCAGCCATGGCGATCACCCAAGACGAGCACAATCAGCGTGGGAGGGGCGGTGCGACGATTCGACTTGCTCCCGATCGCGGTGTGCCAGTCCGCATCATCATTGCCTGTGAGATAGCTATCGGGAGCAAGCCCCCTCCCACGGGAGGTCAGCGCAGGCCTGTTCATTTGACCTCCGGCGGCGTAGTGAACGTGTGGTACGGCGCTGGCGACGGGATGCTCCACTCCAACCCTTCGGCGCCGTCCCACGGTTTGGCCGGCGCCGGCGTGCCGCCCCGGATGCACTTGATCACGATGAACAGGAAGAAGATCTGCGTGGCGCCAAACATGAATGCGCCAATCGACGACACCATGTTGAAATCGGCGAACTGCAGGTTGTAGTCCGGCACCCGCCGCGGCATACCGGCCAACCCAACGAAGTGCATGGGGAAAAACGCCATGTTCATGCCCACGAAAGACAGCCAGAAGTGCAGCTTGCCCAGGGTTTCGTCGTACATGTGGCCGGTCCATTTCGGCAGCCAGTAGTAGGCCGAGGCGAAGATCCCGAAAATCGCGCCGGGCACCAGTACGTAATGGAAGTGCGCCACCACGAAGTAGGTGTCGTGGTACTGGAAGTCCGCCGGCGCGATCGCCAGCATCAGCCCGGAGAACCCGCCGATGGTGAACAGGATCACGAACGCCACCGCGAACAGCATCGGCGTCTCGAACGTCAGCGAGCCTTGCCACATGGTGCTGACCCAATTGAATACCTTCACCCCGGTGGGCACGGCGATCAGCAGCGTGGCGTACATGAAGAACAACTCGCCCACCAGCGGGATGCCGACCACGAACATGTGGTGCGCCCACACGATAAACGACAGGAACGCGATGCTCGCCGTGGCGTACACCATCGACGTGTAGCCAAACAGCGGCTTGCGCGAGAAGGTCGGAATGATCGAGCTGACGGCACCGAAGGCCGGCAGGATCATGATGTACACCTCGGGGTGGCCGAAGAACCAGAACACGTGCTGGAACAGTACCGGGTCACCGCCGCCGGCCGCACTGAAGAAGCTGGTGCCGAAGTGGATGTCCATCAGCATCATGGTCACGCAACCGGCCAGCACCGGCATCACCGCGATCAGCAGGAAGGCGGTGATCAGCCAGGTCCACACAAACAGCGGCATCTTCATCAAGGTCATGCCGGGGGCACGCAGGTTGAGGATGGTGGCGACCACATTGATCGCCCCCATGATCGAACTGATGCCCATCAAGTGAATGGCGAAGATGAAGAACGTCACGCTTTCCGGCGCATAGGTGGTGGAAAGCGGGGCGTAGAAGGTCCAGCCGAAGTTCGGCCCGCCGCCGGGGGTGAACAGCGTTGAAACCAATAACAGGAATGCCGCCGGCAGCAGCCAGAAGCTGAAGTTGTTCATGCGCGGCAGGGCCATGTCGGGCGCGCCGATCATCAACGGGATCATCCAGTTGGCCAGGCCGACGAATGCCGGCATCACCGCGCCGAACACCATGATCAGGCCATGCATGGTGGTCATCTGGTTGAAGAACGCCGGCTCGACGATCTGCAGGCCGGGCTGGAACAGCTCGGCGCGGATCACCATCGCAAACGAGCCGCCGAGCAGGAACATGGCGAAGGCGAACCACAGGTACATCGTGCCGATGTCTTTATGGTTGGTGGTCAGCACCCAGCGCATCAAACCCTTGGCGGGGCCGTGGGCATGGTCACTGGCGTGGCCATGGTCATCGATCACAGCGCTCATGGCCGTTCTCCTGCAAACAAATGGGCGGGGCGGGTCAGCGCAATCGCAATGAAGTACGTCATTTGCTTTCCGCCTGCTTGATGGCCAACACGTCTTTAGGCGTGACCATGTCGCCTTTGTTGTTGCCCCAGGCGTTGCGCTCGTAGGTCACCACGGCGGCGATATCCACTTCCGAGAGCTGCTTGCCGAATGCCGCCATCGCGGTGCCAGGCTTGCCGTGATAGACAATGCTCAGGTGGTCGGCGGCGGGCCCGGTGGCGATTTTCGAGCCCTTGAGCGCCGGGAACATCGGCGGCAAGCCCTGGCCCTCGGCCTGGTGACAGGCCACGCAAGTGGTGTGATAGACCTTGTCACCACGCGCCACCAACTCTTGGAGCGTCCACTCTTTGGAGGTCAGCTCCTTGAGCTTGGCCGCTTCTTCCTTGCGCTGGCCAAGCCAGGTTTCGTAGTCGGCCTTGGACTTGACCTCGACCACGATCGGCATGAAGCCGTGGTCCTTGCCGCACAGCTCCGCACACTGGCCACGGTAAATGCCGGGCTTTTCGACACGGGTCCAGGCTTCGTTGACGAACCCAGGGATAGCGTCGCGCTTGACCGCAAACGCCGGCACCCACCAGGAGTGGATCACGTCGGCGGCGGTGACCAGGAACCGCACCTTGGCACCCACCGGCAGCACCAGCGGCTGGTCGACTTCCAGCAGGTAGTGCTCACCTTTGGTGGCCTGGTTATGGATCTGCTCGGCGGGCGTGGCCAGGTTGCTGAAGAACTCAACGTCCTGGCCCAGGTATTTGTAATGCCACTTCCACTGGTAGCCGGTGACCTGGATATCGATATCCGACTCACTGCTGTCGTAGATGTTGATCAGGGTCCTGGTCGCCGGAATAGCCATCGCGATCAGGATCAGCAAGGGCACGACGGTCCAAAGAATTTCCACGGTAGTGCTCTCGTGGAACTTGGCGGCCACCTGGCCCGTGGAGCGCCGGTGCACCATCATCGACCAGAACATAGCGCCAAACACGATGATGCCGATCACCACACAGATCCAGAAAATGGTCATGTGCAGATCGAACACAGCGTGACTGACTTCTGTCGCCCCTGGCGCCATATTCGTTGTCCAGGCGGCATGTGCCTGGCCGAATACTGACCACAACAGGAGGCCCATCCAAACGTGTGGATGTCGCATCATTGCGGGTTCCCCTTATCGTTCTTGTTATCCCGCCGGTTTGCACCTGCGTCGAAGGGAGCGGCTTCCATACTGCTTACAACCGCTTAGCCTCACCTGCTTATGCAGTCTGGCGTCATCAGCGAATCGCGTACAAACCCGAGTATAGACACGCTCTGCAACCCCGCAATGTGTAGGGGCAAATGAGCGAAAATGATCGGTAAAACTCAATAAAACCGGGTGCGGAATCGATTTTCCGACGAACGATGGCAATTCGATATAACGGCTGCGCATAACCATGAAATAATTATGACAAATGCGTCTTAGGCGCTCGTATAAACGAGCTACCTTGTCTTCTCCCTATTCCTACAGCTGCAACACTGGAGCCTCCATGAACACCGCCGCATTGCGCGAGCAGATTTCCCGTGCCCATCAACACGAAGCCACAACGGGCCAGCTTGCCCTGCAACTGAAAGAACAATTGCCGCACCTGCATGCAGCCATTTCCCTGGCTGAGGGTGATCGCAACGTGGTCATGACTCGCTTTGTCACTGCCTACATCGACCTCGTCCCCGAGTTGCTCGATGCCGCCAATGACGTGGCTCGCGAGGCCGGGATCGAAAGCCAGATCAAGCCGGTGCTGAAAATTGCCGAGCATTTCTTCCTGCAGCCACCAGCGATTCTGGCAGGTCATGAAGGGTTGGACGGCCTGCTGGACGAGGCCTACCTGGCCCATCGCCTGGTGGAGGAAGTCAACGATGTGTATATCAAGCATTTCGGCCAGCCGCTGATTCCGGCGGATACCACCGTGGCCAACGTGATAGCCCATCAGTTGATCGGTGAAGCCTTCGCCAACCAATTGGACGAAGCTGTGCATCTGGCGGTGGATGAGATGCTTAACGACGAGAGTTTTGCGCTGGAGTCGGTGGAAGCGTATCGCGAGCAATTGAAAAGCCCGAACACCGAGGCCGCCTGGAAGCGCTGGCCGTGCCTGTCGCGGCAGTTGGGGGTTGAGTTGACGCTGGATCAACCGGCTTAAATCTTCCGCCGTACACAGGTCAAATGTGGGAGGGGTGTAGCCCCCTCCCACATTTTTTTGTGCCGGTTTTGTCAGGTGACGGACGGTGCCGAGCCGATCCCCGTCGTCGTGCGAATCCGCCCTTCGAGCCTGCGCTTCAACCCCCGCGCCTCAATCACCAACTTCGAGCCTTTCGCCGCATTGGCGCGCCCCCATTCCTCCAGCAACTCCAGGCAGGAATGGTCGATGTAGCTCAGGTTGTTGAGTGGTACATGCACGGTGGCACCCGCAGGCACTGTCGACAGCACCTGGGTCAACGCCGGCACTTTGAGGAAGGTCGCGGCACCGGTCAGGCGCAGCTCCATCTCACCGCCCTGAGGCAAGTCGATGAGGCTGATTTTCAGGCGTGAAGCCTTGAACGCCAACTTGACCAACGTAAGGCCAAAGCCCACCAGCACGCCCGTCAGCAGGTCGGTAAAGATGATTGCCAGCGCCGTGGCCGCATAGGTGAACATCGGCATCCGCCCGTAGCGTCCCAAGGCTTTGAACGCCTTGATATCGACCAGCTTGATCCCGGTGTACACCAGCACGCCGGCCAGGCTCGCCACCGGAATGCTTTGCAGCACGCTGGACAGCAACAACACAAAGCCCAACAACCACACGCCGTGGAACATCGCCGACAAACGCGTCGTGGCGCCCGCCTGGACGTTGGCCGAGCTGCGCACGATCACGCCGGTCATCGGCAGGGCGCCGACCAGGCCACAGAGCATATTGCCGACACCTTGCGCGGACAATTCCTTATCGAAATCGGAACGCTGGCCGCTGTGCATGCGGTCAACAGCGGCGGCGGAGAGCAGGGTTTCGGCGCTGGCGATAAACGCCACGGCGAACGCGGCGATCAACAGCTGCGGGTCGGCCAGGTTCAACAAGTCGCTGGGACGTAGCCAGTCGATGGCGTCCGCGAGGTTTTCCGGCACGTCCACACGCTTGACCTGCAACGCCAGCACCAGGCTGGTGACGGTTGCAAGGCCAACGCCCAGCAGGGCACCCGGTACGAAGCGCAACCGCTGTGGGCGCAATTTATCCCACAGGTACATCACCAGCATCGTCGACAAACCCAACAAGCCCGCCTGCCAGCCGAGCCCGCCGCCAAGGGTGGGAACGGCCTCGGCCAATGCCGCCGGGAAGCCCGTCAGGTTATCCAGCCCGGACGGCTTGGGCGCGCCGTCGAGCATCACATGCACCTGCGAGAGCACAATCAGTACGCCGATCCCCGCCAGCATGCCGTACACCACCGCCGGCGCCGTTACGCGGAACCAGCAACCCAGGCGCAGACGCCCTGCCACCAATTGCAGGAAACCCGCCAGCAGCAGGATCGGCCCGAGCATCGACATGCCGTGCTGGCGCACCAACTCGAACACCAACACCGCAAGGCCAGCCGCCGGCCCACTGACCTGCAAAGGCGACCCCGCCAGCCAGCCCACCACCAGGCCACCGATAATTCCGGTTATCAAGCCTTTGGCAGGCGGCATGCCGGATGCGATGGCGATTCCCATGCACAGCGGCAGGGCGACCAGAAACACAACCACCGAGGCGAGCAGCTCCCGTGGCAGTACAGCTTTCAATTGAGCAGCACGCATGATGACTCTCCCGAGGCATTCGCCGGGCGCGGTAAAGCCTGGCTGCATCCATGGCAGCCACCGCATTACCCGGCAGGGAAGTGTTTTAGAAGCGCGCTTTAGGCGTCGCTGAAGGAATCGGCTCGGTGCCGTTCAGCGGTCGGAACGCCGCCTTGTCAGCATCGTAGGCCCGGATTTCACTGGTCTCGATGTTGTAGATCCAGCCATGGATAAACAAATGACCATTGGCCATGCGTGACGCCACGGAAGGGTGGGTGCGCAAGTGTTGCAGCTGGGCGATGACGTTTTCTTCGGTCAGCACCTTCATGCTCTCGCCTTCGTTGGCGCAGTCACAGTTGTCATGAACCATGGCCTTGGCGACCTCGGCATGACGCAACCAGGCTTTGACCGTCGGCATCTTTTCCAGGCTGTCGGGGTTGAGTACCGCGCGCATGGCGCCGCAATCGGAGTGCCCGCAGACGATGATGTGCTGCACACCCAGGGCGAGTACCGCGTACTCGATGGCGGTGGAAACACCCCCGTTCATCTGGCCGTAGGGCGGCACCACATTGCCGACGTTACGGGTCACGAACAGGTCGCCAGGGGAGCTTTGGGTGATCAGCTCGGGCACGATGCGCGAGTCGGCGCAGGTGATGAACATCGCCCGTGGGCTCTGCGCCGTGGCGAGTTTCTTGAAGAGTTCTTCCTGCTGAGGGAAGACGTCGTGATGGAAATGCAAAAAGCCGTCAACAATGTGTTGCAGCGCTGCATCGGCAGTTTCCGCCACCTGAGGGGCTGAAGCCGACGCAGCCAACGGCTGTTTATCCTGGTCACTCATGATTCATCCTCTTGATTAATGCAGGGGGAGTGTTCAGGACAGTTCGACGCTCAGCCAGTGGAATAGTTGTAAAACTCCAAAGACCCGAATGCCGACTCATCAGTCACTCGCGGAACAAGGTAACCGTCGAAACTTAACTCAAACTGAATGAACCGCTCTAGATCGCGGGTTTCAGTGATATCAAAACGCGACCATCGCGACAGGAACGGTGCGTTCCCGCACAGCAGTCTACAACAATGCCATCTGCCTGCCCGGCGGGCAGAACGCCGTACAGTCCAGGTTGAAACCCTCCCGACGATTGAGCCCCAGGCGCTTGATCGCCTTGCTGAAGCGCTGCGCCAACAGATCGGCAAAGGGCCCTTCGCCACGCATGCGCACGCCGAAGCGGCTGTCGTATACCTCGCCACCGCGTACCTGCCGCACCAGGCTCATCACATGGGCCGCACGCTGCGGATAATGCGCCGCCAGCCACTCCTCGAACAGCGGCGCCACCTCCAGCGGCAGGCGCAGCATCATGTAGGCCGCGCTTTGCGCACCGGCGGCATGGGCTTCAGTCAGCAGGCTTTCCAGCTCGCTGTCGTTGATCATCGGAATCATCGGAGAGCACAGCACACCCACCGGGATACCCGCCTCGCGCATTACCCGGATCGCGCGCAACCTTGCCTTTGGCGCCGCCGTACGCGGCTCCAGGATGCGCTTGAGCTCATCATCCAGGCTGGTAAGGCTGATCATCACCGCCACCAGCCGTTGCCGCGCCAGCTCAGTGAGCAGGTCGAGGTCGCGCAGGATCAGCGAGCCCTTGGTGATGATGGTCACCGGGTGCCGGTAACGCAGCAGCACTTCGAGGGTTTGCCGGGTGATCCTGTATTCACGCTCGATAGGCTGGTACGGATCGGTGTTGGAACCCAGGTTGATCGGCGCGCATACGTAGCCCGGCTTGGACAGCTGCTGTTCCAGCACATCGGCGGCGTTGCTCTTGGCGATCAGTTTGGTTTCGAAATCCAGCCCTGGCGACATGTCCCAATAGGCATGGCTGGGCCGTGCATAACAGTAGATACAGCCATGCTCGCAACCGCGATAAGGGTTGATCGAACGGTCGAACGGCAAATCCGGCGAGTTGTTGCGGGTGATGATGGTCTTGGCCGTTTCGATGCGCACTTCGGTGCCCTGGGTGGGTGGCACTTCCTGGTACCAGCCGTCGTCCTCGGCCACGCTGACCGTGGGCGCAAAGCGATTGTGCAGGTTAGTGGCGGTGCCCCGGCCACGGGGCGGCAGCGGAGTAGACATAAAGCGCCTCGATACTGTTTTTATATACAGTATCGAGGCGCACGATTTCTGACCAGTGCCGTTTGGCGGTCAGTGCTTTTGTGTGACCTGGCCCAGGTCATCGCCCGAGGTAGTCTGCATGTCGTGCTTGCGCAGGTCGGCCACCTCGCTTGCGCTGACCGGCGCGCCTTTATTGCCCCAACTGCCACGGATAAAACTGACTACATCCGCTACTTCCTGGTCCGACAGACGCCAGGCGAACGCCGGCATGGTGAACGTGGACGGCGCCGTGTGGGTGGCAGGCAAGGTGCCGCCGTTCAACACGATGTTGATCAACGAGGTCGCATCCGCCGTCTGCAACACCGGGTTGCCCGCCAGCGCCGGGAATACGCGGGTGTAGCCATGGCCATCGGTGCGATGGCAAGCCGCGCAGTTGTCGATATACACCGACGCGCCCGGCTTGCTGTCGTCGCCCTTCCACAGGGCCTCGGCCACCTGTTTGTCGTACTGATGCGGTTGATCGTCGGGATCCACTGCCGGCAGGCTCTTGAGGTAACGGGCGACAGCGGTCAGGTCTTCTTCCGACATGTATTGCAAGCTGTGGACAACCACGTCACTCATGCCGCCAAACACCGCGCTGCGATCACTGCGACCGGTCTTGAGAAATTGCACCAACTGGTCTTCGTTCCAGCTGCCGAGGCCGTCCTTATGGTCGCCACGCAGGTTTTTGGCGATCCAGCCTTCCAGCGGCGCGCTGCCGGACAAGAATGCACTGCCGTCCGTGGCGCTCAGAGCTTTTTCCTGCATGGTCAGGGCGCGCGGTGTGTGGCACGCGCCGCAATGGCCCAGGCCTTCCACGAGGTAAGCGCCACGACTGATCACCGGGTCGACGTCCGCCGCCGCCGGTTTTTCCGCTACCTCAGGCGCAAACATCCAGCGCCACGCCGCCAATGGCCAACGCATGCTCAGGGGCCAAGGGATGTCACTGCTCTTGTTCTCCTGCGCAACCGGTTCCACGCCCTTCATGAAGTACGCATACAACGCCTGCATATCGCTGTCGCTGACACGCGCGTAAGACGGGTAGGGCATCGCCGGGTAAAGCGTACTACCGCTCTTGGCGACGCCATGGCGCACGGCCTTATCGAAGTCTTCGAAGCTGTAGTCGCCCAGGCCGCTCTTGTCCGGGGTGATGTTGGTGGAATAGATCACGCCGATCGGGGTTTCCATCGGCAGGCCACCGGCAAAGGGCTTGCCGCCCTTGGCGGTGTGGCAAGCCACGCAGTCACCCGCGCGGGCCAGGTATTCGCCCTGCTTGATCAGGTCGGCCTCGGCCGCGCTTACCGAACAGCTGCTGAACAGTGCCAAAGAGGCGATAACGAATGCTTTCATGGTCATCGCTCCTTATGCCTGAACCAGTGGGCCGGGGTTCTTCAGGTACTGCTCGCGAATCGCCCGCGCCGACCAGTAGGTCAGCGCCGCCACCAGGCCAGTAGGGTTATAGCCAAGGCCCTGTGGGAAAGCGGACGCACCTGGGACAAACACGTTGTGTACATCCCAGCTCTGCAGGTAGCGGTTCAACGCGCTGGTCTTCGGGTCGGTGCCCATGATCGCGCCGCCGTTGAGGTGGGTGGTCTGGTACGACGCGGTGTTGAAGTGCTCACCGACCTTTTTGCCGATCACGGCGATGGCCTTGGGGTTCATCGCTTGCGCAACCTTGCCCATCTTCTCGACCATGAAGCGGTTCATCTTGATGTCGTTTTCTTGCCAGTCGAACGTCATCCGCAACAACGGCAGGCCGTAGGCATCGCGGTAGACCGGGTCCAGATCCAGGTAATTACCCCGGTAGGATTGATGGGCACCGTGGGCATCCATCGACACCTGATGGGTGTAGTAATCGGCGGTGGCGCGCTTCCACGCACTGCCCCAGGCTGGGGTGCCCGGCGGGTTTGACGTACCGGCGATCGGTCGGCTGCCGGCCTGGTTGACCCACATCGGCGAGCCGCCCACGAAGCCATGGGGCCCGTGGTCGAAGTTATCCGCGTTGAAGTCATCGATGGCCACGCCATTGCCGCCGGCACCGATGAAATTGTTGGTGTGGGTGTCCTTGTCGAAGAACGCCTTGATGGTCGCCATATTCTGGTAAGCGAAGTTCCTACCCACCACGCCCTCATTGGTGATCGGGTCGTACGGCTTGCCGATGCCCGACAGCAGCATGAGGCGCACATTGTGGAACTGGAACGCGCCGAGGATCACCAAGTCAGCCGGTTGCTCGACTTCACGGCCCTGGGCGTCTACATAGGTCACGCCAGTGGCTTTTTTGCCGGTGCTGTCGAGGTTGACCTTGAGCACGTGGCTATTGGGCCGCAGTTCAAAATTGGGCACCTGGCGCAACGCCGGCAAAATGTTCACGTTCGGCGACGCCTTGGAATACATGTAGCACACGTAGCCACTGCAAAAACCGCAGAAGTTGCACGGCCCCATCTGCGCGCCGTAGGGGTTGGTGTACGGCCCTGAAGTATTGGCGGACGGCAGGTTGTAGGGTTTGTAGCCAACCTCGGCCGCCGCTTTCTGAAACAGCTGTGCGGAGACGGTGTTTTTCTGCGATGCCAGTGGAAACGGGTTGGAACGGTCCGGCGCGTAGGGGTTGCCGCCACGGCCTTCACCCACCAGTTGCCCTTTCACCGTCCAGGCCTGGCCGGAGGTGCCGAAGACCTTTTCTGCATAGTCGAAGAACGGCTCCAGCTCCTCATAACTGACACCGAAATCCTGGATGGTCATGTCCTTGGGAATAAAATTTTTCCCGTAGCGCTCTTCGTAATGGCTGCGCATGCGCAGCTCCATCGGATCGACACGAAAATGCACCCCGGACCAATGCAGGCCCGCGCCACCGACGCCATTGCCCGGTAAAAACGCGCCAAGCTGACGATTGGGCAGGGCAACGTCATTCACGCTATGGCGAATAGTCACGGTCTCTTTGGAAATGTCCTGGAAGAGTTTCTTGCGCACGCTGTAGGTCAATTCGTCGATGACCTGCGGGTAGTTGCCGTCAGGGTAGGTGTCCTGCATCGGCCCGCGCTCCAGCGCCAGCACGTTGAGGCCTGCTTCTGTCAGTTCCTTGGCCATGATCGCGCCGGTCCAGCCAAAACCGACGATCACCGCGTCTACTTTTTTCATGATGGTCGCCACGTTTATGCCCTCTCGCCGCGCATGGAAACGGCCGGGAAAGGGTATTGCTCGTTGCGCTCTACCCAATCCATAAAGTCGGCGCGGGCGCCGGGGAAGCCGATCATGGTCCAGCCGACCATGCCCTTGTTGCCACCGTGGATCGGGTCGCAAAAGAACCCTTCCTTGGTGTTTTGCAGCAACAGGTTGAAGAACATTTTCGGCGGCACCGCGTCAAAATGCGCGGTCAGTTCGTTGCCGCCCGCCTCCAGGCGACGCAACATATCGTCTCGGGTAGCGCTGTCTTGCTCAGCGAAAGCTTTACCGTTGAACGCTTTGGACCAAGCATCCGTAGCGGCAATGCCCAGGCGGTAGATCTCTTTGGGTACCAATTTGCTCTGCCAGCCCATCTCCGGCGCCGCGTCGGCGTTGAACGGGCCTTGCATGAACCACAACGCACCACTGGCATACGGCGTGTTCATCTGGCGGTCGATGTACTCCGGCGCGCCCGCTTCCAGCGCACCAGGGCCTTGGGCATCGGCCGGGATCAGGCGCTCGACGGCGGCGTTGATAAACGCCCATTCCTCGGCCGTGAAATAGGTCGGTTCGTAGGCCTTGTCACTCGCAGCAGGCTGGGCTGGCGCGGCCTGCGCAGGTTCAGGTGCCGCCATCAGCATGGAGCCGCCAAGGCCAGTGCTGGCAACCGTGACCACCGGGATCAAGGTCAAGGATTTGCGCAAAAAGTCACGCCGGGGGTTGTCTTGATCTTGATCAGACATGGGGGCACCTCATCATGGGGTCACGGGTTTATTCGGCCGTTTCTGGAGAACGGCTCGTCTATTTTTGGCAATCAATGGTTACAAAGGATAGCAGGCTAAGCATTGGGAAATGGTTTCAACGCGCAAAAAAGTGGGAGGGGGCTTGCTCCCGATGGCGGTGGGTCAGCCTATACCGAGGCTGGCTGACCTTGCGCCATCGGGGGCAAGCCCCCTCCCACATTGGCCTGCGTAAGGCCTTTAGTCTTTTTTAAGCTTCGGGTTCGGGAAGAATTGCACCGCCTGAACCTTAGGGTCGGCCGGCGCTTTCAGTGCCGAGGTATTGACCCGCGTACCCAGCTCCTTGGGCACCGACAACCCTTGGTCATTCAAGGTATCGGTATACCCGCAGGCCACACACTCGCGGTGCGGCACGCTGTCTTCGGTCCACATCTTCAGCTTGTCCGGTTCGCTGCACGCCGGGCATACCGCCCCGGCGATAAATTGCTTCTTGGTGATCACAGGCCCTTCGCTCATGCTGCCGCGTCCTCACTCAGGCCGCTATGGCGCAAGAGTGCGTCAATCGACGGCTCGCGTCCGCGGAAGTCGACGAACAGCACCATCGGCGCCTGGGAACCGCCGCGCGCCAGGATCGCTTCGCGAAAGGCGCGACCGGTGTCTGCATTGAGCACGCCGTCTTCCTCGAATTTGGAAAAGGCATCCGCCGAGAGTACTTCGGCCCACTTGTAGCTGTAGTACCCCGCCGCGTAACCACCGGCAAAGATGTGCGCAAAGCTGTTGGGGAAACGGTTGTAGGCCGGCGGACGCATCACCGACACCTCGTCACGCACGCCTTCGAGCACCTGCGCCACACTGCGGCCATCGCCATGGGTGGCGTGCATTTCAAAGTCGAACAGCGAAAACTCCAGCTGGCGCACCATCATCAGGCCGGACTGGAAATTCTTCGCCGCGAGCATTTTTTGCAGCAGGTCCTGAGGCAGTGGCTCACCGGTTTCATAGTGGCCGGAGATCAACGCCAGACCTTCCGGCTCCCAGCACCAGTTCTCCATGAACTGGCTCGGCAACTCCACCGCATCCCACGCCACGCCGTTGATGCCGGACACGCCGGCGTGTTCGACGCGGGTCAGCAGGTGATGCAGGCCGTGGCCGAATTCGTGGAACAGGGTGGTGACTTCGTCGTGGGTCAGCAGGGCAGGTTTGCCGCTGTCGGCCGGCGTGAAGTTGCACACCAGGTTGGCCACCGGGCTTTGCAGCACGCCGTCGACGGTGCGGCGACGGTCACGGGCGCCGTCCATCCAGGCGCCACCGCGCTTGTTGGCGCGGGCGTACAGATCGAAGAAGAAGCGCCCGACGTGCTCGCCATTTTCCTTGATTTCAAACAGACGAACATCCGGGTGCCAGGTGTCGAAGCCTTTTTGCTCGGCGATCTCGATGCCGTACAGGCGCTGCACAATGGCAAACAGGCCGCCCAGCACCTTGTCGATCGGGAAGTAGGCGCGCAACGCTTCCTGGGACACGCTGTAGCGCTGCTCACGCAGTTTTTCACCGTAAAAACCGCTGTCCCAGCTTTGCAGGTCGGCACAGCCTTGTTCAGCGGCGTAAGCCTTGAGCTGTTGCAGATCCTGAGCGGCAAACGGCTTGCTGCGCTTGGCCAGGTCACGTAGGAAACTCAGCACCTGATCGCTGGATTCGGCCATCTTGGTGGCCAGGCTCAGCTCGGCGAAGGAAGCGAAACCGAGCAGTTGGGCCAACTCCTGACGCAGGTCGAGGATCTGCTCCATCACAGGGCCGTTATCGTTCTGACCGGCATTCGGGCCTTGGTCCGACGCACGAGTGCAGTAGGCGGCGTAGATTTCTTCACGCAGGGCGCGGTCCTGGGCGTAGGTCATCACCGCGTAGTAGCTGGGGAATTCCAGGGTGATCAGCCAGCCATCGAGGCCCTTGGCCTGTGCAGCGGCGGCCATTTGCGCCTTGGCCGAGTCGGTCAGGCCGGCGAGGGTGGCTTCATCGGTGACGTGCTTGGTCCAGGCTTGGGTGGCGTCCAACAGTTGGTTGGAAAACTTGCTGCCCAGCTCGGAGAGTTTGCTCTGCACTTCGGCGTAGCGCTTTTGCTGCTCCGGCGGCAGGTCGATACCCGACAAGCGGAAATCACGCAGGGAGTGCTCAAGGATGGTTTTTTGCGCCACATCGAAACCGGCGGCTTCAGGGCTGTTGGCCAGGGCTTCGAAGGCCTGGAACAACTGGCGGTTCTGGCCCATCTCGGTGGAGTAGGCGCTCAATGCAGGCAGACACGCCTCGTAGGCTTCACGCAGTTCGGCACTGTTGCACACGGCGTTGAGGTGGCTGACCGGGCTCCAGGCGGCGCCCAGGCGGTCATTGAGTTCGTCCATGGCCAGCACCAGGCCGGCCCAGGTAGGATTTTTACCCTGGCGTTGCAGGATGCCTTCGATGGCCACGCGGTTTTCGGCGAGGATCTGTTCGATGGCCGGTTGGACGTGCTCGGCACGGATCGCCGAGAACGGCGGCAGGTCGTAGGACTGCAGAAGAGGGTTGTTCGCGCTCACGGTTGGCACCTTGGCTGAAGAAACAGGTAAGACAAAGATGGGGCCATCTTAATTACAATCAACGCCCACCGCAGCTATCAGCAGAAGAGAGAGAGCCTATCGTGACCCTTCGCACCTATCAGAACCACACGCCAACCCTGGGCGCCGGGGCGTTTGTCGATGCTTCGGCGGTGGTGATCGGCGATGTCGAAATCGGCACCGACAGCTCCGTTTGGCCATTGACCGTGATTCGCGGCGACATGCACCGCATCCGCATCGGTGAGCGCACCAGCGTCCAGGACGGCTGCGTGCTGCACATTACTCACGCCGGGCCGTTCAATCCTGATGGTTTCCCCCTGCTGATCGGCGACGACGTGACCATCGCCCACAAGGTCATGCTGCATGGCTGCACCGTGGGCAACCGCATCCTGATCGGCATGGGCAGCATCGTGATGGACGGCGCGGTGGTGCAAGACGACGTGATCATTGGCGCCGGCAGCCTGGTGCCACCGGGCAAGAAACTCGACAGCGGCTTTTTGTATGTGGGCAGCCCGGTTAAACAAGTCCGCGCGCTGACTGACAAAGAGCGCGCCTTTTTCACCTACAGCGCCGCGAACTACGTGAAGCTCAAAGACCTGCACCTGGCCCAAGGGTTCGACCAATGAGCCTGCCTTACCAAACCGTCCTGTTCGACCTGGACGGCACCCTCACCGATCCTCGCGAGGGCATCACCCGCTCGATCCAGTACGCCCTCGGCAAACTGGGCATCGATGAACCGGACCTGGGCAAGCTCGAACACTTCATCGGCCCGCCGTTGCTGCAGGCCTTCATGCAGTTCTACGGCTTCGATGAAACCAAGGCCTGGGAAGCGGTGAATTTCTACCGCGAGCGCTTCAAGGTCACCGGGCTGTATGAAAACCGCGTGTTCGATGGCGTGCTGCCGCTGCTGGAAGAACTCAACGGCCAGGGCCGCCACTTGTACGTGGCGACCTCCAAGCCGTGGGAGTTTGCCCGCGAGATCGCCAGGCATTTCGACTTTGCCAGGCACTTCAAGCTGATTTACGGCAGCGAGTTGGATGGCACGCGCACCAACAAGGTCGAGCTGATTGCGCATTTGATCAGCGAAGAAGGCCTGGACCCCACCACCACCTTGATGATCGGTGATCGCAAGCATGACCTGATCGGTGCGCGCAGCAATGGGCTCGATTGCGCGGCGGTGGGGTATGGGTTTGGCAGCTATGAGGAATTGAATGCTGAGGCGCCGACGTGGCATTTTGAGACGTTGGCGGAGATGCATCAGGCTTTTTTGCGGCGGCCTTGAGGTCCTCATCGGGGGCAAGCCCCCGATGAGGACCTATAAATCAATACCTTCCAACTGTTTCAACGCCGCTTTGCGCTGCGCGATCGGCAATCCGCCCAGCTTCTCAACCGCGGCATAGAACTTCACCCAATCCCCTCCTTCGCGCCTGAACAACGCCGCAAACGCCGGCACCCACTGGTCATAGAGCCCGAACGGCAACAACCGCGCGTTGTTCATCGGCTGGTTGATCCAGGCGTCATAACGTTTATCGCCACCCCATTGGCTATCGCGCACTTGGCGATAGTCACTGCGCAACCGCTCAAATTCGGCGGCCTTGGCCTGGCGCATCACACCCGCTGCCAAGGGCTGGGCGTAGAGTTTTTCCAGGCGTTTGCGAGTGTCGAGGATCAGCTGGATAAACTGGTCGCGCTGTTTCAACATCGTGTCGCTTTGAGGCGCCAAACCACGGGCGGCGCGCCATTGGCGAGTGCCTTCCTGCTCGACGAAAGTGGCGAATGACTCGTTGAACTCCGTGTCGTCCTTCACGTAGAAGCGCTGGTGGGCCAACTCATGAAAGATCAGTGTGGCCAGGCGTTCATCGCCCCAATTCATCATCGAGCTCATGATCGGGTCGTTGAACCAACCTAACGTGGAATAGGCCTCGACACCGCCAATTGATACATCCATGCCCTGCTGGCGCAATAACGCCGCCTCGCCCCGTGCCGCGCCCTGGTTGTAGTAGCCGCGATAGGCCACGCATCCGGCGATGGGGAAGCAATGGTTCTCGGCAGACAGGGAAAATTCCTGCGTGGCGAAGACATTCCACACCACGTAGGGCCGACCAATATCGGCATACAGCCGGTAACTCTGGTTGTCGGGCAGGTGCAGATGTTCGCTGGCGAAGGTACGTGCTTTCTGGGATTGAGCGAGATGATCACGCAACGGCTGCGCGCGCGAGGGGTCGGCGATCACCTTCGTAACCGGCTCCCGCGCCCGCAAAAGCTGCCATTGGCCGCCCGCCAGTTGGCCGTAGTAACTGACGCTGGAGCAACCGCTGAGCAGCACAACCATCGACCCTGCAAGAAAACGCCTGACCATGCCCTGACGGCTCCTAGGTAATAGGTTCGTGGTTATACTCACAAAAATACTCTTCCTATCGCCGAGTGCCTGTCATGCGCCAGCTCTTGCTTTGCCTCGCCGCCCTGCTCATCAGCGCCTGTACGTCCACCTCTGTGCCGCCCGCTGACCCGCAACAGGCCTGGGTCGATTTCATCACGCCGACACCGGGCGCCAAGATGGTGATGGCGCAGCGTCTGGATGGCAAAAATCTCGATGATGGGCGTTATTTCCAAATGCCGCCCGGGGCCCACGAACTGATGGTGCGCTTTGACTTTGAGGTGCCCACTGGCGGAGGCCTTGGCGGTCTTAGCTCGCTCCAATACCGTACCTGCTTCATGACCTTGCAATACGACCACTTCCAGGCCGGCCGGCGCTATGTGCTGGAGGGCCGCTCGCTGGCGTTCACGCCCAATATCCGGCTGTATGGCTCAGCCCGTCAGTTGTTGGCCGAAGAACGCAGCGTGAACTGCCTCTGATCAGTCGTTGTTTTTTTGGTAGATGATGCGCTTGGTGCCGTTTTCACACGAGCCGACGATCATGGCGCTGTCGTGGTTCTTGGCTTCTTCGGCGGTGATGATTTCCAGGGTGTAGGACGGAATCGCCTTGGCCTGGATCTTCACTTCAATCTCTTTCCTGAGTTCTTCACAGTCTTTTGGAGCGGCCACGGCCGAAGTGGCCAACACAGCGCAGATGATAGCCAAGGTAAAACGTTTCATGTGTGAAGCTCCCTGAATGCACTGCGCACGGGTGTGCGCCTAGGCTGCATATGGCTATTCGACCACAGTTTGGAAACGCGAGTTCTGATTTAACGCAGCATTAAAATGCGGGAGGGGGCTTGCTCCCTCCCACATTAAAGCGTGTCAGTTAACCAGCGTGCCATCCAGGGTGATGGTCGCATTCAGCACCTTGGATACCGGGCACCCTTCCTTGGCCTTTTTGCTCAGTTCATCGAACTGCGCCTGGCTGGCGCCGGGGATCTTGGCCTTGAGAATCAAATGCACGGCGGTAATCGCGAAGCCGCCATCCACTTGGTCCAGCGTTACTTCAGCCTGGGTGTCGATGCTGTCAGCTTTAAGCCCTGCATCACCCAGAATCATGGAAAAAGCCATGGAGAAGCAGCCCGCGTGGGCCGCACCGATCAATTCTTCAGGGTTGGTGCCCTTGCCACCTTCAAAACGCGCCTTGAACCCGTAAGGCGCTTCGCGCAGTACGCCGGTTTCGGTGGAGATGGAACCCAGGCCAGTCTTCAGGTCGCCTTCCCAGTGCGCAGATGCTTTTTTAACGATGCTCATAGCGGTCTCCTCGAACGGTGGTTTTGCGTCAGTAGAGTTCTGAGGATAGAAGCGCTGGCAAAGTTCACCCTGTAGGAGAGACCTAGCAATTCAGTAGGAAATTTTCCTGCCGGCTATTGAATCTCGGGTATATGCCCTCATTGCATAGAACATGCACATGCAGCGGCAGGTCTTGGTTCGTCTTAAAAGCCTGCGCGCCCCCTTGGAGAAGCAGGCTTATGAAATCGCTGTCCGACGTGAAGTTCTCGACCCTCGACCTGGTGCCCGTGCGGGCCAACGGCAGTCCGGCGCAATCGTTGCGCAATTCTCTGGACCTGGCCCAGCATGTGGAAAAGTTCGGCTACAACCGTTTCTGGGTAGCCGAGCACCACAACATGGATGGCATCGCCAGCTCGGCCACCTCGGTGTTGCTGGGCTATCTGGCCGGCGGCACATCCACGATTCGCGTCGGCTCGGGCGGTGTGATGTTGCCCAACCATGCGCCGTTGGTCATCGCCGAGCAGTTTGGCACCCTGGAAAGCCTGTACCCCGGACGCATCGACCTGGGCCTGGGCCGCGCCCCCGGTTCCGACCAGATGACCGCGCGCGCGCTGCGCCGCGAGCGCTCCGGCAGCGCCGATGATTTCCCCGAAGATGTCGCCGAGCTAATGGCTTACCTGGGCCCGCGCACACCGGACCAACGCGTGATCGCCGTGCCCGGCACCGGCACCAATGTGCCGGTGTGGCTGCTGGGCTCCAGCCTGTTCAGTGCGCAACTGGCCGGCGAGCGCGGTTTGCCCTACGCCTTTGCCTCGCATTTCGCACCGCGCTTGATGCACGAGGCGATTCGCGTGTATCGCAACCACTTCAAGCCTTCGGCTGTGTTGGATAAACCCTACGTGATGCTCGGTATTCCGCTGGTGGCCGCCGACACCGACGAGCAGGCCGACTACCTGGCTACATCGGTGTACCAGCGCATCCTCGCGCTGATGCGCGGCCAAAGCCTGGTGCAGCGCCCGCCGGTCAACACCATGGACGGCTTATGGTTGCCTCATGAAAAGGACGCGGTCGGTAGCTTCCTCGGCCTGGCGATGGTCGGCAGCCCGGCAAAGATCCGCGCCAAACTGGAGGTGCTGATCGAACAAACCGGCGCCGATGAGCTGATTTTTACCTGCGACCTGTATGAACACGCCGACCGGATTCATTCCTACGAACTGCTGGCGCAGTTGATGAAGGGCTGAACCCCAGGCGAAAAAAATCGACGCACCTGTGGGCAAGTGCGTCGATTTTATGTCTGCATCACGGATCAACCGCGCTTGTAGACGATTTCCTTGGTGCCGCCTTCGCAGGTACCGACCACTTTTGCGTCGGCAGCAGCGCCTTTGTCCACGGCTTCCAGCGAATACCCCGAAACGCCCTTGGCGTCGAGTTTCGCTGCAATCTCGCTTTTCAGCTCTTCACAAGGCTTGCCCGCCGCCAGGGCCGTGCCCGCAACGCTCAACAAACCTACCGCTAGCAGAAACTTTTTCATCCGTTACTTTCCTTGCGCTGATAGAAAACAACATGCCGACACACTGAGTGTCGGCGCCCCATCGTTGTAGCGCAGGTTATGGCAATCGGCCAGCCAGCAAGTTCAACTCAGCGGATCAACTGCTGGCAATTCGGAATCCCACCTTGAGCGTGACTTGGTAGTGGGCGACCTTACCGTTTTCGATATGGCCACGGGTTTCGGTCACTTCGAACCATTCCAGATGCTTGAGGCTCTTGTTGGCCTCGGCAATCGCATTGTTGATCGCATCTTCGATGCTGGTGGTCGAGGAACCGACCAATTCGACTTTCTTGTAGGTGTGATGATCAGACATAGCGTTTCTCCTGAGGGTCGTCAATAAAGCCTAGCAGTCAAAGCTCATACTGCCTCTGGCGACCGTTCCTACGTGAAAGTTCAGATTTACTGCACTTTCTGAGACCGCTGGAGTCGGTATCTACACACGCCACTCAATCACTTCAGGAGATCCACATGGCCAATACTTCTTTACGCAAAGCATCGCTGGAAAGCATGGAAGCCGAGATTTCGAGCCTGCTCAAGTCCCTTGAGAGCCTCAAGGACGATGCGTCCGATGAGTCGCGCAAGACCCTGAAGGCCTTGAAAAGCAACGCCGAGAATGCCCTCAAGCACTCGCGCCACCTGATCAGCGACGCCTACGAAGAAAGCAAAGTCAAAATCCGCGAAACCGGCGTTGCCACTCGCGACTACGCCCAGGAGCACCCATGGACTACAGCCGGTGTCGCTGTTGGCGCGCTGGGCCTGCTGGCGGCTTACCTGCTGTGCAAACGCGGTGACTAAGTCGGTTGGCGCATCAACTCAGCCTTGAGCCACTGCGCCAACTGCCGAGCGCGCCCGTCCGCGGCGCGCTTGGGCAGCCACAGCGCCAGGTGCGCCGGGGTTTCACTGAAACCCCACGGCGCCACCAGGCGACCCGCACGCAGGTCCTCTGCCACCAGCGGCTGCGGTGCAATTGCTACGCCCAAGCCCGCGACAGCTGCCTCCAGCAAATAATACAAATGCTCAAAACCCTGGCCGTGTTTCAACGCATCGGGCGCCATATCGTGTTGCCGCGCCCAAATAGGCCAGGCCTGCGGGCGCGAGGTGGTGTGCAACAACGCTTCGCCGCACAAGGCTGATGCCGGCGCCCGGCGCAGGCGCTCATAACCGGCAAAACGCGGGCTCATCACCGGGCCGATACGCTCGCTGGCCAGTTCATACACGTGCATATCCGTCGGCCAGGGCGGCTCGGCGAAGACCAGCAAAGCGTCCAGCCCAGGGCGGCGCGGGTCCAGGTCGCCATCGCCCGCCGACAGGTGCAGGCGCAAGTCCGGCAGGTCGGCGTTCAAGCGGCCCAAGCGCGGGATCAGCCAGCGCGCCAGCAAACTGCCCGAGCAACCCAGCACAAACGGCGCATCCGCGCTGCGTTGGGTGAGTTCAACGCACACGTCCCTTAAACGCTCAAACGCTTCGAAGCTGGCATCACGCAGCCGAGCGCCGGCATCTGTGAGTTTAATGCCTCGCCCATCCTTGCTGAACAGACTGACACCCAGGTGTTCTTCCAGCACTTTAAGCTGGCGGCTCACTGCCCCGTGGGTCACGTGCAGTTGCTCGGCAGCCTGGCTGACGCTGTTGAGCCGCGCGGTGGCTTCAAACGCACGCAGGGCATTAAGGGGGGGAAGGTCGTGGCTCATCTGTGAGTTTTCCTGACGGGTTGCGGCGATCTTATCGGTTTTCACCCTTGCGCGTCAGGGGTAGAGTGGCCCTCATTGTTTCCTACACCCCTTCTTCCCTGGAGCGTCCCATGACTCAGTCCCAGACCGATCTACGCAACGGCCCCGACGCCAACGGCCTGTTTGGCGCGTTTGGCGGCCGTTATGTCGCTGAAACCCTGATGCCGTTGATCCTCGACCTGGCCCGCGAATACGAAGCGGCCAAGATCGATCCGGCGTTCAACGAGGAGCTGGCCTACTTCCAGCGCGACTACGTAGGTCGCCCGAGCCCGCTGTACTTCGCCGAGCGCCTGACCGAGTTCTGTGGTGGCGCCAAAATCTACCTCAAGCGCGAAGAGCTCAACCACACCGGCGCGCACAAGATCAACAACTGCATCGGCCAGATCCTGCTGGCGCGGCGCATGGGCAAAAAACGCATCATCGCCGAGACCGGCGCCGGCATGCACGGCGTAGCCACCGCCACCGTGGCGGCGCGCTTTGGCCTGCAATGCGTGATCTACATGGGCACCACCGACATTGAGCGCCAACAGGCCAACGTATTCCGCATGAAGCTGCTGGGCGCCGAAGTGATCCCCGTGGTCGCCGGCACCGGCACCCTCAAGGACGCAATGAACGAAGCCCTGCGTGACTGGGTGACCAACGTCGACAGCACGTTCTACCTGATCGGCACCGTGGCCGGCCCGCACCCGTACCCGGCGATGGTGCGCGACTTCCAGGCGGTGATCGGCAAAGAAACCCGTACTCAGTTGCAAGCCCAGGAAGGCCGCCTGCCGGACAGCCTGGTGGCGTGCATCGGTGGCGGTTCCAACGCCATGGGCCTGTTCCACCCGTTCCTGGACGACACCAGCGTAGAGATCATCGGCGTTGAAGCCGCCGGCCACGGCATCGAAACCGGCAAGCACGCCGCCAGCCTCAACGGCGGCGTACCGGGCGTGCTGCACGGCAACCGCACCTTCCTGCTGCAAGACGACGATGGCCAGATCATCGACGCCCACTCGATTTCCGCCGGCCTCGATTACCCAGGTATCGGCCCGGAACACGCCTGGTTGCATGATATCGGCCGCGTCCAATACACCTCGGTGACCGATGACGAAGCCCTGGAAGCCTTCCATAAATGCTGCCGCCTGGAAGGGATTATTCCTGCACTGGAAAGCGCCCATGCCCTGGCCGAAGTGTTCAAACGCGCACCCAACCTGCCCAAGGATCACCTGATGGTGGTCAACCTGTCCGGCCGTGGCGACAAAGATATGCAGACCGTGATGCACCACATGGAACAGTCCAAGCAGGAGAAACACTGATGAGCCGCCTGCAAACGCGCTTTGCCCAGCTTAAAGAACAAAACCGCGCCGCCCTGGTGACCTTCGTTACCGCCGGCGACCCGGGGTACGACGCCTCCCTGGCGATCCTCAAGGGTTTGCCGGCCGCCGGCGCCGACGTGATCGAGTTGGGCATGCCCTTCACCGACCCGATGGCCGACGGCCCAGCCATCCAGCTCGCCAACATCCGCGCGCTGGAAGCCAAGCAAAACCTGGCGAAAACCCTGCAGATGGTCCGCGAGTTCCGCAAAGACAACAACGACACCCCGCTGGTGTTGATGGGCTACTTCAACCCGATCCACAAATACGGCGTACCGGCGTTTATCGCTGACGCCAAAGCGGCCGGCGTCGACGGCCTGATCGTGGTCGACATGCCGCCCGAGCACAACGGCGAGCTGTGCGACCCGGCCCAGGCCGCCGGCATCGACTTTATCCGCCTGACCACCCCGACCACCGACGACGTGCGTCTGCCGACCGTCCTCAACGGCAGTTCCGGTTTTGTGTACTACGTGTCGGTCGCCGGTGTGACCGGTGCCGGCGCCGCCACGCTGGAACATGTCGAAGAAGCGGTGACTCGCCTGCGCCGCCATACCGACCTGCCGATCAGCATCGGCTTTGGTATCCGCACGCCGGAACAAGCGGCGGCCATCGCGCGCCTGGCCGACGGCGTGGTGGTGGGCTCGGCGCTGATCGATCACATCGCCAACGCCGGCAACGAACAGCAGGCGATTGATGGCGTGTTGAGCCATTGCGCGGCGCTGGCCGAAGGCGTGCGCAACGCACGCAAGTAAGGCTTGCCGTGGCGAGGGAGCCTGCTCCCTCGCCGCCGTTTATTGGTCCAGCTTGATCCGCTCGACCTTGCCAACCAGCAATATGTAGGACAGCGCCCCCAACAACGCCAGCACGGCGATGTAGGTGATCGCCGGCGCAAACGAATCGCCGCTGGCCAGAAAGCCGATCACGATCGGCGTGGCAATCGCCGACAGGTTACCGATGAAGTTGAACACGCCGCCGGTCAGGCCCAGCAACCGTGCCGGTGCCAGGGTCGATACCAGCGACCAGGTAATCGACGCCAGCCCGTTCCCGAAGAACGCCACCGCCAGGAACGCAATCACCCACGCCGTCGAGTCCACGTAGTTGGCGCCGATGATCGCCGTGGAAATCAACAGCCCGCCAATGATCGGCAACTTGCGCGCAAAGCCCACCGAGGCGCCCCGGCGAATCAGCCAGTCGGAAAAAACCCCGGAACACAGCACACCGACAAACGCCGCCAGGAACGGCAACGACGCCAGCAGGCCGGACTTGATGAAGTCCATGCCGCGATACTTCACCAGGTAGGTCGGAAACCACGTCAGGAAAAACCACAGCGTGGAGTTCAGGCAGAACTGCCCAAGGTAGATACCCCAGAGTTTGCGCTTGCTCAGCACGATACCCAGGTCCACCCAACTGAACGGCGCCTTGGCGGTTTGCGCCTGCATGTCCACCAGGCCGCCGCCGTCGCGGATCAACTGGATTTCAGCCTGGTTGGCGCCTTTAAAGTCCTTCGGCTCGCGGTACACCGCGTACCAGATCACCGCCCACAGGATGCCGACGCCGCCGGTGGTAACAAACACCATGTGCCAGCCGAACTCATGTTGCAGCCACGCCAGCACCGGCGTGAGAAACGCCAGCCCGACGAATTGCCCCGAGGTGTAAAAGCCAATCGCCGTCGCACGCTCGCGCTCGGGAAACCAGGTAGTGACCACGCGGCTGTTGATCGGGTAGGCCGGCGCCTCCAACGCACCGACGGCCATGCGCAGCACGAACAGCGCGATGAAACTGGCGGCAAAGCCCAGCATCACGGTGGCGATGGACCACAGCAGCAGGGCGGCGGTGTAGAGAATACGCGGCGGCACCCGGTCGACCAGCCAGCCGCCGGGGATCTGCATGGCAGCGTAGGTCCAGCCGAATGCCGAGAAAATCAGGCCGACATGCACCGGGTCGATGCCCAACTCGCTGGTGAGCGCCGGGGCGGCAATCGACAGGTTGCTGCGGTCGAGGTAGTTGATGACCACGGTGATGAACAGCAGCACCATGATGAAGAAGCGCTTTCGGCTAGGCGTGACTAAAGAAGCCTGTCCGGTGAGGGATTCAGGGTGCATGGGAAGTGCCTCTTTTTATGTTTATTGAGGACGGACTTACTGATGAAACCGAATCAAAATGTGGAAGAGAGCAAGCCCCCTGCCACATGTTTAACCGTGTTCCTTCAGGAGGGAATCACCACTCGGCAAAGCTGCCGTCGGCATGGCGCCAGATCGGGTTGCGCCAGCGGTGGCCGATGGCGGCGCGCTCGATCACGTATTCCTCGTTGATCTCGATGCCCAGGCCCGGCCCGTTGGGGATCTTCACAAAGCCCTGGTCGTAGTCGAACACACCGGGGTCACGTACGTAGTCGAGCAGGTCGTTGCTCTCGTTGTAGTGAATGCCCAGGCTTTGCTCCTGGATAAACGCGTTGTAGCAAACCGCATCCAGTTGCAGGCAAGCGGCCAAGGCAATCGGGCCCAGTGGGCAGTGCAGGGCCAGGGCCACATCGTAGGCTTCGGCCATGTTGGCGATCTTGCGGGTTTCGGTGATGCCGCCGGCGTGGGAAGCATCCGGCTGGATGATGTCAACATAGCCTTCGCTGAGCACACGCTTGAAGTCCCAACGCGAGAACAGGCGCTCGCCCAGGGCGATCGGAGTACTGGTCAGCGGCGCCAGTTCCTTGAGGGCTTCGTAGTTTTCGCTGAGCACGGGCTCTTCGATAAACATCAGCTTGTACGGGTCCAGCTCCTTCATCAGCACCTTGGCCATGGGCTTGTGCACGCGGCCATGGAAGTCGACGCCGATGCCGACGTTAGGGCCGACCGCATCACGCACGGCCGCCACGTTGGCCAGGGCCAGGTCGACTTTTTCGAAGCTGTCGACGAACTGCAATTCTTCGGTGCCGTTCATTTTCACGGCGGTAAAGCCACGGGCCACCGCCTCTTTGGCCGCGCGGGCGGTGTCGGCCGGGCGGTCGCCACCGATCCACGAATACACGCGGATCTTGTCGCGTACCTGGCCACCGAGCAGGTCGCTGACGGAAACGCCGAGGGCCTTGCCCTTGATGTCCCACAGCGCCTGGTCGATACCGGCCAGCGCGCTCATGTGCACGGCGCCGCCGCGGTAGAAACCGCCCCGGTAGAGCACGGTCCAGATGTCTTCGATATTGCGTGGGTCTTTGCCGATCAGGTAGTCGGACAGTTCCTCAACGGCAGCGGCCACGGTGTGAGCGCGGCCTTCGACCACGGGCTCACCCCAACCGGTCACGCCCTGGTCGGTTTCGACCTTGAGGAAGCACCAGCGCGGCGGGACGATAAAGGTCGTCAGTTTGGTGATTTTCATCTGTTATCTCTCTTATCGATGCGGCGCCTGTGGGCGCGGAATTTAATCTCGGCTCAGGGCTTTCCAGGCGGCGACGTACGCCTGGGCGCGGCTCGCGACCTGATCCACGGTCATGCCCGGCTTGAACAACCCGGACCCCAGCCCGAACCCTTTGGCGCCAGCGTCGGTGAACACCTGCATGTTGTCCGGGTTAATGCCGCCCACCGGGAGCAGCAACGTGCCCTGCGGCAGTACCGCCAGCCACGCCTTGATCACCGCCGGGCCCATTTGCTCGGCCGGGAACAGCTTCAACACATCGGCCCCTTCGGCCAATGCGGCGAAGGCTTCGGTGGGCGTGGCCACACCCGGCGACAGGTACAGGCCCGCCGCCTTGGCCGCGCGCAGTACCTTGGCATCGCTGTGGGGCATGACGATCACCTGGCCGCCAGCGGCTTTCACCTGCTCAACCTGTTCAGGCGTCAACACCGTACCGGCCCCGATCAGGCAATCGGCGGGCAGGCTGTCACGCAGGGTGCGGATGCTGGTGTAAGGGTCCGGCGAATTGAGCGGGACTTCGATCACGCGAAAACCGGCGTCGTACAGCACCTGGCCGACAGCCTTGGCTTCGTCCGGGCGTACACCGCGCAGGATCGCGATCAAACCGTTTTGTGCGAGTGCTTGCTTGAGCATGTCAGGCCTCCGATACAGGTTGAATGAGCCCGGCCGCCACGGCCAGTTGCCACAGGCCGCGCTCGGTGGCTTCCTGCGCCAGGCTGACAGGGGCGAAGCCGCACAGGGCGAGCGCGCGTTGATAGCGGGCGCAGAGGGGGGCGGCGCCGACCAGGATGATCGGCATGTGTTTTGCGCGGCCCGGCAGGCCCGCGAGTTCGTGGCCGATCAACAGGCCGGACAGGTAATCGGGCTGCTGTTCCGGCGAGAGGGCGGCGGTCAGGCCGAGGGTGCGCGCACTGAACAGCGTCGACAGCACACCCCGCGCGCCCTCGTCGGACAGCGCCACCTGCACGCCCCGGTCAAAGGCCGCGGCCTGGAATGTCTCGGAAGGCTTTTGGGTACGGCCCAGCAGGCTGTGCTTGCTCAACACCGCGAACACTTCGCCGGTCATAAAGGTGTCGAAGTGGGTGATGCGGCCGCCCACCACCTCGACCCACTTGGAATGGCTGCCCGGCAGGCCAATCAACACTTCGGCCCCCAGCCCCTGCAACACACCCAACACCTGGGTTTCTTCGCCGCGCATCACATTGGGCAAGCCGACCTGCTCGATCACACCGGGCACAATATGCACCTCGACACCGCGCAGGCTGCGCACGTTGTGCAGTGCCTGGCCCAGGCTTGCGACATCGACTGGGGTAGTGCGATACGCCGCCTCGCTCCAGCCCTGGGCACTGCCAACCATGCCGCAGGCGATCACCGGCAAGCCAGGTTCAGCGTCGAGCCAATCCCCGCAGGCCGCATCAAAGGCCAATTCGAAGCCATCGCTGCACAGCACGCCGGCGATCTTCCGGGCTTCTGTGGGCAGATGCATGATGCCTGACGCCAGTGAGCGTTGTTCCAGCACCACGCCTGCGGGGCCGAGTTTGTAAGCACGAAGGGAGCTGGTTCCCCAATCGAGCGCGATCAATTGCGCCTGCATCGCTTCACCTGAAATGAGTGGGTGCTGAAAAAAGCAGATGGGCGAATATAAACCTAAGCCTGGCGACATCTCAATATATAAATATCAATCCCATATATTGGGATGCGACCGCAGAAATCCCGCTCTCCTTCACAGAAATTGAGGGGGTTGCACATCGAGAAGAGGGTTAAAAAACAGACAGATCCAGCGTACGCATCGCGCCCAGCCAGATGGCGTGATCGGTGTGGTCCTTGAGCTCATCGCCGGTTTCAGGGTGCAGGAACACCACCAGCCCATCGCGATGCAGCGCCAGCCACGGCAGCACCACGCCGATGTATTCGGCGTCGAACGCCAGCTGGCAGCTCCAGTCCGGGTGCGGGCCGACGGGGCGCTCATGCACGCGCCCCATGCGCAACGGGAACAGTGTTGCGGCGTCTTCACACAGGCTGCGCGCCTGATCGATCGTATTGGCATCGAAGTAGATGTGGGCGTGATAGCCCTTGATACGTTGCATGAGGAACTCCGGATCCACTGTGCGCCAGATGCTAGACCGCAATCGACGGCAGGGCCAGCCCGGTCAATGACTGCGCGCTGCTGGCCTGCTCCGCCACCAGCCAATCGACAAAACGCTCAACCAACTGCCCGCGACGTTTGCGCTGGGGCTGCACCACGTAATAGCCGAAACGCGAGATGACCGTGTTGCTGATCGGTCGGCAGAGCCAGTTCTGCTCCAGCAGGTTATCCACCAAATGCCGCCAGCCGATGGCCACGCCCTGGCCGGCAATCGCCGCCTGGATCAGCAAGGTGTAGTTATCGAAGCGCAGTTGGCCAGGCGTGGGGGCGGCGGTGATACCCAGTTCGCGGAATACGCCGCTCCAATCGAACCATTGGCTGTTGTTTTCCTGGCGCAGGTGCAGCAAAGGAACATCGTGCAAATTGTGCAAGGTCAGCGGTGTGGCCTGGTCCTTGAGCCACTGCGGGCTGCACACCGGGAATACTTCTTCGTTGAACAGCCACAGGCTGTCGCCCTGTTTGAAACGGCCATCGCCAAACAGCACCGCTACGTCGATATCGCTGCGCAAGGTGGCATGGTTGCGCTCGCTGGTGACCAGGCTCACATCCACGTGCGGGTTGGCCTGGTGGAAGCGATGCAGGCGCGGCATCAGCCAATAGGCGGCGAAGGCAAAGTCGGTGGCCACTTGCAGCACTTCGTGCTGGTCCTGCTGAGTGATCGCGCTGAGACCTTGGTTGATGGTTTGCAAACCGCCTTGCACATGCTCGAACAGCAAGGCGCCGGCGTCGGTCAGCTCAATGCCGCGGTAGATGCGATCAAACAGGCGAATCGCCAGTTGTTCCTCGAGGCGCTTGATCTGTTGGCTGATCGCCGGCTGGGTGGTGCCCAGCTCCATGGCCGCCGCTGTAAAGCTGCGATGACGGGCTGCGGCTTCAAACGCGCGCAGCAGGTCGAGGGACACATCGCCAAGGGCTTCATACATAAGCTGTGCTTATCCTAGACATTGCTTTTCATGGGCTTTACCCCATTTTCCATGGGCTGCATGCTCACTGGCATAAACACCGCCTATGGAATGCCAAGCCCCCATGAAGCGCAAGAACATTCTTTTCATCATGGCCGATCAAATGGCCGCGCCGCTGCTTCCGTTCTACGGTTCTTCGCCCATCAAGCTGCCGAATCTGAGCCGCCTCGCCGAGCAGGGCGTTGTGTTCGACGCCGCCTATTGCAACAGCCCGTTGTGCGCGCCGTCGCGCTTCACGCTGGTCAGCGGGCAATTACCGAGCAAGATCGGCGCCTATGACAACGCGGCGGATTTTCCCGCCGATGTGCCCACCTATGCGCACTATCTGCGACGCCTCGGCTACCGCACCGCGCTGTCGGGCAAGATGCATTTTTGCGGCCCCGACCAGTTGCACGGTTATGAAGAGCGCCTGACCAGTGACATCTACCCCGCCGACTATGGTTGGGCGGTGAATTGGGATGAGCCGCACGTACGCCCCAGCTGGTACCACAACATGTCCTCGGTGCTGCAAGCCGGGCCATGCCTGCGCACCAACCAGCTGGACTTCGACGAAGAGGTGGTGTTCAAGGCGCAGCAGTACCTGTTCGACCATATTCGCGAGGACGGCGACCAACCGTTCTGCCTGACCGTGTCGATGACCCATCCCCACGACCCGTACACCATTCCCAAGCCGTTCTGGGACCTGTACGACGAGAGCGACATCCCTTTGCCTGCAACCCCGGCACAGTGTGATCTCGACCCCCATTCCCAGCGCCTGCTCAAGGTCTACGACCTGTGGGACAAGCCGCTGCCTGTGGATAAGATCCGCGATGCACGCCGCGCCTACTTCGGCGCATGCAGCTACATCGACAGCAACGTCGGCAAGCTGTTGCAGACCCTGGAAGACACCGGCCTTGCCGACGACACCATCATTGTGTTCTCCGGCGACCATGGCGACATGCTTGGTGAGCGCGGCCTCTGGTACAAAATGCACTGGTATGAAATGGCCGCCCGCGTGCCGCTGCTGGTCAGTGCGCCGGGGCTGTTTGCGGCGGGGCGCGTGTCAAAAGCGGTGTCCACCGCCGACCTGTTGCCCACGCTGGTGGAGCTGGCCGGCGGCGAGTTGGACCCACGCCTGCCGCTGGACGGGCGCTCGCTGGTGGCGCATTTGCAAGGGCAGGGCGGGCACGACGAAGTGTTCGGCGAATACATGGCCGAAGGCACTATCAGCCCGCTGATGATGATTCGCCGGGGCGCCTACAAATTCATCTACAGCGAAGACGACCCGTGTCTACTGTTCGACGTACACAACGACCCAGGGGAGCAGGAAGAGCTCAGCCAGTCGCCACAGCATCGGGCGCTGTTTGCAGCCTTCCTGAACGAGGCGCGGGCCAAATGGGACATCCCGGCGATCCATCAGCAGGTACTCGCCAGCCAACGCCGCCGTCGCCTGGTATTCGAGGCGCTGACCCTGGGCAAGCTGAAGAGCTGGGACCACCAGCCGCTGGTGGACGCCAGTCAGCAATACATGCGCAACCATATCGACCTCGACGACCTGGAGCGCAAGGCACGTTATCCACAACCCTGCCAAAACCAATAAATACAGAGGGAAGGCCATGCAAAAGTTAACGGTAGTGCTGGGCATTCTGGCGTTAAGCAGCGCCAACGTGTACGCGGACGCCAGCTGCGAAACAGTGAAAATGGCCGATCCCGGCTGGAGCGACATCGCCGCGACCAACGCCATCACCGGTTTTCTGCTGACGGGCATGGGCTACAAGGCCAAGGTCGACACCCTGGCGGTGCCGATTACCTTCGGCGGGCTCAAGGACGGCCAGGTGGATGTGTTCCTCGGCAATTGGATGCCGGCGCAGCAGGGGTTCTACGACAAGTTCGTGGCCAATGGCGATGTCGTGCAATTGGCCAAGAACCTCGACGGCACCGAGTTCACCCTCGCCGTGCCGGACTACGTGTGGGACGCCGGTGTGCATGAGTTTGCCGACCTGAACAAATTCGCCGACAAGTTCGACAAGAGGATCTACGGCATTGGCTCCGGCGCGCCGGCGAACATCTCGTTGCAGGAGATCATCAAGAAGAACGACTTTGACCTGGGCCAGTGGAAGCTGATCGAGTCCAGCGAACAGGCGATGCTCGCCGAAGTGTCCCGGGCAGTGAAGAAACAGCGCTTTGTCACCTTCCTCGGCTGGACGCCGCACCCGATGAACGTGCAGTTGAAAATGCACTACCTCAAGGGCGGCGAGAAATATTTTGGCGCTACCGGTAGCGTGTACACCCTGACCCGCAAAGGGTACGCCCAGGCCTGCCCGAACGTAGGAAAACTGCTGACCAACCTGAGTTTCACCCAGGAGATGGAGAACAGCATCATGGCGCAGGTGGCCAACAATAAGCTCAGCAATGCCGAGGCGGCGAAGGCGTGGATCAAGGCCAACCCGGCGGTGCTGGACAAATGGCTGGAGGGCGTAAAAACCGTGGATGGCCAGGATGCGCTGGCGGCGGTCAAAGCCAAGCTCTAAGGCCTGACACTGTCCCAATGTGGGAGGGAGCAAGCCCCCTCCCACAGGGATTGGCGTGTACTGATACCCTTGAGTCAAACCTTTTCAGCCGAGTTATAAATGCCCCGGCCCTACCGCCACACACTCTTTCCTTTCCTGAGTTGGCTGCCGCGCCAAACCCGCGCCAGCGTCGGCCGGGACGCGATGGTCGGCCTCAGCGGCGCCGTGCTCGCGTTGCCGCAGTCGATTGCCTACGCATTGATCGCCGGCCTCCCACCGGAATATGGCCTGTACGCCGCCATCATCCCGGTGCTGATCGCGTGTCTGTGGGGTTCGTCCTGGCACCTGATCTGCGGCCCCACGGCGGCGATTTCCATCGTGCTCTACGCCAGCGTCAGCCCGCTGGCCGTCCCTGGGTCACAGGACTACATCACGCTCATCCTGTTGCTTACCTTCCTCGCAGGCGTTTTCCAGTGGTTGCTGGGCATGCTGCGCTTCGGTGCGCTGGTGAACTTCGTCTCCCATTCGGTGGTGTTGGGGTTCACCCTCGGCGCCGCCGTGGTGATCGCCCTTGGGCAGTTGCCCAACCTGCTGGGCCTGGTTTTGCCGAGCCAGGCCACGGCGATCAACAGCCTGCTGGCGCTGATCGACCATAGCGGCGAGTGGGACCACGCCTCACTGGCCCTGGGCCTGGGCACGTTGCTGGTGGGTGCATTGCTTAAGTCTCTGGTGCCACGCTGGCCGACGTTATTGATTGCCCTGGCATTGAGCAGCCTGGCCGCATGGCTGTGGCCGGCGGTATTCGGGCACGTGGCGCGGGTCAGTTCGTTTATCGGCAAACTGCCGCCGTTCAGCCCGTTGCCAATGGACCTGGACATGATCCTGCGCCTTCTACCCAGTGCCGTGGCGGTGGGCATGCTGGGGCTGGTGACCAGCCTGTCGATTGCGCGCTCGCTGTCGGCCCGTTCACAGCAATTGCTCGACGCCAATCAAGAAGTACGTGCGCAGGGTTTATCCAACATCGTCGGCGGATTTTTCTCCGGTTACGTGTCGGCTGGTTCCTTTACCCGCTCAGGCCTGAGCTATGAAGCCGGGGCCTGTTCGCCGTTGGCCGGGGTGTTTTCGGCGTTGTGGGTGGCGCTGTTTGCAGTGTTTGGCGCGGCGTTGATCGCGCATATCCCGATTCCGAGCATGGCGGCGAGCATCCTGTTGATTTGCTGGGGCCTGGTGGACCATCGCGGCATCCGCGCGCTGTTCCGGGTCAGCCGCGCCGAGTTTGTGGTGATGAGCCTCACCTGTGTCGCCACCTTGCTGCTGGAACTGCAAACAGCGATCTATGCCGGCGTGTTGGCCTCGCTGTTTTTTTACCTCAAGCGCACCTCGCAGCCGCGGGTTCAACAATGGCGAGATGGAGACGAAGACGTGCTGCGGGTCGGCGGTTCGATCTTTTTTGGTGCCAGCCACTATCTGCAGGTGCGCCTGCAAAGCCTGCAGGGCGAAAGGGTGGTGATCGAGGCGCAGCAGATCAACTTTATCGACTATTCCGGGGTGGAAATGCTGCACCAGGAGGCACGGCGGTTGCGCGGTCTTGGACGCAGTTTGACATTGCGCCGAGCCAGGCCGCAGGTGGTGGATGAGTTGAAGAAGCTGGAGGGGGCCGATAAGTGCCCCATCCATTTTGAAGACTGAACGCGGTTAAAAAATGTGGGGCTTGCTCCCGATATAGGTGGACCAGTCTAAATCTCTTTGACTGACACACCGCTCCCACATGATGACTGTGCCCACTCTGGATAGGCGTTAGGCCAACTGGCGGCGCATCTGCGCCAATACAGGCGCCGAATCCGGGCGCACACCGCGCCACAGGAAGAAAGCTTCAGCCGCCTGTTCCACCAGCATGCCCAGGCCGTCCATCGCCACCGCTGCCCCCTGCTTGCTGGCCCAGCGGCAAAACGCAGTCGGCTCCTTGGCGTACATCATGTCGTAGCAGAACGTCTTGCCCGGTTCGATCAGGCTGCCGGCAATCGGCGGTACATCGCCTGACAGGCTGGCGGACGTGGCGTTGATGATCACGTCCACCGGCTCACGCAGCCAGTCGAAACCGCTGGCGGACACAGGGCCAAGGTCATCGAACAATTCGGCGAGTCTCTCGGCCTTTTCCACGGTGCGGTTGGCGATGATCAACGAAGAAGGCCGCTCGGCCAGCAACGGCTCCAGCGCCCCGCGTACCGCGCCACCGGCGCCCAGCAACAGGATGCGTTTGCCTTGCAGACTCAACCCGGCGTTTACCGTCAGGTCACGCACCAGGCCCGCGCCGTCGGTGTTATCGCCCAACAAGGTGCCGTCGGCCAACTTGCTCAAGGTATTTACCGCGCCAGCGCGTTGAGCGCGTTCGGTGAGGCTGTCGGCCAGCCGGTAGGCGTCTTCCTTGAACGGTACGGTGACGTTGGCGCCACGGCCTTGCACAAAGAACTCACGAGCGCAGCCGGTGAAATCCTCCAGCGGCGCGAGCAAGGTGCTGTAGTCCAGTTGTTCGCCGGTCTGCTCGGCGAACAGGCGGTGTATCAGCGGCGACTTGCTGTGACCGATGGGGTTGCCGAAGACGACATATTTATCCATCAGACGGCCGCCTTGGGCGCGGCAAGGCCGAGCCAGTCGCGGTCTTGCAGGAAGTAATCGGTGAGGCGTGCTTCTTCGCTGCCGGCTTCGGCCTTCCAGTCGTAGCTCCAGCGCACTTGCGGCGGCAGCGACATAAGGATCGACTCGGTACGCCCGCCCGATTGCAGGCCGAACAGGGTGCCCCGGTCGTAGACCAGGTTGAATTCAACATAGCGGCCACGGCGAAATTCCTGGAATTCGCGTTGCTGCGCGGTATAGGCCATGGCTTTGCGGCGCTGCACGATCGGCAGGTAAGCGTCGATGTAAGCGTCGCCGATGGCGCGGATGAAGGCGAAGCAGGTGTCGAACCCCCACTCGTTCAAATCATCGAAGAACAGGCCGCCGATGCCACGTGGCTCGTTGCGGTGCTTGATATGGAAATACGTGTCGCACCACGCCTTGTAGCGCGCGTACACGTCCGGGCCGAACGGCGCACAGGCCTGCTCGGCTACGCGGTGCCAGTGGATGCAATCTTCTTCGTTGCCGTAGTAGGGCGTGAGGTCGAAGCCGCCACCGAACCACCATACCGGCTCTTCGCCTTCTTTTTCGGCGATGAAAAAGCGTACGTTGGCGTGGGAAGTCGGTACATGGGGGTTGTGCGGGTGGATCACCAGGGACACGCCAAGGGCTTCAAAGCCGCGACCCGCCAGTTCAGGACGATGCGCGCTGGCGGAGGGTGGGAGGCCGCTACCAAAGACGTGGGAAAAGTTAACGCCGCCTTTTTCGATCACCGTGCCGTCTGCGATCACACGGGTGCGACCGCCGCCGCCGGCAGGCCGGGTCCAGGCGTCTTCGATAAAGCGAGTATCCGTCTCGAAGGTTTCCAGGGCGCTGCAAATGCGGTCTTGCAGGTCGAGCAGGTAGGCTTTGACAGCCTCGGTGCGAGTAGTCATGACATCACCTTGAATCGGGCAGCGCTACGCGAGGCCAGGGGCCTCGGCGGCAAATGGGCGCACAGGATAGCACTGCACCCAGGTTCACCGCAGTTGACGAGGATCAAGCTTAGGAGTCCGATAGGGGGCTACGCGAATTCGACCCAAGGAGAAGGAAGATGGCCAAACGTATCCAGTTCAGTGCCCATGGTGGCCCCGACGTACTTGAATATGTGGACTACACGCCGGCAGAGCCTGGCCCGCAACAGGTTCGAGTGCGTAACGAGGCGATTGGCCTGAACTTCATCGACACCTATTTTCGCAGTGGGCTGTACGCACCGCCGGCCTTGCCATCGGGCCTGGGGGCGGAAGGCGCCGGCGTGGTGGATGCCATCGGCAGCGAAGTCAGCCAATTCAAGGTCGGCGACCGCGTGGCCTACGGCAGCGGCCCACTGGGTGCCTACAGCCAATTCCACGTGCTGCCCGCCGCCAACCTGGTGCACCTGCCGGACGACATCAGCTTCGAACAAGCCGCCGGTGCCATGCTCAAGGGCCTCACCGTGCAATACCTGCTGCGCCAGACGTATGAACTGAAGGGTGGCGAAACCATCCTGTTCCATGCCGCAGCGGGTGGCGTGGGTTCCCTGGCCTGCCAATGGGCCAAGGCCCTGGGCGTGAAGTTGATCGGCACCGTCAGCTCGGCGGAAAAAGCCGCCGTGGCCAAATCCCTCGGCGCATGGGAAACCATCGACTACAGCAAGGAAAACGTCGCACAGCGCGTGCTGGAATTGACTAACGGCAAAAAGGTACCGGTGGTGTACGACGGCGTCGGCAAGGACACCTGGCTGACCTCCCTAGACAGCGTCGCGCCACGTGGGCTGGTAGTGAGCTTCGGCAATGCGTCAGGCGCCGTAGATGGGGTGAACCTGGGAATTCTGTCGGCAAAAGGCTCGCTGTACGTCACCCGGCCCACGCTGGCGACGTACGCCAACAATGCGGAAAACCTGCAGATGATGGCGGACGATCTGTTTTCGATGATCAAAAGCGGCAAGGTGCGCATTGATATCAACCAGCGGTATCCGCTGGCAGACGCGGCGAAGGCGCAGACGGAGTTGTCGGCGCGGCGTACCACGGGCTCGACGATTTTGCTGCCTTGACTGCCCGTTGTGGCGAGGGGGCAAGCGCCCTCGCCACAAAAGCACTACGACGGACGCACCACATCGCCCGTCACCAGGTCACGGATCAGGCTGGGGTTCTTGCGCCCGCCCAAGGCGCCACCCAAGACCACGTCCACCTGGCCGCGGAAATACTGCTCCACGCGAATCCGCGTGCGGGCAGCCGGGCGGCCCTGAGGGTTGGCCGAGGTGGAAATCAACGGCCCCACCAGTGAACACAAATCCCGCACCAATGGGTGATCGCTGACCCGCAGCGCCACCGTGTCATGCACGCCGGTCACCCATTCCGGCAACAAATCCTGATGAGGCACCAGCCAGGTATTCGGCCCCGGCCAGGTGCTCGCCATGCGTTCGATCCACGCATCGGGGAAGTCTTCAAACAGAAAATCGAACTGGCGAATATTGTCGGCAACCAGGATCAGGCCCTTGTCCACCGAGCGATTTTTGATCGCCAGCAGCCGGTCCACCGCTTCTTCGTTCCAAGGGTCGCAGCCCAGGCCCCAGACCGCCTCGGTTGGATAGGCAATCACCGCGCCTGCGCGAATTTCTCGTGCGGCTTCTTGCACACGCCACCTGTTGACCATGGTTTAACTCTCCAGACTAAGCTCTGGGCAGTTTACCGATCTTCATTACAAAACCCAGTTCCAATAAAACGAGTCGCTACAAAAGCTGACAGCGCGCAACCCAGCGCCCGCTTTCGCAGATCACCTGGCCTTCCAGCTCCAACTCCGTGAGGTTCGCCAACACCTGAGACAACGGCCGCCCGCTGGCAATCGCCAAGGCTTCACTGGTGTGGGGGGCGGCGTGCAGCAGCGCCACCAGTGGGTGCGTCACCGGCAACGGGGCCGGACGCGACAAGGCCTGCCAGCCGCGTAAACCTTCGAGAATGTGCTCGATGGTCTCCACCAGCGTCGCGCCCTCGCGGATCAACTGGTGACAGCCCTTGGCACCGGGATGATGAATCGAACCTGGGATCGCATACACCTCACGCCCCTGCTCGGCGGCCAGTTTTGCGGTGATCAACGAGCCGCTGGCCATGCTGGCTTCCACCACCAATACGCCCAGGGACAGGCCACTGATGATCCGATTACGCCGGGGAAAGTTACTGGCCTGGGGCGGGGCGTCCAACGGGAACTCGGAAACCACCGCGCTGCCTTGGGCAATCATCGCGGCAGCAAGCCGTCGGTGGCGCTGTGGATAAAAATTTTCCAGCCCCGTGCCCAGTACGCCGATTGTGTGGCCTCCCACATCCAACGCCGCTTGATGCGCCGCGCCATCAATGCCCAGGGCCAAGCCGCTGGTGATGACAAAACCGGCACTCGCCAGGCTGCGGGAAAACGCCGCGGCGGTGTCCATGCCGGGGCGCGAGGCACGGCGACTGCCGACCATCGCCAGTTGCGGTTTTTCCAGGATTGCGGGGTCGCCGGCGACGAACAACAGCGGCGGTGCATCGTCGATCTGCGCCAGCAGCGCGGGGTACTCAGGTTGGTCCCACATCAACAAATGCTGGGCCGGGCGCGCCAGCCAAGCCAATGCCTCGCTGGCACCGTCGCGTATTTCAGGGCTGCGCCGAGCTTCGGCGCTGAGGGTTGGCAAGCCCAGCGCACGCCAGGCACTGGCGGGGGCACTGATGGCTTTTGAAGCGCTGCCGAACGCTTCGATCAATAAGCGAAAACGCTTGGGCCCCAGTTCCGGGAGCCTGTGCAGGCGTAGCCGTGCTTCCAGTTCTGACGGGGAAATTGGGTGGCTGTTTGTCGGATACATCGGATCATCCTTGACCGGAACAAGCTGTGGATAACTCTGTTGGTAACTTATTTAGCAGGCTATTTATTGCGATTGACGAACCGTCTCGAAACGGTCCAACACCGCCAGCGGATGCGATGCGCTGAGCACCAGGCCGTAGCTGAGCTTTTCAAACGTGCGGAACACCAGCAGAGTGCCGGCGCGCTCGTCGGGCAGTGTTACGGGCGCATTCGTGAGCGTGTCGCGCACGGTGGCGCCGGTCTTGATAACGGTCAGCAGCTGGCCTTCGACCAGACCGTCGCGCCGGCCTTTGTTCAGGGTGATGGCGTCGAGCACGCCGATTTGGGTAACGCCTTTGGGAATGTCGATAATCTGCCCCTGGACGAAGGGCGCAGGCTTGAGCGCTTGCACATGTGCCAACTCAATGGGCGCCAGGGCATGGAGCAGACGGTCGCCGGGGCGTATCTCCCGGGTGGCCCGCTGCACGGCCAGGGTGCTCAGATCGCCGGCATTCACAAAGCGTGCGCTGCCGATATCGTCGACGTTGAGGCCCAGCAGCTCCTGGGTCTCCGGGTCGGTATAAACCCTGCCTCGGCGAAAGATCCCATAGCTGGGCTGAGTCGGGTCCAGGTTGCCCCTGGCGTACACACGCTCATCATTGGCGCCCAACACATGACCGGCGCCCGCCGCGACGATGTAGGGCGCGCGGTCCAGGTCCTGCGGTGTATCGAGAATGCGGTTATGCAGTAAAAAGCGCTGGATGGCCTGTTGCGTCGGTTGATCCAGACGCTGGCCGGGCGGCGGCAGCAGGGCCATTGCGAACGGCGCCCACAGCAGCAAGACGAGTAGCGATTTCCTCATGGGGTGAATCTCCTTTATTATGTGCGTTCGCGTGAAATGCCAGAGCCTTCGCGGCTTTGGGGCGTTTCACACCGGCCATGTGGGTCCATCCCACCGCCGATTTGCCTCTACCTCACATGTGCAGCAATTACGCTTATGGCTATTTTGAACATCCTCGAATTCCCCGACTCGCGCCTGCGCACGATCGCCAAACCGGTGGCCGTAGTGGACGACAAGGTTCGTCAGTTGGTCGATGACATGTTTGAAACAATGTATGAAGCGCCGGGCATCGGCCTCGCCGCCACCCAGGTCAACGTGCATTTGCGCGTCGTGGTCATGGACCTGTCCGAGGATCGCAGCGAACCGAGGGTATACATCAACCCCGAGTTCGAACCACTGACCGAAGAGATGGGCGAGTACCAGGAAGGTTGCCTTTCGGTGCCGGAGTTCTACGAGAATGTGGAGCGCCCGTTGCGCGTGAAGATCAAGGCGCTGGACCGCGACGGCAAGCCGTTCGAGCTGATTGCCGAAGGCCTGCTGGCGGTGTGCATCCAGCACGAATGCGACCACCTCAACGGCAAGCTGTTTGTGGATTACCTGTCCACACTCAAGCGCGACCGGATCAAGAAGAAGCTGGAAAAAAAGCATCGCCAGCAAGCTTGATGCCCTCCTTCCAAAGGCTTGCTGCGGCAAGCCTTTTTCTTTTGTGACTGCTTTTAACCGAGACCTCCCATGACCGAGCCACTGCGCATTGTTTTTGCCGGTACACCCGAATTTGCCGTCGAACACCTCAAGGCGCTGCTTGCCAGCCCTTATGACATCGTCGCGGTGTACACCCAGCCGGATCGCCCGGCCGGTCGCGGGCAAAAACTGATGCCGAGCCCGGTCAAGCAACTGGCGCTTGAACACAACATTGCTGTGCTGCAGCCACCGACCTTACGCAACGCCGAGGCCCAGGCCGAGCTGGCCGCGCTCAAGCCCGACCTGCTGGTGGTGGTGGCCTACGGTTTGATCCTGCCGCAGGTGGTGCTGGACATCCCGCGCCTGGGTTGCATCAACAGCCATGCCTCGCTGCTGCCACGCTGGCGCGGTGCGGCGCCGATCCAGCGCGCGGTGGAGGCGGGTGACAGCGAAAGCGGTGTGACCGTGATGCGCATGGAGGCGGGCTTGGACACTGGCCCGATGCTGCTCAAAGTCGCCACGGCGATCACCGCCGAAGACACCGGCGGCAGCCTGCATGACCGCCTGGCTGAAATGGGCCCACCTGCCGTGATCCAGGCCATCGCCGGTCTCGCTGCCGGCACCCTGGAAGGCGAAGTGCAGGATGACAGCCTGGCCACCTACGCCCACAAATTGAACAAAGACGAAGCACGCCTCGACTGGAGCCGCCCGGCGGTGGAGCTGGAGCGTTTGGTGCGCGCGTTCAACCCGTGGCCGATCTGCCATAGCACCCTGAACGGCGAAGCCCTGAAAGTACTGGCCGCGACCCTGGCCGACGGCAAAGGCGCCCCCGGCGAGATCATTGGCGCCAGCAAGGACGGCCTGTTGGTCGCCTGCGGTGAACAGGCACTGTGCCTGACGCGCCTGCAATTGCCCGGTGGCAAGGCGCTGAATTTCAGCGATTTGTTCAACAGCCGTCGTGAGAAATTTGCCCTTGGCACCGTACTCGGGGTGGCTGCGCAATGAACCCACGTCTGGCTGCCGCCAAGGCTCTCGCCGCTGTACTCAATGGCAAAGCTTCGCTGAACAGTTCGCTGCCCACGCAGTTGGACAAGGTTGAAGACCGTGATCGCGGCTTCACCCAGGACCTGGCCTTTGGTACCGCCCGTTGGCAGCCGCGCTTGTCGGCGCTGGCGGCCAAGCTGCTGCAAAAGCCGTTCAAGGCGGCGGACGCCGATGTGGAAGCGTTGCTGCTGGTGGGTCTGTATCAGTTGCTCTACACCCGCGTGCCGGCTCACGCCGCCATCGGCGAAACCGTCGGTTGCGCCGACAAGCTGAAAAAGCCCTGGGCCAAGGCCCTGCTCAACGCCGTGCTGCGCCGCGCCCAGCGCGAAAGCGAAGCACTGCTGGCCGAGCTGGAGCATGACCCGGTGGTGCGCACCGCCCACCCGCGCTGGCTGCAAAAATCTCTCAAGGCATTCTGGCCTGAGCAGTGGGAAGCGATTTGTGCGGCCAACAATGCGCACCCGCCAATGATTCTGCGGGTCAACCGTCGCCATCACAGCCGCGATGCGTACCTGCAATTGCTGACCGCGGCCGGTATCAACGCCACGCCTTGCGTGTTCAGCACCGACGGCATCGTGCTCGAAGCCGCCGCTGATGTACGCAGCCTGCCGGGCTTTGCCGAAGGCTGGATCAGTGTGCAGGACGAAGCCGCGCAGCTCGCCGCCGACCTGCTCGATCTCGCCCCAGGTCAGCGGGTACTCGATGCCTGCTGCGCCCCGGGCGGTAAGACGTGTCACATCCTGGAGGTCGAAAAAGGCCTGGCCGGCGTAGTCGCCGTCGATCTGGAAGCCAAACGCCTGGTGCGTGTGCGAGAAAACCTCGCACGCCTGGGCCTGGATGCCGAACTAATTGCCGCCGATGGCCGCGACACGGCCACCTGGTGGGACGGCAAACCCTTCCAGCGCATCCTGCTCGACGCACCGTGCTCCGCCACCGGTGTGATCCGCCGCCACCCGGACATCAAACTCACGCGCCAGCCCGACGACATCGCCGCCCTGGCCGTGCTGCAAGGTGAACTGCTCGACGCGCTGTGGCCGACCCTGGAAGTCGGCGGCATTCTGCTTTACGCCACCTGCTCGACCTTGCCCACCGAAAACACCGAGGTGATCGAAGCCTTCCTCGCCCGCACCAGCGGCGCGCGGGAACTGGACCTCGCCACGGCCGCCGGCATCAAGCAGCCCCACGGCCGCCAGTTGCTGGCGCAGGAAGGCGGGCATGATGGCTTCTACTACGCCAAACTGATCAAGATCGCCGCCGCGCGCGGCTGAATGGTTTTAAGGGAGTGACCGGATGAAAATCATCATCCTTGGAGCAGGGCAGGTTGGCGGCACACTGGCTGAACATTTGGCCAGCGAGGCCAATGACATTACCGTGGTCGACACCGACAGCGAGCGCCTGCGAGACCTCGGTGACCGCCTGGATATCCGCACCGTGCAGGGCCGCGCATCGTTCCCGACGGTGCTGCGCCAGGCTGGTGCCGACGACGCCGACATGCTGGTCGCCGTGACCAACAGCGACGAAACCAATATGGTCGCCTGCCAGGTCGCCCACACCCTGTTCCACACCCCCACCAAGATTGCCCGGGTACGCGAAGCGGCCTACCTGACCCGCGCCGGCCTGTTCGACAACGACGCGATTCCGGTGGACGTGCTGATCAGCCCGGAACAAGTGGTGACTCACTACATCAAGCGCCTGATCGAAATCCCCGGCGCCTTGCAGGTGATCGACTTCGCCGGCGGCAAGGCGCAACTGGTGGCGGTGAAGGCCTATTACGGCGGCCCATTGGTGGGCCAGCAACTGCGCCAGCTGCGCGAACACATGCCAAATGTGGAAACCCGCGTCGCGGCAATTTTCCGACGTGACCGGCCGATCCTGCCCCAGGGCGATACCGTGATCGAGGCTGACGACGAAGTATTTTTCATCGCCGCCAAGGCGAATATTCGTGCGGTGATGAGCGAAATGCGCCGCCTCGACGAGAACTACAAACGCATCGTTATCGCCGGTGGCGGGCAGATCGGCGAGCGCCTGGCCGAGGCGATCGAAAGCCGCTACCAGGTGAAGATCATCGAGATGAGCCCTGCGCGCTGCCGGCATTTGTCCGACACCCTCGACAGCACCGTCGTATTGCAGGGCAGTGCCTCGGACCGCGACCTGCTGATGGAAGAAAACATCGCCGACGCCGATATCTTCCTGGCCCTGACCAACGATGACGAAGCCAACATCATGTCGTCATTGCTGGCCAAGCGGATGGGGGCGAAGAAGGTGATGACCATCATCAACAACCCGGCGTACGTCGACTTGATCCAGGGTGGCGACATCGACATCGCCATCAGCCCCCAACTGGCGACTATCGGCACCTTGCTCGCACACGTACGCCGTGGCGATATCGTCAGCGTGCACTCCCTGCGCCGGGGCGCGGCGGAAGCCATCGAGGCGATCGCCCATGGTGATTCAAAGTCGAGCAAGGTGATCGGCAAGGCCATCCGTGACATTGGCCTGCCACCGGGCACGACCATCGGCGCGATCATTCGTGATGAAGAAGTGATCATTGCCCACGACGATACCGTGATCGCTACCGGTGACCACGTGATCCTTTTCCTTGTGGATAAGAAACATATCCGCGATGTGGAGAAACTGTTCCACGTGGGGTTGAGCTTTTTCTGATCAAACGGAGTGACCGACATGCTCGAATCCCTGGAAAAAATGCTCGCCAAGGGTGTGGATAACTCGCTGCTGCGCTTTGGGCTGGGCAAGGGTTATCTGGACCTGAAGGACAACGCCAAGGCGGCGGCGCATCTAAGCAAATGCGTCGAGTTTGATCCGAAGTATTCGGCGGCGTGGAAGTTGTTGGGCAAGGCGCAGTTGGGGCAGGGTGATAACGCCGCAGCGCGACAGGCGTGGGAGAAGGGTATCGAAGCGGCCCAGGCCCATGGCGACAAACAAGCCGAAAAAGAAATGACGGTGTTCCTGAAGAAACTCGACCGCCAGGCCTAAGCAGATCGAAAAATGTGGGAGGGGGCTTGCCCCCTCCCACATTTGGTTTTGTATTGGCTTTGGGTCAGCAGTGGGTCAGTACCACCGCGCTTCACCCGGCGGGCGTTTCTTGAAGCGTTTCATGCTCCACATGTACTGGCTCGGGTAGGCGCCGACATAACGCTCCACCACCTTGCTCATCGCCGCGCAGGACGTGGCGGTGTCGGTGCTGTACATGTCTTGCGGTGCCGCCTCCAGGATCACTTTGTAGCCGGAACCGTCGGGCAGGCGCAGCGCGTGCAGGAATACGCCTACGGCCTTGTGGCCAGCGAGCATGTTCGGCACGAACTTGCTGGTGAGCGCCTGGGTGGCAAAGAACGGCACGAAGATCCCGGCGGATTCGGCCGGTTCAGGATCCGCTGGAATGCCCACCTGGCCGCCTTTGCGCACTTCCTTGATGACACTGAGGATGCCTTCCTTGGTCGACGCGGCCACGCGGTTACCCAGTTGCACGCGTTGCTTGCGCAGCAATTCATCCACCGCCTTGAGCTTGGGCGGGCGGTAGAAAATGATCGGTTTGCACTGGCTGCAATAGAAGTGGTTCAACACCTCCCAGTTGCCCAGGTGGCTGGTGATGCCGACCACGCCCTTGCCCGAGGCCAGGGCTTCGTGCAGCACCTCCAGGCCTTCAACTTCGCGCACCAGGTCGATGGAACGCTGGGCCGGCCAGATCCAGGCGCAGGCGCTTTCGGTCAGGGACTTGCCGATGTCCATCAGGCTGCGGCCCACCAGACGTTCGCGCTCGGCCGAGTCCATGTTCGGGAAGCATTTGGAAAGGTTGATCCGCACGGTGTCGCGGGAGCGGTTGGGGGTTTTCCACATGACCCAGCCGATGGCCGTGCCGACGGCTTGGACGGCCCGCCAGGGCAGCAGCGCAAACAACCGCAGAGCGCCTACCAGCAAGGCGCCTTTTAACTTTTCCACAGGTCACTCCTGATCGTGTGTGGTGCGCAAAACGCGCATTCTAACCGGCGTTGGCCAAGTCCGCGTAACGGTCGCAGTCCTGAGTGTGGTCCATGACCATGCCCGAAGCCTGCATGAACGCGTAGCAGATGGTGGGCCCAACGAAGGTGAAGCCGGCTTTTTTCAGCGCTTTGCTCATCGCTTCAGCCTCTGGCGTAATCGCCGGGACTTCGCTGCGGTCCTTGAAGTGGTTGACCTTGGGCACCCCGCCGACGAACGACCAGAGCAAGCCCACCGGATCTTCCAACGCCAGCCAGGCGGCGGCGTTGCGGCGGGTGGCGTTGAGCTTGAGACGGTTACGCACGATGCCCGGATCGAGCATCAGAGCTTCGATCTCGGCATCGCTCAAGCGCGCCAGGCGGTGCGCATCGAACCCGAACAAGACCTTTCGATAATGCTCGCGTTTGCGTAAAACGGTGATCCAGGACAGGCCCGCCTGGAACCCTTCGAGTAAAAGCAACTCGAACAAACCCTGCGCATCGCGCAGCGGCGTTCCCCACTCTTGATCGTGATAAGCCATGTACAGCGGATCTTCAGAACACCAAAAGCAGCGTGGCATAAGGCTCCAGGGAGTGGTGGCGGGGCCGAATCGGGTATACTCCCGCTCTTTAAATCGCAGCCCAAGTAACAGGTGAATTTCGTGAGCCAGCCTACGCCAGCCGTGCGTACCTTCCAAGACTTGATCCTCGCCCTCCAGCAATACTGGGCCGAGCAAGGTTGTGTGGTACTTCAGCCCTACGATATGGAAGTAGGCGCCGGCACTTTCCACACCGCTACCTTCCTGCGGGCCATCGGCCCGGAAACCTGGAACGCCGCTTATGTGCAACCCAGTCGCCGCCCGACTGACGGCCGCTACGGCGAAAACCCGAACCGTCTGCAGCACTACTACCAGTTCCAGGTAGTACTGAAGCCGAACCCGGACAACTTCCAGGAACTGTACCTGGGCTCGTTGAAACATGTCGGCCTGGACCCACTGGTCCACGACATCCGTTTCGTCGAAGACAACTGGGAATCGCCAACCCTGGGCGCCTGGGGCCTGGGCTGGGAGGTCTGGCTCAATGGCATGGAAGTGACGCAATTCACTTACTTCCAGCAAGCGGGCGGCATCGAGTGCTACCCGGTGACCGGCGAAATCACCTACGGCCTGGAGCGCCTGGCCATGTACCTGCAAGGCGTGGACTCGGTCTACGACCTGGTGTGGGCTGACGGCCCGTTCGGCAAAGTGACCTACGGCGACGTGTTCCACCAGAACGAAGTGGAGCAATCGACCTATAACTTCGAACACGCCAACGTCGACAAGCTGTTCGAACTGTTCGATTTCTATGAAAGCGAAGCCAAGCGCCTGATCGAACTCGACCAGCCGCTGCCGTTGCCGAGCTATGAAATGGTGTTGAAGGCGTCCCATACCTTCAACCTGCTGGATGCTCGCCGTGCCATCTCGGTGACCGCGCGCCAGCAATACATCCTGCGCGTACGCACCCTGGCACGTTCCGTCGCCCAAGCCTACCTGCTGGCTCGCGCCAAGCTGGGCTTCCCGATGGCCACCCCGGACCTGCGTGATGAAGTGTTGGCTAAGCTGGAGGCTGCACAATGAGTGCTCAAGATTTCCTGGTTGAACTGGGCACTGAAGAGCTGCCACCCAAGGCGCTCAATACCTTGGCCGAGGCATTCCTGGCCGGTATCGAAAAAGGCCTGCACACCGCCGGCCTGAAATTTGAAGCCAAGAAGGTCTACGCCGCGCCGCGCCGCCTGGCGGTATTGCTGACCGCGCTGGAAACCCAGCAGCCGGACCGCAGCATCAACCTCGACGGCCCACCGCGCCAGGCCGCGTTCGACGCCGATGGCAACCCAACCCAGGCCGCCCTTGGTTTTGCCAAGAAGTGTGGCGTGGAGCTGAGCGAGATCGACCAAAGCGGTCCGAAACTGCGCTTCAGCCAGGTCATCACCGGCAAGCCCACCGCCAGCCTGTTGCCGACTATCGTCGAAGATTCCCTGAATGACCTGCCTATCCCCAAGCGCATGCGCTGGGGTGCCCGCAAGGAAGAGTTCGTACGCCCAACCCAGTGGCTGGTGATGCTGCTCGGTGACCAGGTCATCGATTGCACCATCCTCGCCCAGAAGGCTGGCCGTGACTCCCGTGGTCACCGCTTCCATCATCCGCAAAGCGTGCGTATTACCTCGCCGGCCAACTACCTCAGCGATTTGCGTGCAGCCTATGTGCTGGCGGACGCCAACGAGCGTCGCGAGCTGATCAGCAAGCGCACCGAAGAGCTGGCCCGTCTGCAGGAAGGCACCGCCATCGTGCCGCCAAGCCTGCTTGACGAAGTGACCGCGCTGGTCGAGTGGCCGGTGCCACTGGTGTGCTCGTTCGAAGAGCGTTTCCTCGACGTGCCGCAGGAAGCCCTGATCACCACCATGCAGGACAACCAGAAGTACTTCTGCCTGTTGGACGTGGACGGCAAGTTGCTGCCGCGCTTTATCACCGTGGCCAACATCGAGAGCAAGGACCCGCAGCAGATCATCGCCGGTAACGAGAAAGTCGTTCGCCCGCGCCTGACCGACGCCGAGTTTTTCTTCAAGCAAGACAAGAAGCAGAAGCTCGAAGACTTCAACCTGCGCCTGCAAAACGTGGTGTTCCAGGAAAAACTCGGCAGCGTCTACGACAAGGCCGTACGTGTTTCCAAGCTGGCGGCCTACATTGCCCCGCGCATTGGTGGTGACGCAGCCTGGGCCGCGCGTGCGGGCTTGCTGTCCAAGTGCGACCTGGCCACCGAGATGGTTGGCGAATTCCCTGAGATGCAAGGCGTTGCCGGCTACTACTACGCCCTCAACGACGGCGAGGCGGATGATGTCGCCCTGGCGCTTAACGAGCAGTACATGCCGCGCGGTGCCGGCGCCGAACTGCCGACCACCCTCACCGGTGCGGCCGTGGCCATCGCCGACAAACTGGACACCCTGGTCGGCATCTTCGGTATCGGCATGCTGCCTACCGGCAGCAAAGACCCCTATGCCCTGCGTCGCGCGGCCTTGGGCGTGCTGCGTATCCTGATCGACAAAAAACTCGACCTCGACCTGACCCAGGCCGTGGTGTTCGCCGTCGGCCAGTTCGGCGCCAAGGTCAAGCAAGCCGGCCTGGCTGAGCAAGTGCTGGAGTTTGTGTTCGACCGCCTGCGTGCGCGTTATGAAGACGAAGGCGTGGACGTTTCCGTCTACCTGTCGGTACGTGCCCTGCAACCGGCTTCGGCGCTGGATTTCGATCAGCGTGTGCAAGCCGTGCAAGCGTTCCGCAAACTGCCGGAAGCCGATGCGCTGGCCGCCGTGAACAAACGTGTGTCGAACCTGCTGAGCAAGGCCGAAGGCCTGGGCAATGCCGACGTAGACCCAGGCCTGTTTGCCGATGCCAAGGAGTTCTCGCTGAACTCGGCCATCGCCAAGGCAGAAAACGCAGTGAAGCCGCTGATTGCCGAACGCAACTACGCCGAAGCCCTGGCGCGCCTGGCCACCTTGCGTGAGCCGGTGGATGCGTTCTTTGAAGCGGTGATGATCAATGCCGAAGATGCCGGCGTGCGGAAAAACCGCTACGCCATGCTGGCGCGTCTGCGTGGCTTGTTCGTCAACATCGCTGACATCTCGACGCTGAGCTGACCCATGTTGAAACTGCTGATTCTCGATCGGGACGGGGTGATCAATTACGACTCCGACGCTTACATCAAGTCGGTGGCGGAGTGGATTCCACTGCCCGGCTCGATCGAGGCCATCGCGCAGTTGAGCAAGGCCGGCTGGACCGTGGCCATCGCCACCAACCAGTCCGGCATTGCCCGTGGCTACTACGACATTGCCACCCTGGACGCCATGCACGCGCGCTTGCGCACGTTAGTGGCGGAGCAGGGCGGCGAGGTGGGGCTGGTGGTTTACTGCCCCCACGGGCCGGATGAGGGCTGCGATTGCCGCAAGCCCAAACCGGGCATGTTGAAAACCATTGCAGAACATTACAACGTGCCGCTAGCTGGGATATGGTTCGTCGGGGACAGCCTCGGTGACCTGGAGGCGGCCAACGCCGTCGACTCTCAACCCGTTTTGGTAAAAACCGGAAAAGGCGAGAAGACCCAGGCGAAAAACCTGCCGGTAGGCACATTGATTTTTGACGATCTTGCGGCAGTTGCCGCAGAACTTATCAACAACTAGCTGCCCTCGACTTCCTGATCAAGGATTGTTCGGGAGTGCGCTTTTCAACAGGCGGGCCGTGTCCCGCAACGGTAAATGCCGCCATGTCGATCTTGCAGGCCATCAGAACCTTTTTCTTTTACCTGCTGCTGGGCACCAGTTCGCTTCTCTGGTGCACCCTGAGCTTTTTTATTGCGCCGTTTTTGCCGTTCAAGGCGCGCTATCGCTTTATCAACGTTTATTGGTGCCGCTGCGCGTTGTGGCTGACCAAGGTGTTCCTGAACATTCGTTTCGAGATCAAGGGCGCTGAAAACGTCCCGGACCAGCCCTGCGTGATTCTGTCGAACCACCAGAGCACCTGGGAAACATTCTTTCTCTCGGCGTACTTCTCGCCCCTGAGCCAGGTGCTCAAGCGCGAGCTGCTGTATGTGCCGTTCTTCGGCTGGGCCATGGCCATGTTGCGTCCTATCGCCATCGACCGGGACAACCCCAAGGCGGCGCTCAAGCATGTGGCCAAGAAGGGTGACGAGCTGCTCAAGGATGGCGTGTGGGTACTGATCTTCCCGGAAGGTACACGGGTGCCCTTTGGTACCGTGGGCAAATTCTCCCGCGGCGGTACGGCGTTGGCGGTTAACGCTCACCTGCCGGTGTTACCGATTGCGCATAACGCCGGCAAATTCTGGCCGAAAACCGGCTGGGCAAAACGCGAAGGCACCATCACCGTGGTGATTGGCGAACCCATGTACGCAGAAGGCGAGGGCCCACGCGCCATTGCCGCGCTGAATGAGCGTGCCCAGGCCTGGAATGAAGCGCAGCAACGGGCCATGGGTTCCCTCCCGCCGGAACCGGTGGTGGTGGATACACCGGTGGTATGAGCAACTGTGGATAACCTGTGTACGCTTTGTTGGCAAATTGGCTTTTTTTGTTCATAACGCGCTGATTTACATACATATTTCTCAAGGTCATAAAATTCCGGAAAACGTGCATAAGTTTTTTCCTCATAAAAAAACCGGTCCTTGTGACCGGTTTTTTATACACAGCCGAACAGCACGTTTCAGCAGTCATCCAGCAACGGCAACTGCAGACTGAACGTGGTGCCTTTGCCCACTGCGCTTTCACACTCCACACGCCCTCCGTGACGTTCCACGACCGCCTTGACCATGGTCAGCCCCAACCCCAGCCCTTCACTGCCCTGGGCCGAATCGAAGCGCTTGTACTGGCTGAACAACTCCGGCAAATCCTTGGCTGCTATCCCTGGCCCCTGATCGCTGATGCGGCATTCCAACCAGCCTTGCGCGCTGCCGTGCCGCAACCTCACGGTAGTACCGGATGGGGAATATTTGATGGCATTTTCCAGCACGTTGAACAACGCGCGCGTGAGTAGCGATTGGTCAGCACAGACCATCCCTTCATCAGCCTCATCCAGATCATGAACCAGATGAATGCCCTTGAGCTGGGCGATCAGCGCCACTTGGTCAAAGGCATCCATCACCAGCATGGCGAACAGCGTCGGTTGAAACTGGTAGCCATCGGCTTCGGCTTTAGCCAGTTGGACGAACGACTCAGTCAGGCTCAAGGCACGACGTACCTGCTGCTCGATCAGGGCAAATACCGGCGACTCAGCGTTGTGCACATCCAGCAGCGCAAGGATCGCCGAATGCGGCGCACGCAGGTCGTGGGAAAGAAAGCGCAACATGGTTTCGCGGTGTTGCTGCGCCTCGCGTTCCTTACTCAAGTCAGTGAGGCTCAACAGCCATCCCAGCGCTACATCACCTTCGGCAGGCAATAACGGAGCCAGCTCCATGCGCAGGCTGCGCTGGTGGATATCGCGAAACTCGACGAGCGCCAACGCCGACAGGGCAGGGCGCACGCCGTTGTGCAAGGGTGGATAACCGAGGTCAACCAACTGCTCCAGGAGGTTTTGACTGACCAGCTCATTGCCGAACACGTCGCGCGCAATACGGTTAGCCAGCAGGATATTGCCTTGGGTGTCCGCGATCAGCGTCGCGACAGGCAGGCATTCCAGCCCATCGGCCATAAAGCGTCGGGTGTCTCGCGTACGACTGACCGCTTGCTCAAGGGCAAAGATACGGTCCTGCAATACATCCCCGTTGCTCGCAGGTGCGCGGCGGCGTTCAGGCAAGACCTTGGGCTCGTCATCCAGACGCGCCAATTCCCAGCCGAAGTAGGCGAGGATTACGCTGAGACGGCGCCAATTCCAGATCAAGTAGCTGAGCAGCAAGCCGATCAAGCAGGCCGCGGGCGGCCACCAGTGGCCCAACCGCAACAGCAGGGCGGACACGACCAACGCCGCAATCATGCATCCCATGGTCATCCACAGCGCATAGCGTGCACGGTACAGCAGCAGACCCAGCAACAACGCCACCCATGACGTTGCCATCACGGCCGAGAGCCACCTAGGCAGATCCACGATGCTGCGCCCCTGCAGCAAACCATTGAGTACGTTGGCCTGGATTTCCACCCCCGCCGTAGTACCCGCCAAAGGCGAAAGCGGTGTGACAAAGCGCTCGCCCATCCCCGACGCTGTTGCACCCACCAGAATCAGGCGGTTGCGCAGTTGTTCTGGAGGGATCTCCCCGCTTAATACGCTGACATACGACACACTCGAAAAATGAGTGTCAGGGTCGATAAACGGGATTCGAACGGCATGATCGCGGTGCCAGTCCTGGCCGTTCGGCTGCTCGGACTGCCCCGGCATCTGCGACGGTTGGCCGCTCATGGCAAAGGCCAGCCACGCCAATTGAGGGGCCATGGCGTCCGGTGGACCTTCGCGCAGGTACAGGCTGCGCACCACTCCATCGCTGTCCGCCTCCACATTGATATGCCCGACCCCTTTGGCACATTTGAGCAGCGGCAGCATCTGTGCGTCGGATTGGCCGTAGCTGATGGAATCATCACGGGCCAGAGGCAACAGCACATTACCTGCGTTGCATACCGCGTCGGCCAGGCGTTTGTCACGAGTAGGGTCGCCGGGTTCGCTGAAAATCACATCGAACAAAATTGCAGCTGGCTGCGCGGCGCTCAGGCGGTCAATCAGGTCGGCATGCAGGCTACGGGGCCAGGGCCATTGGCCGAGCTTTTTCAAGCTGGAGTCGTCGATGGTCACCAGCAAGATGCGCGGGTCCATCGGCAGTGGGGCCACACGGCGAAGACTGTTGTATAGCGGGTTGTTCAGGGCAAGGCCGGGGCTCATCGAGAGATAGGCAGTGATCGGCAGCAGCAGCAAACCTATCCACAACCACTCACGTACCAGGCCCCGGAACAAACGCTGGGCGTGGGTAGGTTGACGTTTTTCGGCTTTGCCCCAAAGCATCATCGGTCAGTGCGCCTGTGCTGTTGGCGAATGGTAGTAAATGGCATAGACCCGTTTCCCCCTCAAGGCGGTGACCGCCGTCAGCCGACACCCCATGTCATAGAACGACGCTTTGTGCCCAAGTGAAGCTCATTTTTCAAACGATGGAAAACTATCCGGCTCGATGTTCAGAACAGCGGGAATTCCGATAGACATCCACTCACAGGGCACAGGAGTTTACGACAGCGCACGCGTCGGCTGATCCTTTTCCTTACGGTCCGGAGCCGGTATCTTTCCTTGCGAGGTATCAAGGACTTTTAATGGGTTAATCGCGTATTGATCCAGCGTACCGAGAGATCCGAGGGGTCGACGAATCCGAACACAATTCTTCAGATTCACCGACCGGCATCTATGCAGTAAGCGCCTTCAATCGAAATAGGCCAATGACTGCCGACTCTTCAAAAAGAAAGGACCCTCCCATGCGTGTCGCAATACTGGATGACGAACCCGCGGAATTGCGTCGGGTGGAACAGACACTGCGACAAATCCCCAGCACCGCCGAACAGCCTTGGTCCCTGCATTGCTTCGAACGCGGTGAAGACCTGTTGCGCCAATTACGTCGTGAAACCTTCGACCTGCTGATACTCGATTGGCAACTACCTGATATCACCGGCATTGCACTGCTGCGCTGGACCCGTGAACACATGGAATCGCCACCGGCGGTGATCATGCTGACCAGCCGCGATGCCGAGAGCGATATCGTCACCGCCCTGAACAGCGGCGCCGACGATTACGTCAGCAAGCCTTTTCGCCCGAATGAACTGAAGGCCCGGGTCACCGCTGTTCTGCGTCGGCACGGCCTGCAGAAATCAGCAACCCATGAGGTGCAGAGCTTCAACGACTTGACCTTCGACGACGCGGAATTGACCGTCACACGTGCTGGTAAACCCATCAACCTTACTGAGCGCGAGTACCGCCTTGCCAGCTGCCTGTTTGCCAACCTGGCTCGGCCGCTGTCCCGCGAATATCTGTACGAGCGGTTCTGGACGCACGAAGAAATGGTGTCGTCCAGGCCGTTGGACACCCACATCTATCGCTTGCGCAACAAGCTTGGCCTCACCGCAGATAGAGGTTGGCAGTTGTTGACGATCTATGGGTACGGGTACCGATTGGAGAGCGTCGCGACGGGAACCAATGGCTAAAAACGGGCAGATGTTCCACGTGGAGCATTCTAATAACCCGCGTTTTTTATGTAATAAAAAAGGCCAACGCTAAGCGTTGGCCTTTTTGTTGTGGCAGGTTGCGACTGATCAGAAGTCCAGGTTAGAAACCGCCAGGGCATTGCTTTCAATGAAGTCACGGCGAGGCTCGACCGCATCACCCATCAGGGTGTTGAAGATCTGGTCTGCGCCAATGGCATCCTCGATAGTCACGCGAAGCATGCGACGCTGCGCGGGATCCATGGTGGTTTCCCACAATTGATCCGGGTTCATTTCACCCAGCCCTTTGTATCGTTGAATGGTATGGCGCTTGGTGCTTTCAGCCATCAGCCAGTCGAGGGCTTCCTTGAATTCCTTGACCTGCTTCTTGCGCTCGCCCCGTTGAATATAAGCGCCGTCGTCCAGCAAGGTGCTCAGTTGGGCGCCCAGGGTTACGACGGTCTTGTAGTCATTACTGCCGAAGAAGTCGCGGTTGAAGGTGACGTAGTTCGACAGGCCGTGGGAGATCAGTTCGACCTCTGGCAGCCACACGTTACGTTCACGGTCTTCACGCAAGCTGGCTTTGTAAACCAGGCCGGATTTTTCGACGGTGCGCAGGCGTACTTCGTACTGGGCCAGCCAATCCTGCATCGCAGCGTGATCGCCCAGTTGCTCCAGGCTTACGGCCGGCAGGTAGATGAAGTGCTCGGTCAGCTCCTGAGGGTATAGACGCGACAGACGCTTGAGGGTCTTCATCACCATGCGGAAATCGTTGACCAGACGCTCCAGCGACTCACCGGAAATGCCGGGGGCTTCATCGTTCAAGTGCAGGCTGGCATCTTCCAGGGCCGACTGCGTCATGTACTCTTCCATGGCGTCGTCGTCTTTGATGTATTGCTCTTGCTTGCCCTTTTTCACTTTGTACAACGGCGGCTGAGCGATGTAGATGTAGCCACGCTCGATCAGCTCCGGCAACTGACGGAAGAAAAAGGTCAGCAGCAGGGTACGGATGTGCGAACCGTCGACGTCAGCATCGGTCATGATGATGATGTTGTGATAGCGCAGCTTATCGATGTTGTACTCGTCACGGCCGATACCGCAGCCCAACGCCGTGATCAAGGTGCCGACTTCCTGGGACGAAATCATCTTGTCGAAGCGTGCCTTCTCGACGTTGAGAATCTTACCCTTCAACGGCAGGATAGCCTGGGTGCGACGGTTACGACCTTGCTTGGCGGAACCGCCTGCAGAGTCACCTTCCACCAGGTACAGTTCGGAGAGGGCAGGGTCCTTCTCCTGGCAGTCGGCCAGTTTGCCCGGCAGGCCAGCGATATCCAAAGCGCCTTTACGTCGGGTCATTTCACGGGCTTTACGCGCTGCTTCACGGGCGCGCGCCGCGTCGATCATCTTGCCGACAACCAGCTTGGCTTCGTTCGGGTTCTCCAGCAGGAAGTCGGAGAAGTACTTGCCCATCTCCTGTTCCACTGCGGTCTTCACTTCGGAGGACACCAGCTTGTCTTTGGTCTGGGAACTGAACTTAGGATCCGGCACTTTCACCGAGATAATCGCGGTGAGGCCTTCGCGTGCATCGTCACCGGTGGTCGCGACTTTGTGCTTCTTGGCCAAGCCTTCAGCTTCGATATAGGTGTTCAGGTTACGCGTCAGTGCGGAACGGAAACCCACCAGGTGAGTACCGCCGTCACGCTGAGGAATGTTGTTGGTGAAGCACAACAGGTTCTCGTTGAAGCTGTCGTTCCACTGCAGGGCGATTTCGACGCCGATGCCGTCTTCACGCTGGATGTTGAAGTGGAACACCTGGTTGACCGCTGTCTTGTTGGTGTTCAGGTATTCAACGAACGCACGCAGGCCACCTTCGTACTTGAACAGTTCCTCCTTGCCGCTGCGCTCGTCCTTGAGGACGATACCCACACCGGAGTTGAGGAACGACAGTTCACGAATGCGCTTGGCCAGGATGTCCCAGCTGAAGTGAATATTCTTGAAGGTTTCAGCCGAGGGCTTGAAGTGGATCTGGGTACCGGTGGTTTCACTGTCACCGACGATCTTCATCGGTTCTTGTGGAACACCGTGAACATAGGTCTGTTCCCAGATTTTGCCGCTACGGCGCACGGTCAGGATCAGCTCTTCCGACAGTGCGTTCACCACCGACACACCCACGCCGTGCAAACCGCCGGAGACTTTATAGGAGTTGTCGTCGAACTTACCGCCGGCGTGGAGCACGGTCATGATGACCTCTGCCGCCGAAACGCCTTCCTCTTTATGCACATCTACCGGGATGCCGCGACCGTTGTCACGAACAGTAATGGATTCGTCCGGGTGGATGATGATGCTGATGTCGTCGCAGTGACCGGCCAGAGCTTCGTCGATGGAGTTGTCGACCACCTCGAACACCATGTGGTGCAGACCGCTACCGTCATCAGTGTCGCCAATGTACATACCGGGACGTTTGCGTACGGCATCCAAACCTTTCAGCACTTTAATGCTGGTCGAGTCGTACGTGTTTTCTTCGCTCATGCCTTCACTCCCGATGGTCGTGGGTCTGGGTGATACGGCCTTGTTCCACGTGGAACAAAGCGACTGGCGTTTCCGTCTGCCAGCCTTCCCTCAATAATTCGTGGTCTACACAGGTGATAAACACCTGGCAGCGTAA